>Ga0116164_10001309_pt1 | contig 18987 bp, 15 predicted proteins | sample AD_UKC109_MetaG_FD_89888 | JGI IMG/M metagenome (GOLD analysis project Ga0116164, IMG submission 89888) | Active sludge microbial communities of municipal wastewater-treating anaerobic digesters from Hong Kong - AD_UKC109_MetaG | ecosystem: Engineered > Bioreactor > Anaerobic > Digestate... | reverse complement strand
GAAAGATGCGGCAGTTTTTACCAATTCTTGTTCCTTCCATTATGGTCACATTAGATCCGATCCAGGTCCCTTCGTCGATTTCTACATTTTTTTCGATGTTGACAAATGGTTCAATTACCACATTTTTAGCAATTTTAGCTTGTGGATGTACGTATGCTAATGGTTGATTCATTGAGGATTAACTTTTTTTTGTGATTTGGGCGAGCATGACAGCCTCCATTACGATTGTCTTGCCGACATAAGCAATTCCTTTCATCTGGCATAAGCCTCTGCGAATGGGGGCAATCAGCGAAAGATTGAAAATCAGTGTATCGCCGGGTACTACTTTATGACGAAATTTTACTTCTTCGATTTTCAGGAAAAAGGTAAGGTAATTCTCCGGGTCGGGAACCGTACTTAAAACCAAAATACCACCTGTTTGTGCCATGGCTTCAATCTGAAGGACACCTGGCATTACCGGTTCATCTGGAAAATGTCCGACAAAAAAGGATTCATTCATAGTTACATTTTTCAGCCCGACCACATGAGTTTTGCTCATTTCCAGAATTTTATCAATGAGCAGAAATGGAGGACGGTGGGGCAGTTTTCGCATGATGTCCTTTATGTCGAAAAGAGGTTCTTTGTCGGGATCATACTGAGGGATTGGCTGAATGGACTGGCTTTTTTGCCAGTGTTTTCTTAGAATTTTAGCAAATTCTGCATTGGAACTGTGCCCGGGTTTTGTAGCAATGATATGTCCTTTTATTGGTTTGCCGGCCAGTGTAAGATCGCCAATTACGTCCAAAAGCTTGTGCCGGGCAGGCTCGTTTGGAAAATGGAGATCAATGTTATTGAGAATGCCTTCAGATTTGACGGCTACACTTGGTTTATTAAACAGTCTGGCCAGCCGGTCAAGTTCTTCCTGCGTAACTGCCTTATTCACAAAAACAATTGCATTGCTCAGGTCTCCTCCCTTGACCAGATTGTTGTTCAGCAAAAACTCCAGCTCGTGAAGAAAAACGAAAGTACGGCACGGGGAAATTTCGGTGGCAAAATCTTCGATTCTTTCCAGAACGGCATTTTGAGTCCCCAGCACTTTTGTCTCAAAATCAATAAGTGTGGTGAGTTTGAAATGGTCAGCCGGAATGGCTATGAACTGACTTTTGTGTTTCGGGTCATTATAGGTCAGTACTTCGTCGATAACAAGATATTCTCTTTCAGCATTTTGCTCTTCGATACCTGCATTTTGCAAGGTCTGGAAAAAATATTTTGAACTTCCGTCGGTGATGGGAGGTTCCTGATTGTCCATTTCTATCAGGCAATTGTCAATTTGAAGCCCGGCAAGTGCGGCCAGGACGTGTTCAACTGTTTGCACTCTGGCGTTGTTTTTTTCAAGGCTTGTTCCTCTGTTGGTATCTGTTACGTTATCTGCAATTGCTTCTATCTCAGGTTGCCCTTCCAGATCAATGCGTTTGAACACATATCCCGTATTTTCAGCAGCAGGTTTAAAAGTCAGATTAACCAACTGACCGGTATGTAATCCTGACCCGGAAATGGTAATGGGAGTTTTGAGCGTTCGTTGCTTCATTGTGAATGATGTAGAATTTTTTTTACAGCCTGCAAAAGTAAAAATATTTCTTATCAGTCAAAGTTTGCACTCAAAATGTTGTTATTCAGCATGTATTCATTATTACCGTCTGAACGGCTGAAAATCAGAAGGAAATCTATTCAGGCAGCAGCAGGAGAACGAGGGATTATCTGATGGTTACTTTGTTTTATCCTCGAGATTTTTTATTTTTTTCTCCAGTTCGTTGATCTTGTCAACATATTTCTGAAGATTCCGGAAATGAACATAAGCTTTTTTGTATTTTGAAGCTTCGATGGCAGGTGAACCAAAAACTACTGCATCATCCTGCAGGTTTGTGGTAACTCCTGACTGACCGGCAATTTTAATATTATTACCCAAATGAAGGTGGCCAACAATGCCAACCTGAGCTGCAATCATGCAATTGCGCCCTACGCGCGCTGAACCGGCTATGCCTGATTGTGCAGCCATCACAGTGTTTTCGCCAACTTCAACGTTGTGGGCAATCTGGATAAGATTGTCCAGCTTTACACCTTTACGGATATAAGTAGAACCAAGTGTGGCTCTGTCAATAGTGGTGTTTGCTCCTATTTCAACATTGTCTTCGATGATTACATTACCAATCTGAGCAATTTTCATATAATTGTTGTCCTGCTGGGGAGCAAATCCAAAGCCATCTGCTCCGATCACCACACCGGAATGAATTACACAGTGATTACCGATAGCAATATCTGAATAAACCTTTACTCCTGAAAATAAAGTAGTGTCATGACCAATTTTTGTGTTGTCGCCTACATAGCACTGCGGATAGATTTTTGTGTTATCTCCAATTACGACCTTCTCACCTATGACCGCAAAAGGCCCAATGTAAACATTTTTACCGATGGTAGCATCAGGAGCTATGTAAGCCAGCTCTGAAATACCGGTTTTATTTAGTTTGATCTTATTATAAAATTCAAGCAGGCTGGCAAAAGCCGTGTAAGGATTTTCCACTCTGATCAAGGTGGCCTGTATGGGTTTTTCGGCGACAAAACTATTTGCTACAATCACAATGCTTGCCTGCGACTGATAAATAAAATGGGTGTATTTGGGATTGGCCAGGAATGAAAGTGACCCGGGCACTCCTTCTTCGATCTTGGATAGCTTGTCCACGGTTATGTTTTCATCACCTTCTATGGTACCGTTGATTAATCCGGCAATTTCTTTAGCTTTAAAAACCATTGTTTTGATATTTTAGATGAATGATAGATTTAGTCATGAAATTCGATATGTTTTTCATTGATGAAAGGAGCTTTCGGGTAAGAGATAAAATACTTTTTGACGATTTTGGATAAAACATCTGAGGTAAGCAAATCCGATACATCCGAAATATCCTTAAGGTTACCGTCGCGAAGCAGGATGCTTATTCCCTGATGAGCGGGGTCATAAGCATTATTTTGGGCAATGTCGGCAATGACGAAGTATCCGGCTTCGTCAGTATTCAACCCGTAATAATTTTTGATGGTTTCAAGTTTTTGTTCAATTTCCGCTTTTTTGACAGGTGTGCTGCGTATTTCAGTTCTGAATAGGTGTCGGTTTACCAGACTGTTGCATAGAATAGAAAGCACTTTGTCAGCGCTGTCAGTCCATTCTTTGATGGCGGTGAATATGTCGAAATCGTCAATTTTTGCAAACAATTGAAGAACTCCTGGATAACTGTCAAAATTTTCTTTTGAGATATTTTCATGAAGAAAATATTTTAGAGAAGGTGTAGCCGGGAGCACATTGCCACCGGCAATGAGGAATTTTGCCCTGCGAATAATCTGAAGGAGCATTTGTTCAGCCGATAGAACGGTTTTGTGCAAATAAACCTGCCAATACATCAATCGTCGTGCAACTAAGAATTTTTCAACGGAATAAATGCCTTTTGCTTCCACAACCAGATTGTCGTTGACAATATCAAGCATGGTTATGATACGGTCGGAATTGATTACTCCTTCGGAGACACCGGTGAAAAAACTATCGCGCTTTAAAAAATCCAGCCGGTCAGTATCCAGTTGGCTGGAAACCAACTGATGAAGGTATTTTTTCGGATATTGATCGGTATAAATATCCGCTGCCTGCTGTAAAATGCTTCCAAATTCATTTTTTAATTCTTTCATGAAGTAAAGGGAAAGCGCTTCGTGGTCCAAATCCTTGATAATAACTTTTTCGAGGGTGTGAGAGTAAGGTCCGTGTCCCATATCATGAAGTAAAATGGCAATAAGTGCAGCCAGGGATTCTTCGTTTGTTATGAAATGACCTTTTGAAATTAATACTTCAAGCGCTTGTTGCATCAGGTGCATAGCACCTATGGCATGATGAAACCGCGTGTGAAGGGCACCGGGATATACAAGATGAGTCAAACCCAGCTGTTTTATTCTCCGTAGTCGCTGAAACCAGGAGTGTTCAATCAGATCGAATATCAATTCATCGGGAATGCTGATAAATCCGTAAACAGGGTCATTCAGTATCTTTTTCTTATTCGATCGCTGATCGTGCATAATTTGGGGAATTTCAGTATTTTTCAGCTTTTTAACGTTGAATAAAACACCTTGGTCAAAATAATCTTTTGCAAAACCTTGTTAATAAGGTTAAATTGTCGGAGCAAAAATAATCTAAATTAATCAGGATTGATCTTATGGACAAAATCAAAATTTTATGGGCAGATGATGAAATTGAACTACTGAAACCGCATATTATTTTTCTGGAACAAAAGGGTTATTCAGTAAGTACCTCAAATAATGGTGATGAAGCACTTGATTTGCTGAAGGCTGAACCATTCGATATTGTTTTTTTGGATGAAAATATGCCTGGTATGTCAGGCATTGAGACACTAACCGAAATAAAACTCCTGCAGCCTAATTTGCCGGTGGTTATGATTACAAAAAGTGAAGAAGAAACGATAATGGAAGATGCTATTGGTTCACGTATAGCTGATTATCTGATAAAGCCCGTGAAACCCAATCAAATTCTGCTCAGCCTGAAAAAAAATCTCGAAAATCGTAAGATCGTCAGTGAGAAAAAAACTTTTGCTTATCAGCAGGAATTTCGGAATATTGGAATGGAAATCTCTAACAATCTCAACTATTCCGAATGGGTTGAAATTTATAAAAAGCTGGTGCATTGGGAGCTGGAACTTAGTCAGTCATCAGATGAAAGTATAATGGATGTACTTCGAATGCAAAAAGAAGAAGCCAATCAGGTATTCAGCCGGTTTATCAGCAACAGCTACATTGACTGGCTAAGCGGCCGTGATCCTGATAAACCTGTTTTATCTCATACTTTAATGAAGGAAAAGGTTTTTCCACAGATAAGCAATAACACCAATACATTTTTTATTTTGTTCGATAACCTGAGGTATGACCAATGGAAAGCCCTGCAACCAATTTTTGAGCAATATTTTCGAATTGAAAATGAAGAGATTTATTACAGTATTTTGCCAACTACTACACAATACGCAAGGAATGCCCTTTTTGCAGGTTTATTACCTACCGAAATTCAAAAGAAATATCCGGACTATTGGATCAATGAAGATGAAGAAGGGACTAAAAATCAGTTTGAAGAGCAGCTCTTTGCTGAACAGTTAAAGCGTTATGGCAGGGATGTCAGGATGTCCTATCACAAAATTCTGAACCTGACTGCCGGTCGAAAGCTTGTAGATAATCTGCCAAATCTTCTGCAGAACAACCTCAATATTATTGTTTACAACTTTGTGGATATGCTTTCACATGCACGTACCGAGATGGAAATCATACGTGAACTTGCTGATGATGAACCGGCCTACCGCTCGCTGACCATTTCCTGGTTCGAACATTCGCCGCTGATAGATATTGTAAAGTATGTTGCTTCTAAAGGATTTAACCTGATTATAACCACAGATCATGGTTCCGTGAGGGTACAAAATCCGGTAAAAGTTATCGGGGATCGAAACACCAATACCAATCTTCGCTATAAAACAGGTAAGAGTTTGAATTACAACAAAAAAGAAGTTTATGAAGTTCGTAATCCTGCCGATATTTACCTGCCCAGACTGAATGTGAGTTCTTCCTACATTTTCTGTCGCGGATACGACTTTTTCGCATATCCCAACAATTATAATTACTATGTAAATTATTACAAAAACACTTTTCAGCATGGCGGAATCTCAATGGAAGAGATACTCATCCCTTACGTAAAAATGAAAGCTAAATAATTAAGATTTCGCCTATCCGAAATTGCTGCCTGATGAATAAAATTGTGATGAAAAAACTTTCACCAACAATAATAACCGCCAAGCATATAGAAGATTTGCCAGATGTTTCCAAAGCGGTAATCAATAAATTTCCCCGGGCCAGGATTTTTGCCTTTTACGGTCCGATGGGGGCCGGAAAGACTACTTTTATCAAAACTATTTGCGATCAATTGGGAGTTAAAGACAATGTTACCAGTCCGACTTTTTCCCTGATCAACGAATATCGTTCTGATAGCGGAACACCTGTTTTTCACTTTGATTTTTACAGGATCAGGCGAATTGAGGAGGCAATGGATCTGGGCTATGAAGACTATTTTTACAGTGGACATTATTGTCTGATTGAATGGCCTGAACTTATTGCACCTTTGCTACCTGATGATGCCATTGCAGTTACAATTTCCGTGAATGAAGAAGACAGTAGCCGGCAGTTTGTTTTTTAAGAGTTGCTTTCCAATCAGGCTATTTCAAAGGCATTTTCATCTTGTCTGGAAATGTTTGGATTATTAGCCCGGAAGTAAGAATCAGCATGTAAATCGCTGATAAAATAAGTTTTTTGCGGTTTCCGGTGCTATTTTGTTACTTTAATAATAAAAAAGCCTTGTAAATTAATTATTTACAAGGCTTAAAAAGTGCCCAGAACAGGAATCGAACCTGCACTCCCTTGCGAGAACTAGTCCCTGAAACTAGCGCGTCTACCAGTTCCGCCACCTGGGCATTTTGAGGCCGCAAAAGTAATATTTTTCTTTTTCGACTCTCAAAATTTCAATAAAAGTTTTAATGATGGTGTTCATGCGGTCCATGTGCATGTCCATGGCTGATTTCTTCGGGACTGGCATCTCTGATTTCTACAATCCGAATGTCAAAATTCAACGTTTGACCGGCCATCGGGTGATTCCCATCAAGTATGACGGTATCTTCTTTGATTTCTGTAACAGTAAGAAGGACAGGAGGTTCGTTTTCTTGCATCTGTCCTTGTACCTGAATACCAATTTCGAGATCATCAGGATCTGAGAAATTGGAACGATTGACTTCGAATACAAGGTCATGGTTATAGTTTCCGTAAGCTTTTTCAGGTTCAATTCTGACTTTAAAGCTGTCGTTAAGCATTTTACCATTCATTTCTTCTTCCAGTCCGGGAATAATTCCATGGTGCCCGTGCAGGTAAGTAAGCGGCTCATGATTGAGACTTGTATCAACTACATTTTGGTCGTCATCAGTAAGGGTGTAGTGAAATCCTACAACTTTGTTTTTTTCAATTTTCATCAAAATTATTTTATTGGTGATAAAAAAACATCCAGAAAGTATTGGATGTTTATACATTAAATCAATATTTCTACATACGATTTTAAGAAAATATTATTGTTGACGCTGAGCTTTTTATGATAATTTTGCCGGCTTTAATCAATCAGGTTGCTGGATATGAAGATAAATTTTTACGTCATTGTAATAGCATTGTTGATAGGTTGTAGCAGTTGCAGTAAGGATGACCAAAACAAAGATGAAGTGAAGGCTGCTTTTGAATGGCAGCTCACATTGGAACCGGGGAAAGTGGTTTTTACCAATAAAAGTTCGAATGCGGTTTCCTATGAATGGAATTTCGATGACGGCAACCTTTCAACTGTTGCCAGTCCCTCCAAAGTTTACGATCAGAATGGTAGCTACCTGGTATCGCTTAAAGCTATTGGTGCAACTGCTACCGCATCAGTGTCTGATACTGTGGTGGTTGATAATATTCCTGCAAAAACGGAATAACTTTTGACATCGCCTTAATTTTTGCGTTTTATTCCGATCACTATTCACTGCTGATACGTACGTTTCATAACTGCAAAACCGATTTTTTTAATCATCCAGTTTCAGGTCTTTGATGACATGTTGGAGTTTTTCGTCCAGTTTCTGATTGACAGCCTCAAAATCTTTTTTACTATTTAGCTGATCTTTTACACCAAAGTAAAATTTGATTTTTGGTTCAGTACCTGAGGGTCGCATGCTGATTTTGGTGCCATCGGCAGTAAAAAACTGAAGCACATTGGATGAAGGTAAATCAATTCTGGTTTCGGTTTTCGATTTTATGTCCTGTGCTTTGCTTGTCAGATAATCTTTAATCATGATAACTTCAGAGTTATTAATCATTTTTGGAGGATTATTTCTGAAATTTTCCATCATTTTTTGAATTTCTTCTGCTCCGGATTGTCCTTTTTTAGTGATTGAGATCAGGTTTTCCTTGTAAAATCCGAATTCCATGTAAATATCAAGCAGCAAATCGAAAACTGTTTTCCGCATATTGGCAGCCCAGGCAGTAATCTCGGCAAACATTGCGCAGCTTGACACAGCGTCTTTGTCGCGGACAAAATCACCAATCATATAACCATAGCTTTCCTCTCCGCCACCGATAAACGTTTTCTTCCCCTCGTTGTTACGGATGATCTCGGCAATCCATTTAAAACCGGTGAGCACATCGTAACACTCTACATTGTATTTAACTGCAATGTCTTTGATTAATTCTGACGTTACGATGGTCTTGACAATATACTCCTCTCCCTGAATTTTGCCTTTTTTCTGCCACATGCTGAGTAGGTAATAGGTTAAAATTGCAGCAGTTTGATTGCCATTAAGCAGCATATAATTGTCATCGTGGTCTTTGATGGCAACACCCAGTCGGTCGCAATCGGGATCGGTAGCCATGACCAGTTCGGCATCAACTTTTCGGGCCTTTTCCAGCGCCATTTCAAAGGCTGCCGGTTCTTCCGGATTGGGAGAGTGGAGTGTTGGGAAGTTCCCGTCGTTGATATCCTGTTTATAGACTTTAAAAACATTTTCAAAACCAAAGCGCTCAAGTGCAGCCGGAACCATTTTCACGCCACAGCCATGCAAAGGAGTGTACACAATTTTAAGCTCTGATTGTCTGCGGTTTGACCCGGGTGAAAGGGATAATTTTTCTACTTCAGCCAGATAAGCCTGATCTGTTTCTTCGCCAATCAACTGGATATTTTTCTTTACGGGTTCGAATTTAACATCTTCGATTTTGATTTTTTCAACTTCTTTGATAACATTTTTATCATGTGGTGGGATGAGTTGGGCGCCATCATTCCAGTAAGCTTTGTAACCGTTATATTCTTTAGGATTATGTGAAGCGGTGATCATAACTCCCGTATGGCATTTATAGTAGCGCACTGCAAAGGAGAGTTCCGGTGTTGGTTTTAATTCGTCGAACAAAAAAACTTTGAATCCATTGGCTGAAAAAACTTCAGCAGTGATTTGGGCAAAATAGCTGCTTTTATTACGGTTATCATAACATATTGCAACCCTGTACTCTTTTTCACCGTGAAAGGCTTTTTTTATGTAATTGGCTAAACCCTGTGTGGCCATTCCTACAGTGTATTTGTTCATCCGGTTGGTGCCAGCACCAATGATTCCGCGTAATCCTCCGGTCCCAAATTCCAGATTACGGTAAAAAGAGTCGGAAAGTTCATCAGGATTATTGGCCATCATGTTTCTGATGGTTTCTTTTGTTTCCTCGTCATAATTTCCTTCAAGCCATTTATTGGCGGCTTCCAGGACTTTGGGGTCAATTTGTTTCTTTTCCATTATGAAAATTTATTGAGATTTTATTAATTGCTTTTACGTGGTTTTACTTTTGGCTGATTGGTTTCTTCTTGTCGTAAATTTTTGATATTAAAAGGCTTCTAAACTTAAATCTGAATTTCAAAATGATTGTCCGATCTTTATTTTACGTTTTAAATAAGGACAAAAATAGAAAATTATTTTCTGTGTACCTAAAAGAAATGAAAATACGTGGATGGTTCACTAATGAATTAAAGCCAACATAACCAAATCAGAAATCTCCTCAACGAAAATTACAGCGAATCAGCAATATCTTGTTCACTCAGTTCCTGGCTCAAAACCATAAGAAGATTTGTTGTTTTGGATAATTTATTTGGCTAAAGAGAGAAATCAAAAAAAACTGCAGCGGTTGTTTCTTCAAAAAAATGTAAAACTACACCTGAGGGGAGATCAATTGATTTTATCCATGCACTTTGTGAGGCTTTCGAACCAGTGCGGGATGCTGATTCCAAAACGGGTTTTAATTTTATCCTTGCTCATTACACTGAAAAAGGGGCGCTTTGCAGGAAGCGGATAATCCTTTGTTTCAACCGGAAAAATGCGACATTGAATTCCTGCAAGTCGGTGAATGGAAACAGCGAAATCGTACCAGCTGGCAACTCCCTCATTTGAATAATGGAATATTTCCGGTTTTGCAAGTTGCTGCCATTTCGGGATTAAATCCAGGATTGTTTTTGCCAGGTCACCGGCATATGTTGGTGTTCCAACCTGATCGTAAACCACTTTGAGTGATTCTCTTTCACGACCATACTTCAACATGGTTTTAACGAAATTGTGACCAAATTCTGAATAAAGCCAGGAAGTCCGAACGACTACCGACCGGGCATCATTGTTCATCGCAGCCTGCTCCCCTTTTACTTTCGACGTGGCATAAACCGATAGTGGTTTTGGAATTACTTCTTCACTTATTGGACGAAAATGTTCGCCATCGAAAACGTAATCAGTGGAAATATGCACCAGCAGCGCATCGTTATTTTTAGCTGCTATTGCCAGATAAGCAACCGCAGTTCCGTTGATGAGATTGGCCCGATCGGCATCGGTTTCAGCCTTATCAACGGCTGTATAACCGGCAGTGTTTACAATGCAGGTTATCCGGTTGTTGTGGACAAAAGTATTAATTGCCTCTTTGTCCGTAATATCGAGTTCATCGACATCGGTAAAGAAAAATTTGTAATCAGGATAGTTCTGGGCAATTTTTTTGATTGACTGGCCAAGTTGTCCGTTAGCGCCTGTTATTAATATAGTTTGCATTTTAGATGAATTTACGTGTTTGTTATTAATAATCTGAAATTTTAAGACTTAAGAAAAGTATTAGACAACAAAAATAGGTAGATTTTATGAGTTTTTGAGTTGCGTTTTTGTTTCATTTTTGGAATAAAAATTCCCAAAATGAAAAAAATCAGATGGATTTTTGTAGTTTTTGATCAACAACACGGCAAATGGATGGTTTTTTTTATCTTAATTTAGGTAATTGATAGTCAATTTTATAATCATATTTTATCTGATTATTCAAAAGGTTTACAACCAGTTATTTCCTGCTATTTGAAATATGGCAGAAAAGTTGATCAAATGGTTAAATTTCATACCTGAATACTAACCGATGACAACACTGACGCTTGGTAAAATTGAAGAATTGGTTTACAGGTCTACTTACAACCACGAATTTCTCGAAGAAGAAATCATATCCATGCTTGAGCCTCTTTTCAATGCACCCAGTCAGCTCACCAGTCAACATTACACCGATATTATCCGGTTGCTTTTTATGATTTCTCACATGAATAAATCTTCAAATTTTGGATACTATTTTTATGAAAAATTGCATGAAAATCCGTTCCCTTTTTGTGAAGAGATACTGAAATCAGCTGTTCTTACCGAGAAATATTATAATTTGCATGATAAGGCTTTAAAATCCTATGTTCGTTCTTATCTGATAAAAAATGGTGTTGAGCCTGTTGATATTTTGACTTTCGACAAAATCATCCCTGAGGGTCATGGAATGCATTTTATGTCAGCCTGCCAATCAATAAAATATAAATGGATTGAACTAAAACACACCCTGAAACCGGATTTTTTCAATATACTTTATCTTTCGATCAACAACGATCATTTTCCAATGACCCAGAAAAAGCTGGCCTGTATTCTATCCTATCTCCGCATGGAGTGCTTTGTGCCTGCCTTAATCGGAAAATCGTTAAATCTTATCAATGTTCAGGAATTAAATGCAGAGCGGATTTTGGTATTGATTCATTTTTTACAGTCCATCAGCTTTTTAACGGAAAAATCACTTTCGGCGCCTGTTGAAGAAGCTGTTGAAAAACTTGCTGAATGTACATTTCATTCTGATGTTGTTGAGAATTTTTATCCCTTCAAACAAATGTTCATCAGTTATCTTAATGAACAGAAAAATATGGCCATTGTTTCCTGCTAAATTCTGAACTGAAAATCTTTTGTTTTTCTCCCGACTGGTTTAATAACTCATCTACCTTTGTTGATCTTTGAAATGAATTTATCTGGTTAACAATGGTTTATCTTCTGACCAGATAAAAATATCATTTTTGTTTTTTGGCCGGTTGTTTTCAATCCAGTAAAAATCCCGTAATTTCAATTCTTCAGGCGGAATATCTCCTTCAGGGTGAAGTATGGCGTCGGGTTTGTCAAAATAAAAGATGTCGGTAACCTCCCGGTTGTTGATTCTGATTTCCATATGTGAAGCAACGGCCTTGTTGATACCTATCAGATCACCGTCTTCTTCTCTCAAATAATAGATTGTTTCGCTGTTGCCAAAGACATTGATTTTATACAATTCATTTCCGATAAAATAGGCGGTCATATTTTTTCCTTTAATCTGATTAAAGGCGGATTCATCAAATTTATCAGCAGATATGATGAAAGCTGTGTTGGTAATATACATCGAATCGATGGCTTCATTTGATCTGAAAAGCTTAAGGGTTTCACCGGTAATTTGATTTTCTTTTGACCAGGCGACTGGTTGAACTTTCATGGTTATTGTAGAGTCAGAAAATTTGTAATGAAGCGAATCACATTTGCCCTGCAGGTCTTCTCTGAAAAACTTGCATTTGTGATAGGCCAATAAATCCCTGGCCTGTTCTGTGCTGTCGAAAACCACATGAAGGGTATCAGCATGAATGAAAAGGCTGTCACTTTTATCAATAAATATAGCCCAGGGGCGCTCTACAGCGTAGGCAAATCCTTCTTTTGGCCGGTATTTTACATAATCTCCACGGACAATGATATTTTGTAGGGTGTCGTGAATAAACGCATTGCCGTAAATGTCGCCTGCATTTAATGTTTCGTCATAAAAGATGCTGTCACCTTTCATAGTTTGCTCCAGGCGAACGATCAGTGGGTTTCTTACAAGTTTTGTTTTTCCGGTTCTGGTGTCATACCATCCGTCTTCAGTATAAATGAAAATATTGTTACCTGAAATTTCGGTTGGTCCTGCAATATAGGCTATCTCGCTGAAGGTATCATAAACCAGGGTATCCGATTTCAATGTGTAAGTCGGGTTGGACAGCACAACTTCTTTGTTGAAGTAGAGCATTTTTGTTTGTGTGTAATAATAGCCCTGTCTGCTGGTAAGCACATTGGTGTCACTGAATATTTTTCCATTTGCAGTATAGTAGGCTATTTCGGTGTTCCGGTCGTAGATCAGCCAATTGGTGACTAAAGTGGCGTCGTTGTCAACCAGACTGACGCTATCGGTAAAATTAGCAATTCGTGTATTGCCGTCATAATCCAGTTTTTCCCCAAAAAGGTTTAAAGTGTCGCTAACGTAAATGTGGACATTTTTATAGGCATTCAACCGATTGGATTTTGCCTGAAAAACAGCGCTGTCGCAATATAACAGAACACTGTCGTGCTCGAATACCACTTTCCCGGTAAAAATATTTTGCTCTTCACCAAAAATTTCATTTCTGACCATTTTTTTTGCACTAACCAATTGAATGGTTGTTTTATTCTGAGCTGCTGTAATCAGTGGAAAAAGCACCGGAGCAAGCAGGATTAGAATGGTTAGTAGCTTTTTTTTAATCATTTTCGGAATCCGGTTAAAAATGAATAACGACAGAATTTGCATTTGATAGGTATCTGCTGATAATTATTTCATTACTTTTTCAAGTTTCAGACTTCGGAAGTATTGTTTCTGAAGTGGTCAGTTGTCAGGTATTTTTAGCAATGTTATGGAAATTATTTCTGATTTAAAAGCTGCTTAGGTAGAATTGTCAACTATTGAATTTTATCCCTTTCCGCAAATTTACCTTAACACATCAATGGGTTGAATACGGAAACAAACTGGTTTTATTCATCATCGAGTATTGAGTGGATTATCGTTTCGGGCAATGTTAACTGCTGGTAATCTATCTCTCTTTTTTGAAAAGCAAGAATAGTATCAATCAGCCTGATTTTATCCATCGGGTACGTGTAATCATTATTGGAATGGTAGGCTTCGAGATACATTTTTCGTGCTTCAGTGTAATTGCCTGCATGGTACAAACTGTCAGCAGTCATGAGAGTCCTGATATAAGTAATATCAGGATTGTCAGCATTAATTATTGATGGTTCAGATTGGGTCTGCATTTCGCTGGGCAAGGTGTCCGGGTTAATTGAGGCTTCATTTTGGTTGACATTTTTGACCGGTAAGTTTCCGGACCTGGTTTGCTCAGGTAAAATGATAGTATTTTCAAGCTGTGTATCATTCTTATGCAGGTATGCAATGGTAAGAAAAACAATGGCAGCTGTATTAATGACCGAAAGCAGGATCATCATTTTGTATTTGGTGTCTTGTTTCATTTTTATCTGAAAGAATTATTAATCTTGGTCAGCTTCAAACATAAGATTTTTTTTCATTTTCAAAATTTCTGTCAGAATTAAATTATTGTTTTTCAGAATGGTAAAGAATCCAGGCATCAGGTGTAAACAGCTTTTTGATTTGGGCTAAATTATTGTAAGCTTCCTGCAGTGTAGAGTAAGAATTGTAAGTTACTGCCTGCAAATTTAATTTTTTACGGTAAATAACCAGCGGCTGACCACCTTTTTGGATAACCATTTTTTTGGTTTGTTCCAGATTTTTAGCATTTTCGAATACTCCTACAACAATGTGAAACGGTTTTTCCAGACGCTTCTGTTTTTCAGCCTGATTGTTCATAATTGCTTCAATTTCCTCAAGTTTAACAATGGGTGCAGAGTGATGGGGTGCAACCTCACCGGCTCTGGTATAATGAATCCTGGCTTGTTCGTAGGCTCCGGCTATGAAAAAACTATCAGCAGTCTGAAGCTCAGAATTAAAAAGTGTTTCCAGATGTCGGGAAAGCAAAATGCTGTCTATCCGGTGAATCTGATTTTGGGGATGTGAAGCATCAGTCAGGTAGTTAAGGGCATTATGGTAATGGATTTTTGCTTCTTCCAGTTGCAGGTTTTCGAGTAGTTTATCAGCTCTCTTAATTTCTCTCTGATATTTGGTGTAATTGCCCGGGAAAAAATGCAGTATTATTATGCTAAAAGTAAGCAGGATCAATATTGTGAGAGATAAGATAATTTTCGTTTGTTTGCTTTTTATCATCAAATGAAGGGAGTTAAAAATTTTGATAAAAATATAAAAAAAACCGTCCGGTGCTTCGACGAAAAATCAGGTTTCAGTATTGGTTTTCGAATTATATTTACATTTGAAGCCCAAAAATATTGAGCTATCTTGAAATATGACAAAAAAATTTGATCCTCGGAAAAACTACGAAGCTTCGAAAAAGAAGATTGGATATGTACCGCGTAAAGATGCCACACAGAACGACTACGACCGGATTGGCTTCATGTCAGGGCTTGAAGTTCACCAGCAATTGCTTACCAGCCGGAAACTCTTTTGCAATTGTCCGGCGGGATTATATCACGACGATGATGATTATGATGCCGAATTGATACGTCATATGCGTCCGACACTGAGTGAGCTGGGTGAATACGATGGAACAGCACTGATGGAATTTAAAACCCGTAAAGAGATCATCTATCGTGTAAAAAATGAAACAACATGTACTTACGAAGTTGACGATACGCCACCTTTCCCGCTTAATCGTGAAGCGCTGGAGATTGCCATCGAGATTTCACTGCTGTCGAAACTAAATATTGTTGGTGAAGTGCACATTACTCGTAAACAATACCTTGACGGGAGCATTCCGACCGGATTTCAGCGGACTGCAATTATTGGTGTTGAGGGAGTTATTCCGCTACGACATAAAACCATCAGGCTGATACAACTAAGCATTGAAGAGGATGCCTGCCGGGAGATTTCAGACATTGGTCACGTGCGCACATACAAAACCGATCGCCTTGGCATGCCGCTTATCGAAACAGTAACTTATCCAGAATGTATCAATCCCGATGAAGTAAAAGAAGCCTGTGATTATATCCGGTTTTTAAACCGAAGTACCGGCAAGGTCAGAACCGGCATAGGAGCCGGCCGCGAAGATGTGAATGTTAGTTGCAGGGGAGGCTCGAGGGTTGAAATTAAAGGAGTTTCGCATACAAGATGGATACCTGAATTAACCCATAATGAATGTTTTCGGCAGTGGGCACTGCTTGCGGTCAGGAGCGAACTTCAAAAGAAAATTCCAGAAACTGAAAAATGGAATATTTCTCATGAGTACCTTCGTTTCCATTCTTTCAATTTCACGTATGCCCCACTGATTGCAGCAAAAAAAGCTCACCACAGTATTGTGGCTGTCAACCTGCCGGGTTTCAAAGGAATACTTTCGCATTTCACCCAACCGGGGAAAATGTTTGCGGATGAAATCAGCGACAGACTGAAAGTGATTGCCTGTCTGGACAAACCCAATCTGATACACTCGGAAGAGTTGGAGCCGGCAATTACAAAAGATGATATGGAAAAAGTCAGGATTGTTCTTGGTGCCGGTGCTGAAGATGCCCAGTTGATTATCTGGGGACCTGAGGAGGATATGAAAACGGCCCTCGAAACCATCGAAGAACGCTGTAAGATGGCTTTTACCGGAGTTCCAAACGAAACCCGAAAATCTTTTGAAGATGGAACTACCATTTTTGAAAGAGTATTACCAGGAGCTGACCGCATGTATCCGGACACTGATTCCGCACCTATTCCGCTCGAAGATAGTTATATTGAAGCCATCAGAAAACGCCTGCCCGAAGAAGTGATTGAACGTTATCATAAGATGCGCGATTGGGGCATTCCGGAGGATACCTATACGTTTATCTTCAAAAAGAATCTTTTTCCTCTCATTGAGCGAATCATTTCGGAGCTGGATTATAACCCGAAATTTGTAGGATCATTTTTTGGGCATCGCCTTAAGTTTGTTGAAGGCCATCATGTTGCTCCGGGTAAATTTGACTATAATGTGATTTTTGACCTTTTCAGGTTTGTCAGGGATGAAAATCTGGCACCGGAAATTATTGATCAGATGTTGCCTGTCATTTTCGAACATCCTGTTATGGAGTTTGAATCGGTGCTCACTACCATTAAATTCAAGCGTCATGACCGGGCAGATATATTGAACAAAATTCCTTTTCTCATTGAAAAATTTGAAAGAATAAAAAAATCAACCGAAAAAAAAGCTGCTGCTGACTGGATTATGGGGCAGTTGAGAACTTCAGCCACAGGGAACATTCCCTTAAAAGAATTATTTGTCGAAATCAACAGCAAATTATAATTCAGCCATAGCTGTTTTTTAAACAAAATCTGTTTTTTTACAGTTAATAAGGTGTTTAACAATTCAACTGCATGAAGTACATTATACCCTTTTTAAAATTTGCGCTGATACTCGCATTCCCTGTAATTTTTAATTTTCACGTTGTCGCTCAGCAAATTGCTCTCGACAGGGTTGAGCCGCCGTTCTGGTGGAAAGGAATGAAAAACAATCATTTACAACTTCTTGTACATGGTGAAAATGTCGCATTTACGCTGCCTGTAATTGAAAAAGAGGGACTTAAGGTCAGTAGCTTTTCGAAACTGGAAAGCCCGAATTACATTTTTATAGATTTATTGATAATGGAAAATGCTTTAACGGGCAGCTATCCAATCAACTTCATGAAAGGAAATACCCTGGTTGCAAGCTACAATTTTGAACTGAAGCAGCGGGAAACGGGGTCAGAAAACAGAGAAGGTTTTGGACAAACTGATGTGATTTATCTCATTCTGCCTGATCGTTTTGCCAATGGTGATCCTGCCAATGATAATCATCCTGAAATGATTGAAAAAGCTGACCGAACCAATCCGGATGGAAGACATGGGGGAGACATCAAAGGAATAATCAACCACCTGGATTACATTGCTGATTTGGGTGTTACTGCTGTTTGGATAAATCCGCTGCTCGAAAACAATCAGGCAGCATACAGCTATCATGGTTATGCAATCAGCAATTTTTACAGAATTGACCCTCGCTTTGGAACAATGGAAGAATTCCTTGAACTGAATAAGATGATGCATGAAAAAGGACTAAAGGTCATTATGGATATGATTTTTAACCATTGCGGCAGTGGACACTGGTGGATGAATGACCTTCCGTCAAAAGACTGGCTCAACCAGTTTGATAAGTTGACCAGATCGAACTTCAGGGCAAGTACGGTGTTTGACCCTTATGCATCTGATTACGACCGCAATTTGTTTCAAACAGGATGGTTTGACAGTAATATGCCAGATCTGAATCAGAACAATCCTTATCTGATGAACTACCTGATTCAGAACAGTATCTGGTGGATAGAACACGCAGGTTTGAACGGAATAAGAATGGATACTTATCCCTATCCTTTCAAAGAAGGAATGGCTGAATGGACAAGAAGGGTAATGCTCGAATATCCGGATTTTTCCATTGTTGGCGAAGCATGGCTTACTGCACCTTCGCAGGTTGCTGTGTGGCAGAATGGCGACAAACTGGGAACCGGATATGAATCGAATCTTACACATGTTTTTGATTTTCCCATGTACGAAGCATTCAGGTTTGCTTTCAACGAAAATCAGCAATGGAACAATGGCCTGGCAAGATTTTATGAATTGTTGTCCCGGGATTTTGTGTACCCGGCAACTGAGAATATTGTAATCTTTGCTGACAACCATGATGGAAGCCGCATTTTCAGTAAAGTAAACGAGCACGTCAGCAGCCAGCTGCTTGCTATGACTTTTTTACTGACAACCCGTGGAATCCCTCAGCTCTATTATGGAACTGAAATCATCATGTCGGGCGATGAAAATCACGGGCATGGAAAAATGAGAAAAGACTTTCCGGGAGGGTGGGATGAAGATCAGCGCAATGCATTTGATCCAAAAGAACGAACCCCTGAGGAAAATGAAGTTTTCGATCATATTACAACACTGCTTAAATGGAGAAAAAACAAACCGGTTATTCACTTCGGTCATCTTATGCATTTTATTCCGGTGAATAATCTGTATGTTTATTTCAGGTACAACGAATCAGAAACTGTGATGATAGTGCTCAATAATAATAATCATGATCAGGTTATTGACAATGAAAGATATAAAGAAATGACCGGTAAATTTACCACAGGAAAAAATATT
>Ga0116164_10001308_pt1 | contig 18998 bp, 7 predicted proteins | sample AD_UKC109_MetaG_FD_89888 | JGI IMG/M metagenome (GOLD analysis project Ga0116164, IMG submission 89888) | Active sludge microbial communities of municipal wastewater-treating anaerobic digesters from Hong Kong - AD_UKC109_MetaG | ecosystem: Engineered > Bioreactor > Anaerobic > Digestate... | reverse complement strand
GGGCTTCTGAGGTCATGGGCAATGATTGAGAAGAATTTATCCTTTGATGCATTGAGTTCCCTGAGATGTTTCTCATTTTTTTGAAGGGTTTCTTCAGTAAGCTTACGAAATGTTATGTCCTGCATAGCTGTAAAAACCTGATAAGGATGTTCTTCACCAGGATGAAACTGCGGTATGGCGTCAATAATCAGCCAGTTGTAAGTATCTGTTTCGGGGATGAAAATTCCAATAGTTTGATTTAACTGGCTTTTCCCGCTTCTCAATGCAACCATTGACGGATGCTCCTCAGGCGGGAGTATTTCATATTTTTCGTTAATTAATTTCCATCGTTTGTCGTAGGAGTCTTTGCCAAGAAGCTGGTTTCGTGTAAGCCCAAGAATTTTTAGTGCAGCCTGATTTGCATCCACAATTTTTCCGTCTGCATCCTGATAAAAAATACCCTGCGACAGATTTTCAAACAAAGTCCGGTATTTGGCTTCATTTTCAATGATAAGCTGGTCTGTTTGTTTTTTTAACGTAATATCCCTCACATAGACTGCAACTTTCTCAGTTAGTTTGTTATTCAGAAAAATTGGATAAATATGTAACTCGTTCCAGTATTTTTCTCTGAAATCTTCGCCTTTTACAGGTTTACCTGTTTTCAGCACTTTTTGAACCATATCCCTTCGGTTTTGTGCTGTTGACGGGGGTAAAAGGTCAAAAATATTTTTTCCGATCAGGGCCGCTCTGGTCAATCCAAATCTTTTGGCATGAGCTTCGTTGCTGTCAATCACTATTCCATCCTTATCGAGCAAAAACAACAAATCGTTGGTTGATTCCATGATTGTTCGTGCATTGGCTTCTGATTCGGCAAGCTGGCGTTCGAAATCTTTTCTTTCGGTAATATTTCTGACTAAGGTCAGTACTTCTTCATTGTTAACCGGAACCATCCTTGCTTCGTAATCCTGTTGTCCTTTGCCGGGAATTGTTAATTGATATTCAAATTGTTGAATTTCACCTGTTTTCAGTGCACTCTGTGTTTTTTTTTCTACCATATCGGCAAAATCGGAGGGAGTAATGTCGCGGTTATTTTTGCCTATTATTTCCTCTTTTTGATAGTATAATTCTCCTTTTGCTGCTTTATAATCGAGATAAACCCCGTTTTTATCCATTTTGAATACCAAATCAGGAATGGCTTCGATCAGTGCGCGGGTTTGTGCCTGGCTTTTTTCAAGAGCTTCATGATTCAGTATTCGTTGAGTGACGTCGCTCCATGAAGCAACAAACCCGTCGCCGAATTTTGATGCTTTGATATCAAAAGCCCTTTTTAATCTCTTGTTTCCATAAACGTCCTCGTACCAAAATGATTCAATCAGCAGTTTTTTATCATTTTCCACAACTTTTGTGTATTCTTCAAATAATCCGTTGCTTTTGTAAGAGGGTAAAGTTTCGAGGAGACTTTTGCCAATTTGTTCCTGTTTGGAGAGGTTATTCAGTTGACAGGCCATGTCGTTTACATAGCCAATGGTGAAATCTACGATTTTGCCTTCATCATTTCTTACTGCAGTGTATATTCCGAATGCATCCATAAGTACTTCGAGGGAGGATTCGAACTTTTGCTCGTTCAACCTGAGTGCTGATTGTGCCTTTTTGAAGTCGTCGATATTCTGGAACGACCCATGAACCTTGGTAACTCTGCCGTTTTCATCTCTGACTGCTTCACCGTTTACCTTTACCCATACCCGTTTCTTTTTTGCAGTGATGATTTCAATTTCCTCGTTAAATGGAATACCATCAGCAACACAATAATTAAACAGACTTCTGATTCTCTGTTGCCATTCCGGTGCAGAAAACCCTATGGCTTCTTCGATGGTTGGAGAATAACCTGCAGGCATTTCATGAATTGCTGCCACAACTTCTGACCAAATTACCTTGTCTTCATCAACATTGACCATCCACCCTCCGAATTTTGCAGTTTCGCCTGCAATCCTTAAAAGTGTCAGGTTGGATTTAAGTTCATTTTCGATCGTTTTTTTAAGTGTTATGTCATCAACCATTCCTTCTAAATAAAGAATATTTCCTTCATTATCCTTTACTGTACGTGCTTTTTCGTTGACAATGATTTTATCCCCGTTTTTTTTGATCCACACGGATTCCAAACCATTTACTTCCCCTGTTTTTTTCAGCTCATGCAGAAAGATTTCCCTGGGATTTTCGGGAGCAAATCCATGCAATTCCAAATTGCGTTGAAAAAGTTGTTCGGTATCAGTAAAGCCGAGCATCCTGACCAGTGCAGGATTGGCCATGATAATCCGGCCGTCCGGCGTAGTGCGGTAGATGCCAATCGTAGCATTCTCGAAAAGATTTCGAAAATCTTCCTCACTTTTTCTGATTTTTTCTTCGATAATTCTTTTGTCCGTAATGTCTTCTCCGGAACTCAATGTGCCTGCAAATGAACCATCTTCGTTGTAAAGTATAACATTATGCCAAGAAATCAGACGTTCCTGATGATTGCGGGTTAAAATCGTATTTTCATAAAATTCGGCAAACAACTTTTCTCCTTTTGACATCATATCGAAGATAGCTTTTACTTTCTCCCTGTTTTCTTGAGGTAAGAAGTTGTCAAACCAGTTTTTGCCGATCAGTTCTTCTTCTGTGTAGTCCAGTAGCTCACAGCATTTCTTATTGGCCATTGAAATACACCCAAAACGATCAATTCTGAGGAAAATAAAACCGGCGAGATCCAGGTATAACTTTGCCGTATCGCGTTCTTTTTTTATTTCCTGTTCATTTTTGATGCGATTGCTTATATCTCTGGCAAGACTCAAAACGTAGGAATGGTTTTCAAACTCAATTTTTCCCAAAGTAACTTCGGCTGGATAAAAACTCCCGTCTTTTTTTCGGTGTCTGACTTCAATGGTTTTTTCGGAAAGATGTCTCAGTGTGTTCCAGATGTTTTTCTTGTCAAGCCTCTTGGATGCGTCAGGATCAATATCAAATACACTCATCTGAAGCAGCTCTTCGTGGGAATAGCCTGTCAGGACGGATGCTGCTTTGTTTACATCAACCAGGTTTCCTTGCATATCATGTAAAAACATAGCCTGATGACTTTGCTCAACGATCGCCCTGAATTTTATTTCACTTGCCCGAAGCGATTTTTCCACCAGCCGGTAACGGGTAATGTCGCGTCCAGTTACAGCAACTCCGGAAATTTTTTCCGATTTTGTTACAATTGGTCTGAAACAGAACTCAATGATTGCATTGTGTTCTGAAGCAGATGTTTCGAGTTCGATGTTAAATTCTTCATGTGTTTGAAGGACACGGTCATAATAGTTTTTCCATTTTTTTTGATTTAAAACCGGAATTTTTTGATGCATGATATTTTCGCCAACAGATAGTCTCAGGCCGTAATTTTTGGAAGTTAACAGGTCAAAGGCCTTGTTTTTCCAAACCAGTCTGTACTTTTCATCTACTGCCCACATCAAGTCTGTTGTCATTTCCAGCATCATCTCCTGAATCTCGGCGGCTGATATTTCTTCACCTTCCTGCTTGTCATCTTTATCATGTGTTCTCATAGTGTGATTTTATTGAGATAAGATGTAATTGTTTTTTATACTTTTATGACCATGACTAACTTGCTTCAAATTTAATATTTTTTTTGGCAGGTAAAGTAAAATAAAATGTACTTCCAATGCCCTGCTGACTATTCACCCAAATTTTCCCTCCGTGTTTTTCGACAAATTCACGACAGAGAATAAGTCCCAGACCAGTGCTGGGTTCTCCTTCAGTTCCACAAGTACTGTAATCTTCGTCAATGCGAAAGAGTTTTTCAATTTCAGAAGATTTAATCCCGACGCCGGTATCGGTTACCTGAACTTCAATCATATTGTCAGCATTGGCATTTGCCTCAATGGTTACTTTTCCTCCCCTGTAAGTGAATTTTATGGCATTTGAAATCAAATTCCGGAATACTGACTGAATCATTTTTTCATCTACCAGCACCTGTATATCAGGGTGAACATTGTTGATAATCCTGATTTCTTTTTTAGCTGCATTTTCAGCAAGTGTTTCCACACTCTGATTAACAAGGCGGATTAAAGGATAATTATATTTTTCGAAAAACAATTCTTTTCGTTGCAGCCTCGACCATTCGAGCAGATTTTCGAGCAGACCAAACAAGAGAAGGGCGGACTTGCGTATTTCCCGGGCATAGCTTCTCATTTCGTCCATCGTCAGTTCGAACGATTCGTCGGTCATGAGCTCGGTAAAACCGAGGAATGCATTGAATGGACTGCGAAGATCATGGGCAATAATGGAAAAAAAACGGTCTTTTTCAGCATTGGTTCTTTCCAGCTCTATGTTTTTTGTTCTGATTTTTTCTTCTGCTTCCATACGATCAGTGATGTCTTCAACCACACCGATACCGCCGGTAACTTCCCCGCTGTCGCTGACAATGGTTTCGAAAATCACTCTTACAGGGGTTGTTTTATCAGCAGTTACTGATTTGTAAATTCCTTCCATTTTTGCTTTATTGCCTTCAAGCGCTGTTTTCAGGCTACTGACAATGTGCTGGTCGGGCAACTTCATCATATTTAACCCGATCAGTTTTTCCCTTGATGAGCCGATTATACGTACCAGTTCATCATTGCAAATCCTGATAATGCCTTCTTTATCAAAATAAATGACTCCCAACGGGGCATTTTCAACAATCAGTCTGAATCTTTCTTCACTCTCTCTTCGCCGTTTTTCGGCAAGGCGTCTTTCAGTGATGTCGTGAACGATGACCATTTTGCCAAGTTCATTTCCATGGTAATCAATTAATTGTGATGAAGTTATGCTGAAGTTTCTGGGGGTATCATTTTGCAGAATCTGAAATTCAAATTGGTGATTCAGCGAATTGGTTTGAATGACATGAATTACTTCAGGATAATGAAGAAATAAAACTTCTAAATTTTTTCCGACATCTTTTGAAGTGATTCCGAACAGTTGTTTGGCAGCATTATTAAGATCAACCAGACGATTTTGCAGGTCGAAGACCAATACCGAATCAGGCAATTTATCGAAAAGCAGATTTCGGGCCATGGGTGCCATGCTGAACAAATTATACTGCGACAAACCAATGTAAACCACAGCAGCCATCAATGCGCTGGAAAATGGAACAGGGTCAAGTCCCCAGGGGAAAACTTTCAGCAGATAAGCAAGATAGACCACAAAGGGGATTAACGTACAAATGAGAATAATTCCCGTCTGCAGTCGAAAAACCTGGGACGATCTGAGCCACATTCTGAACAGAATTATAAAACTTAATAGGAAAACCAGAATGGTGTAAATTTGATGTATCCAGTACCATATTCCGGGTGAAAAAGCAAAAGCATGAAAAAAACCATTGTGGTAAATCATAGAATCTGTGAGGAAAAAATGATGGCAATCATTGGTTATTACCATGAGCGTTGTGATTACCGGAACTATCAAAACAGCAATGCGGAAAGGAATACTAAGTTTGTGTTTTTGTCCTGAATAACTGATTACAAAGAATAAGTAAAATGCTGGTATGTAAGGTATTCCCAAATATTCAAGGCGGTAGAAAAACCAGCTATAGGAAAACTGGAAGGAGGCAATTTCAAGAGCGTAAAAAGCCGAGTAAACAGTTCCTGCAACAAGTACCAGGATAAAATAACCGATTCCCGGTATCTTTCTATAACTCCACAGTGCAATGATCAGACTCGCCGTGATCAGTGCTGACATCACAACTATAAAAGCAAAAATATTTGGAATCATATTTCAATATTTTGATCAGATGATTAATTTTTTTTCAAATTTAACTTTTAACTGATTTTGATACAAGCTTTATTTAATTTAAGCCAAAGCAATTCTTTTTTTAGCGGTTTGGCAATATAATCATCGCAACCGGCCTGAAGAATACGATGCTCGTCGCCGGTAAGTGCGTGGGCAGTGACAGCAATAATGGGTAATGATTTTCTGAAGGATTTAATTTGTTTTGTAGCTTCAATGCCGTCCATTATCGGCATTTTGATGTCCATGAGTACTAATGAAATTTCCGGATGAGTCCGGCACAATTCTACTGCTTCTTGTCCGTTTCGGGCGCGCATCAGATTAACCGACGCTTTGCGCAGCAGAATGTCGAGAAAAAAATAATTGGAATCATCATCTTCGGCTATCAGCACTAATGGTTCATTTTCATTATTTACTTCCGCGAAATTTTCGTTGGTTTTAGTTTTTGATGTAAATGTTGAAGTTACAGGCAGGGTAAATCTGAATTCGGAGCCTTTTTCTTTCTCCGAAATTACCCTGATATCTCCTCCGAGCAGTTTCAGAATGCCTTTAGTGATCGTCAGCCCCAGTCCGCTTCCTTCATAATTTCGGATACTGCTGATTTCTTCCTGATTGAATGCATCAAAAATACTTTCGAGGGCTGCCGAACTAATTCCAATCCCGGTATCTTTAACAAAAAACTCAATATGATCGTTTTCAATCTCATAACCGGTTGATATTTCACCAGCTTTAGTAAATTTAACGGCATTTCCTAAAAGATGAAAAAGCACTTTTTTCAGCAATTCCCGGTCGGATAATAATTGAATGTGTTGTTCATGAATTGGGGGAAGATAGCTGAATCTGATATTTTTGACACGACATTTTTGCTCTATAGTGCTGCATATTTCATCGAAAAGCTGATTGAGGTCAAATGTTGCAATAACAGGGGTAAGGTTTCCCGACGCAAGGAGCGATGCGTCCATATAATCGTTGATGGTGTTGATGAGCCGTTCGGTACTCGATTGAAGAATTTCCATGTATGAATCCCTTTCTTCATCGCTAAGTCCCGGTTGAGAAATGAGTTGCCCAAATCCGGTGATGCCATTGAGTGGTGTTCGGATTTCGTGTGAAATGTTATTCATAAAAGCAGTTTTGAGCCGGGCACCTGCTTCTGCCTGGTTTTTGGCAACAATCAGGTCTGCAATCATTTTCTTGCGGTCAGTAATATCTTCTTTAACACCGACGAAATGCGTAATAACGCCATCATCGTTGATGAGAGGGGATATGCTGACACTTTCCCAGTAAAGCTCTCCGTTTTTCTTTTTGTTTAGCATTTCGCCTGACCAGTCATTGCCACTGGTTATTGTATCCCAGAGTTTTTTGTAGAAAGCTTCATTTTGTTTCCCCGATTTTAAAATATTGGGATTACGACCGATGGCTTCTTCAGCCGAAAAACCGGTAAGCTGGGTAAATTTGGGATTGACGAACTCAATGGTTCCACTCGGATCTGTAATAATGATACTTGTCGGACTCTGAATGATTGCTTTGGATAATTTAAGGCTGTTGAGCTCGGTATTTTTTTGTTCGATATAGATACTGAGCTGATTGGCTACGATCTCGAGCATTTCCTTACTTGCCTTATCGAAGGCATTCGGATTGGAGTAACTTTGGATAATCATCACACCAATCGGTTTATTGTTAATGATAAGCGGTACGCCCAGCCAGCATTCTGCTCTCGAACCTCTTAAAACAATCTTGTTTTGCTCGGCCAGACTCAGAATGTCTTTTTTTTGAAGAAGAAGTCCGTGTTTTTTCCGTATTACCAAACCCGTCAGTGAATTTGCTGCAGGCCATGATGGTGGGGTTTTGGTTTTTTCATCTGCTTCAAATGGTGAAGTGAATAAACCTGTTTTTTCGTCGTAAAGTGCAATGATGAAGTTGGTGGTGTCGAGCAGAGTGCTCAGCTCGTTGCGAACTACCTCAAAAAGTTGATAAAGGTTTTTGGCTTTCACCACTGCATCAGCTATATTATATTGCACCTTGCTGACAGCATCGGTGTGGACTCGCCGGGTAATGTTTCTGTAATTGCCTACAATAGCCCGCACTCCAGATTCATTAAGCATGTTGGTGAGCGTTGCTTCCAGCCAGACCGTTGAGCCGTTTTTGTGAAGAGCTCTTACATTGAATCTCTTGCTTCCGCCGATTTGCATGCTCAGTAATTCGGTCAGGAGTTTTTTGACCATGATGGTGTCTTCCGGATGAATCATGCTGTAAACATTGGTGCCGACAACTTCTTCCGGATCATAACCCAGAATTGGTGTAAGTCCGGGGCTTTTATAAAGGATGGTTCCATCAATGGCGTACATAGAAATGATGTCTTTGCTGTTTTGTACCAGCGATCTGAATTTCGCTTCCTGAAGCTTCAGCTCCTCTTCGGCCATTTTTTGATTTGTTATGTCAAGATTGAGAATGATAGCGCCTGTGATGTTCCCATGTTGGTCATTAATCGGAGATGCCGAAAAAATGATGATTCGCTTTTCGCCCTTAAAGGTTATAATTTCGAGAAGTTCATCAGCAATATTTACCCCTTCTTTCAAACAGGGAAGAATGCCCCAGTCGCGCAGGTTAACCTTTTCTCCTGAATGGATTCTGATTGCAGTGAAGGAGCTAAAATCTTCATTATTTATCAGTTTTTCTATTCCCCATAAATCTTTTGCAACATCATTTACTTTTACTACCATGCCGGAATTGTCCAAAAACCATATTCCTACAGGAAGGGTTTCGAATATTTTTTCCACGGTTAGTTCGGTATTTTTTGAAATTTCGAGCAAACGCTTACTTTCGGAAATATCGGTAATAAATCCTTCGAGAAATTCAACCTTATCGTTGCTGTCGTAAACTCCCTGCCCGCGTTCCCATACCCATCTGATTTCTCCGTTTTTTGTCATAATTTCGTATTCCGCTTCGAAAAAATCTTTTCTGCTGGTAAAATCCTGCCATTTGTTCCATAATTCATTTCTGTATTCAGGCAGAATGATGCTGTTGAAAGTTAGCTTGTTATTGTGGATAAAATCCGCAGGATCATATCCGGTAAGTTTTTTGCACCCTTCACTCATGTAAAGCATGGTCCAGTCTTTATCCATTTTGCAGCGATAAACCATGCCCGGAAGGTTGGAAATGAGTGTTGACAATTGGCGCTGACTCTCATTGATCCGGGTTTGAATTTTTTTTCTTTCGCTGATGTCTCTTGTAATGGTTATTATCCCGAAAGGTTTGCCGGTATTGTCGAGCATAAATGAAATGGAAACTTCTGCCCAAAATGTATTTCCGTTTTTGTGGAATTCTTCCAGCTCAAGTGTCAATACCTCCTCCGAAATGTCATCTCCCTGAATAAGCTGAGCCATCTTTTCGCGGTAATACTTCAGAATGATTTGTAATGAGCCGGGGGTAAATATTTGTTCGGGACTCTGCTCCATTGCTTCTTCAACAGTAAATCCCCTGAGCTTTTTAATGGAAGGGCTTACGTAGGTTATTTTCAGGTTTAAATCCAGCACTGTGATAGTTTCGCCAGTGTATTCGGTAATCAATCTGAATTTTTCTTCGCTTTCTTTCAGACGCTTTTCGGTTTCGATTTTGAGCAAACAAAAACCAAGATCATCAGCCAATTCGCCCAGTAGCGATTTTTCTTCATTTAAACACATGTCCTCAGCCGGAGTTGAAACAACCAATACTCCGAAAACTTTGTCGAGATGACTGATTAAACTGCACATTTGTGAGTGCTCTTCAATTTTTTTTAATCCCGGATAACCTGTGGAAATTGATCCGGAACTATCATTCAGTACACTTTGTTTTTGCTCCAGGGCTTGTTGCATGCAAAGCGGAAATTTTCCTTCATAAAGCTCATTTTTAAATTTTTCAAAATCAGGAAATAATCCTGATGAGGTTATGTACGATACTTTCTTCTGTTCGTTAAGTATAGCAATCCAGGCTGAGTGATACCCCATTGATTCTGTGAGATTCTCACATGTTTTGCTGATGATGATCTGCGGATCGTTTTCTTTAATAATGAGCCGATTAATTTTTCGGATACCGTTTAAAAGATTTTTCAAATGCTCCTGCCGAGAACTGAGTTTGTGCTTCTCAATTACCTTCCAGGCCGTATTCATGAGCAATTGTAATTTATGGATATCACTTTCGGTATAATCAGTCTCTTTGTTGGCAACAACTATTACACTTACTATTTTGTCATTGACGATTATCGGGCAGGCCATCAGTTTTTTAATTTTTAGATGACCACCGGTGTAATCTTTTGTTTTGTCTTGTTTTGGTTCAAATTTATTGACGATTATAGCTTTTCGATCGTTAATGGCTTTTCTCCAAAAACCTTTTTCAGACAGCTCGTAACCGGCTTGCGAATCAGGTGTTTTGAACTCGTCATTCAGATCTTTTGACCAGGAACTTAATGTAAATTGTTGTTGCTCTTCGGAATATCGGAAAATAGTTCCGATCTTACTTTGGGTTATCCCAAGTGCTTCTTGTAAGATAAAATCATTCAGTTCTTTTGGGGAATTGCTTTGATGGTTCAAAATACGAGTAAGACTATTGAATTGGTATTCAATGCTTTCAATGTAATTTTGTTCATCGTGGCTGCTGGTCGGGTCGGATTTTTTATTTTTCATTTGTTTTTAGGTATTTTTCGGTCTTACTGATATTTATTTGTTTTTTCGAATCAACCATAAGTTGTTTAAATTTTCATTGTTGAAAGGAATTTAAAGGCTGTTTAAATCTCAGTTTGTGTGAATTGCAGTGAAAAGAAGGTTTTTACGAGGTTTGTGTGTGTTTTGTCTTTTGTTTCCAAATATTGTAAATATGTTCATCTGTAATTGTTTTTGCTGAAAATCAGTTTTTGTAATTTATTGAGCAGGAATAAATTCATTTATCAAGTGGAGTGCCCGAATGATTTTTAACCGGCAGGATTTTGCGTGGTGTCATCTGATTCGGCCTGACCGGTGAGTGAAACGAATGCCGGAATGTTCACAATCATCCAATTATAGAAGGGATATACTTCATTAAAACAATCCGCACTCAGATTATTTTTGAGAATATCTGACAGAGTGTTGAACATTGCCGGCCAGTAAGTGAAGCTGAAACCGTGTCTGCGGTATGTTCTGAATACCCATGATATTGTCTCAACGAATACTTTGGGTTCGTATCCGTGAAAAAGTGAGATCATAAATCGAAATTGATTGCGGTGGTTATCCAACATCATATTGATGTTCTCTGAACCTATCAGTTGCTGAATGTCCTCACGATTTTCGAACCTTTTGTTCAACTCAGCAACCAGAAGATCGGCTTTGTGCGTAAATTCTTCCAGTGATTTTAATCCTGGTTGCATTAGCGCTGAAGCGGAGGAGATCAATTCTTCTTTTTTCATGAAAGCATCATTTATCGGTAAATAATTAGTTATTGATCATTTGTTTTTTTAATGGTAAGGTAAAATAAAATGTACTTCCTTTTCCCTGCTCGCTTTCAACCCAGATTCTTCCGTGGTGGCCGATAATTATTCGCCTGACGATACTTAGTCCCAATCCGGTACTTTTCTCACCGGAAGTAGCTTGCACACTTATTTTGGCAAAAGGAACGAATATTTTGTCCAGTTCATTTTTTGGTATGCCCTGTCCTTGGTCATGCACACTTACAAGTATTTCATCCCCGGTGCTGAAAGCATTGACTGTAATAGTTGTATTTTTATGAGAATATTTTATGGCATTGGATATCAGGTTGTTCATTACCTGCTCAATTTTTACAGGGTCTGCACTTATTGGTGGAACAGGTTGGGGGATGTTGAGTTTGATGGCTATTTCTTTGTTTGCAGCCAGGATCGCATTCATTTTTACATTTTTACGCAACAAATCCTCCATCTCCACTTTCACTAAATTCAAACCAATCTTGCCTGATTCGATTTTAACCACATCAAGCAACTCCTCGAGCAAATTAAGCATAAACTGACTTGAATTCCTGATCATTTCAAGAATTTGTTTTAGTTCTTCATTGATTTCATCCTCTTTTGATTCGAGAACAAAATCGCTAAACATGAGAATGGAAGCAATAGGGTTGCGCAAATCGTGAGCGGCCATTCCGAGAAACTGATTTTTAAGCTTATTGAGCTGGTCGAGCTGAATATTTTTCTTTTGTAATTCTCTGGTGAGATTATTCAGGTCATTGTTCAGGTTTATCATTGATTGACGCAATTCTTCCAGTTCAATAGTATTGACCTCGCCGATAAGGATTATTCCTGTGTGGGTTGGGATGGAAGTAAAATAAAGTGTTTCAGGTAGATTCAGGTAGGTGTTGATATTCAGCATCTGTTTGGTTATACCTTTTGTAAGCATCTGGTTGATATCGAGTTGTTCATTGAAATCGGTAAAAAAATCTTTCAGGGAGGTGCCTGATAGTTTTTTACCGGCCAGTTTTTCTGCGTATTTACATGCATGGGTAATCGTGCCGTTATGGTCAACCATCAATTTGATGATCGAAGATTCATAATCGAGATATTCAATCAATTTGTTAAGTTCAACATCCATAATTAATTATTTTTATTGATGTAATTCTTTAATGATTTGATGCTGGGAATATAATCAACGTTATAGTACTGCTGTACGAGGTCAATTCCTCCCCATCGGAAAGCTTGTCCCCCGACAATAACAGGTGTTTCCGGAAATTTTTTATTTATTTTTTCCAACGTAATTTTTAGTTCAGGCAGGTTGTAATAAATGCTTAACGAAAGGCCGATAGTATCGGGTTTATGGCTTTCGATGAAGCTAATCAGTGCGTCAAAAGGGGTGTTGGCACCAACGAAATAGCCATCCCATCCATGCATTTCGAAAATATCGGCGATCATTTTTGCGCCAACCTGATGATATTCGTTGGCTACACAGGCAATAACGGCTTTCTTTCCGGTACGTTCAATGTTGAAAATTTTGGGTTGCAATCTTATCATCATGTTTTCGGTGAGGGCAGTTGCCATGTGTTCGGTGGCAACTGAAATCAGATTTTTCTCCCAATATTCACCTACTTTGTAAAGGGAGTGCTGAAACAATTCTGTATAGATGGTTTCGACCGGAATTTTGTCTTCCAGCAGACTGTCAACAATGTCAGTACAGTCTTTTCGACGGGCATGGATCAGGTGTTCGAAATATTCGTCAACAAGTTCATTTTTAATCATGATAAATGGGTATTAGGTTCAATGGTTTTGGGTTTTGAAGGAAGATATAAATTGAAGGATGATCCTATTCCTGATTCACTTTCTACCCATATTTTCCCGCCATGCTTTTCGATAAATTCTTTGCAAAGGATTAACCCCAGTCCGGTGCTTGGTTCTCCTTCAGTGCCTGTTCTGCTGATGTTGACGTCAACTTTAAAAAGATTTCCAATCATTTCTTCACTCATTCCTATGCCGGTATCGCTCACAGTGATAATGGTGTTGTCGTTTTCATCCTTATGTGCTGAAATAGTGATTGTTCCTCCTTTGGGGGTAAACTTTACTGCGTTGGAGGTCAGGTTGCGTAATATTGTATCAAGCATGTGCAGGTCGCCGTAGATCTCAAAATCTTCCGGTATTTGGTGATTGATTTCTATGTCTTTTTTTACGGCGGCATTCTGGATTAATTCAAAACTGTCGTTGACAATTCTTGTAAGTGAAAGAAGCTGTGGATTGAATTCTATAATTCCGCGATGGAATCTTGCCCATTCCAGCAGGTTTTCGAGAAGACGATACAGGCTCGAAGCGGATTTGTGCATGGTCACAATAAAACTTTGTATTTCCTTCAAGGTAAATTGATCGAAATCTTCCGACATGATTTCAGTAAGGCCAAGGAACGCTGAAAAAGGACTTTTTATATCATGGGCCATAATAGAGAAAAACTTGTCTTTTTCGCTGTTTAATTTTTTAAGATGCTCCTGGTTTTCTTTCAGCTCGTCCATTACCTTAATTTTATCCACGATCAGCGAAATCTGATGAGCAGCAATTTTGCCCCGGCTGACATCCTCATCAGTGAAGATATGGTGACTGTTGAAAGCAATCAGAATGGCTCCCAGTTTTTTATTACTGGCTTCCAATGGCAAAGCCATAACTGATTTTGTCGGGAATCTTTCGGCAATTCGCCGGCTTAGATAAGGAGAATTGAACACATCATCGATAATTAAAGGGTGCCCGGCTTTCAGCACCGAATCGGTCAGGGTGATGTTTTCCTCATACTGCGGCATTGATCTGTATTTTTCGGTTGGCAGGATGGAAGTGGTAAAAGGAATGGCCTTCTTTTCTTTTTCATCCCACAGCATGATATAGCAGGCATCGGCATTGAAAAGCCTGCTGATTTGTACGGAGAGAACTTTGAACAGTTCTTCGCTGTCATGGGTGTCAAGTGCCATAGCAGTCATCTGGTTCAGAAGGGTTTGAAATTGCTCATTGGCTTCGAGTTTTTTACGGGCTGTGGTTTGTTCGGTGATGTCACGGATAAAAGCACCAACTCCGGTTTTTTCTTTATTGATTTTCAGCGGAAATTTTCGGGACTCATACACGCGTGAACCGATTGTTTCGACGGAGACCAAAATTTTGTTATCACGGATGGCTTTCAGATCAGATTCCTGGCAGTTTTTAGCGTTTTCGGCAGGCATCAGGTCGAAATCGGTTTTCCCGAGAATCAAATTGGCCGGTTTCCCAAAAAAGTCAATATTTTTTTGATTTACAACGATGTACTTCAGTTTGTCATCTTTGATGTAAACCAAATCATCAGTAGAATTGATAAAAGTTCGGTAGCGCTCTTCACTTTCTTTCAGCGCTTCTTCGGTTTTTTTTCGGTCGGTGATGTCTCTTGATATGGCAATTACGGCTTTTTGACCGAAATAGTCAACCGGTGTAAGGCTAACATCACGTATCGAATAACTCCCGTCTTTTTTGATTCCATAAAATTCCAGCGTACCGGGTTTACCGTGATAGGCTTCTTCGATTTTTTGCTGTACTTTATCCCAGTCATTTTTTTCAGGTGCAGCGAAGATTTTCGGAGTTTTTCCTATCAGTTCTTTTTTTGAACTGCTGTATAATTCTTCTGCAGTTTTATTCATTTCGATGAATTCACCTTTGATATTTAAAATGAAAATAGCATCAGTAACGCTGTTCAGCATTTCCCTGAATGTTTTTTCAGATTGTTGCAGTAAGTGTTCTGTTTGTTTCCGGTGAGTGATGTCGTGGAGTATTCCTGTAACCATCACTTCATTTTCTGCAGACATTGAGGCAGTACTCACAGATACATGTTTTAAGCTGCCATCTTTTGATATTATTTCAATTTCATACTGACCGGGGATTTTTTCTCCTGATTGTTGGGCTAAATAAGGTTTTTTCACCAAGTTACGACTGTTTTTGGTGAGCATGATTCCTAAATCAAAGTTTGGATCAGTGGCTTCCTTAAAAGTATAGCCGGTAATTTCGCTAAACCGCGTGTTTACATAATCAAATTTACGGTTACGACAAAGATAAATACCGTCAAAAGCATTTTCAACCAGCATGCGATAGCGGGTTTCGTTTTCAATGAGGGCTTTCTCAATTTCTTTTTTCCCTGTGATATCAATACAGGTACCCAGGATAGTAAAATCGGAGTTCTTTTCGTTTTCAATCAACTTCACGTTTTCGAGTATCCAAACCGGTTTGCCGGATTTGCTTTTCATCAGGATTTCGCTGTTGACAAGGCTGCCGGTAAGTTTAAGATTATTCAGAAATTCTTCCCTGTTTTCCACAGTGAAATAAAGTTCGGTGGCAGGTATGTTGATAATATCATCAATGGATTTGTAGCCAAGAATATCGGCAAATTTTTGATTACACTCCAATAACCTGCCATCAAGGGTTGACTTGTAGATGCCTGCCTGGTTTAATTCAAAGAGCAGGCGATATTTTAATTCGGAGTTTTTGAGCTTATCTTCTGTTTTTTTTTGGAGGGATGATGCCTCCTGCAATTGATGAATCCGGAATGCTCTTTTTGATATTTCATTGGCTGATAAATACATCAGGTTGGCAATTTTTTCAAATTGCTCAAGGCTCATAACAGGTACTTCTTCCCAGGCTTCTACGAACATTTTTTTGTCAACACCGATGGTAGCTGCATAGTTCAATACCTGTTCTTCATCAATTTCGTCATTTTTTACCTGACCAATAAGCCAGTTGGCGATATGTTGTCCCTGCACTGAAATGCTTGCTCCGGCTTTCCACAGCCCGGCGCTTGTACATTTGTAAACCAGCACTTTTTCTTTGATGTCGGGGCCGGACATTACATTCGAATTGCAACAATTGCGGTTTCCGATTTCAGTTTTTCTGATAATGTCATTGCACAGCCTGCAAAAATTCGTTGGTTCAGTAATGGGAACCCCTTCTGGTGTTGTAATTAGCGATGCAACACCGGTGGCTGCGCAAAATCTGTTTTGCAAATCCTGCAGTTCTTTCAGGTTGATGATGTCGGTGATGCTTAATTTTTCGGTCATTTGAATTAATTATTGATTGTCAGGTGGGTTATAAAATAGAAGGTATGTTATCGTGTTTCTGGATAAGGCAATGTAATAATGAATGTTGACCCTTTGTCTGTTTTGCTTGTTACTTCAATTGTCCCATGATGTTTTTCAACAAGGTCCTTGCAAAGCAGCAGTCCAATGCCGGAACTCGTTTCACCTTCGGTTCCGCTGCGGGAAATTTTTTGGTCAAGTTTAAAGAGTTTTTGGAGCAGTTGATCGTCCATGCCTATGCCGGTGTCAGTGACCACAATTTGTAGGTTTGCATTGCCGGTTTTTTTTGCCGAGATGCTTATTTTTCCACCTTTTGGGGTAAATTTTACAGCATTGGAAACAAGATTGCGTATAATAGTGCTGAGCATGGATTGGTCAGCAAACACCATAAATTCTTCGGAAATATTTAAGCTGAATTCAAGGTTTTTTCTTTTTAAATCGTAATCGAGAGCATAAACGGCAGAGGATACCAATAGTCTGAGCGGGAGCCATTCAGGTCTGAAAGGAAGAGAATTCATCTGTACCTTGGCCCAGTCGAGCAGATTTTCAAGAAGTTTAAATACCTGTGCTGATGAATCATAAAGCAGTCTGGCAAGTTTTCTGACTTCTTCCGGATCAGCGTTTCCTGTTTTCTGTAAAATCAGTTCGCTGATTCTTGTTAATCCGGTCAGAGGCGAGCGCAGATCATGAGCGATGATGGAGAAAAACCTGTTTTTTTCGGCATTCAACCGTGCAAGATTTTGTGCATCCTGTTCGATGATTGTTTTGGATTCGGCCAGCAGTTGATTGGCCTGCTCCAGCTCTCTGTTTCTGCTTAACAAAGTTTGCTGGGTTTTACGAAGTTGCAGGTGAGTGTTAACTCTTGCCAGTACCTCGCTGAGGTTGAAAGGTTTTACGATATAATCCACAGCTCCTGCTTTAAATCCTTCGACAATATCTTCCGTTTCATTTTTTGCAGTAAGAAAAATTACCGGAATATCCCTGTATTTGCGTTGCGATTTGATGATCCTGCAAACCTCGTAACCACTCATTCCGGGCATCATTATATCGAGCAGGATGAGGTCAGGAATTGTGTTTTCAAGAAATTTCAGGGTATTTTCGCCTGAATTGGTGATGTAAAGTTTGTGCTTCTGATCTTTCAACAGTGAGGAGATCAGTTGCAAATTCCGCGGATTGTCGTCAACTATGAGAATAGAAGACGGGTTTTCGTGTAAACTATTATCTTGTTCGGTCATACTCCGTGTGTTTATTTGTTCGTAATGATTGTTATTATTTGTTCGAGTTGATTCAGCACATTGATAAATTGAGTAAAATCGTAATTTTCGACGGAATTTTTTAGTTGTTTCGCCAAAAAGTCACAATGTGGTACTTGATAATTTTCACTGATTTTTTCGAGTTTCAGGATCATTTTTTCAGAAACATCAGTGTCCATATATAATTTAAGATTTTTAAGTAGCGGCATAATTTCATTGCTGCAATCTTTCTGAAGTTGCACGAGTTTATCGGGAGTTATTGCAAATTTTTCGGGATCAAGGGCACTCTCCGTTTCAGCGTTGGATTTTAGTTTTAACTGTTTATCGGGTATTTGATGAGGAAGAAATTTCATCAGGCAGTCAACCATTTCATTACGGGTTAGTGGTTTAAGCAAATAATCATCAAACATTTCGAGGATGTTTTTTTCTTCCTGTTTCATGGTTGATGCAGTAAAGGCAATGCAGGGTATTTTCTTTGTTTTTGGATTTGATTTGAGAAGTTTTACTGCTTCAAAACCATCCATTTTTGGCATTCGCAGGTCCAGAAGAATAAGATCGGGTTGATGTACACTTGCAATTGTTATCCCGTCATTTGCACATCTTGCTTCCAGAACATGCAGATTGAGCTGAAGCAGAAAAGTTTTGGCAAGTTCCCGGTTGTAATCAACGTCATCAATCACAAGGATTGTAGCTGGTTCGAAACTGATTTCTTTTTCCGTCCATTCAAACCTTCTTTTCCGGTCCGGCTGGATGGTAGTGATTTTTATATTTTTAAATGATGCCGTAAATGTGCTTCCCTTTCCGTATTCGCTTTTAAGTTTTAAGGTACCGTTCATCATTCGTACCAGTCTGTTGGTAATGGCAAGGCCGAGACCTGTACCGCCATATTTCCGGGCGTTGTTGCTTTCAACCTGAACAAATGCTTCAAAAATCGACTGTTGATATGTCTCAGGGATTCCTATTCCTGTATCACTGACTTCAATATCAAAATCAATGTTTCCGGGCTGATCTGCTGCCTGTTGGTATTTAACATCAATGCTTACACTGCCTTTTGGGGTAAATTTCACTGCATTGCCCAGCAGATTGAAAAGAATTTGCCGCAATCTTACATTATCAATCTGAATGATCCGGGGGAAATCTTTTTCAATATTAATGCTGAAGGCAAGTTGTTTTTCGCTGATTTTGACGGAGAAAATTCTGCCCACTTCGTGGATGAGGTTTTCGAGTTCTGTAGGCTCTTCAAAGATTTCCATCCGACCAGCTTCAATTTTCGAAAGGTCAAGGATGTCATTGATCAGATGCAGTAATGTTTTTCCGCTGTTCAGGATTCCCTCGAGATAGCTTTTTGATTTAATGTCGGTAGCGCTGTTGTAAAGTATTTCACTAAAACCAAGGATGGCATTCATCGGGGTTCGGATTTCGTGGCTCATGCTGGCCAGAAATTCC
>Ga0116164_10001305_pt1 | contig 19002 bp, 14 predicted proteins | sample AD_UKC109_MetaG_FD_89888 | JGI IMG/M metagenome (GOLD analysis project Ga0116164, IMG submission 89888) | Active sludge microbial communities of municipal wastewater-treating anaerobic digesters from Hong Kong - AD_UKC109_MetaG | ecosystem: Engineered > Bioreactor > Anaerobic > Digestate... | reverse complement strand
GCCCTTGTCATTCTGATAAAAGATCCTTCCATGGCTTTAAATGCGGGATTTCAAATGACATATGGCGCTGTTCTGGGAATTTTGATTGTGTCAAAGATGACAAAGCGACAGCGCCTGTTTGATCGATGGATGGTGCCGCTCGGGTCGTTGATTTTCATTATGCCCATTACAGCAATTCAATTCGGTGTCATTCCGTTATTGGCAATTCCTGTGGGATTGATTCTCTCGTTAACGCTGATTCCGTTCACGATGCTTTGTTTGTTTGTGACTATTATCCTTTTTGCTTTACAGTTATTTCCGTTGGCCGGTGTTTTTTTATTAGGGCTCAACCCGCTATTGGTACTTTCAAGAACGATCATTCAATGGCTTTCTCTTCATTACGGAACAATTGAAGTTAATCAGGCTGGGTCAACGATTGTAGGGTTAAGTGCAATTGCTTTTCTTATTATTTTGGTATATGTTCACGAAAGGCATTCAGTGTTTTATCGACCCAATAACAACAATTGATCTCAATTGCAATCATGACTTTTATTATGGTAGAATAAGCTCGAAGATTAGTTATAGTAACCATTTTTTGTTTAAACGATACCTTTTTTATCCCCGTTTTTTATCAAAGATGAAGCAGCTGGAGGTCAAATATTGTATATACAAGACATGATCAAAAATCTTAACACATTCTGGTCACAGCAGGGTTGTTTTATTGAACAACCGTATGACATGGAAATGGGAGCCGGTACCTATCACCCGTCTACTTTTTTTCGGGTAATTGACGAAAAGCCTTGGAAATGCGCATTTATTCAACCAAGCAGAAGACCTACGGATGGCCGCTATGGAGAAAATCCCAATAGAATGCAGCGCTTTTACCAATATCAGGTGCTCATCAAACCTTCTCCCCTTGAATCCCAGGAGATATATCTGCAATCCCTGAAAGCCTTGTCAATTAATCCGAAGGAGCACGATATCCGATTTGTGGAAGATAATTGGGAATCCCCTACATTAGGCGCTTGGGGTGTTGGTTGGGAAGTATGGCTTGACGGAATGGAAATCACTCAGTTTACTTATTTTCAACAGGTTGCCGGTGTGGAACTCAAGCCGATTACTTTGGAAATCACCTATGGGATTGAAAGAATCGCCATGTATTTACAGAATGTTGAAAATGTTTATGATTTGATGTGGAATGAAACGACACGATATGGGGATTTATACAAGCGAAATGAAGTCGAATATTCCAAATACAATTTTGAAATAGCCGATACACAGTTGCTTTTTAAGCTTTTTGAATTGCATAAAGCGGAGTTTCTACATTTATTGGAAAATGATTTACCCATTCCCGCTTACGATCAGCTGATTAAATGTGCTCATTATTTTAACCTGCTGGATGCACGTAATGCCATCAGTGTGGCACAACGGCAAGCGTACATTAAAGAAATCAGAAGACTGGCTATTAGCTGCGCAAACCAATACTTGAAAAAAGATCAAGAGAAGGATCAAAAAGAAAGGTCATGACGAATCTGTTGTTTAGAATAAACCGCCGGTTTATTCCGTCAATTATACCTGTAATCATCTATTTAGGTAATAGAGATTTTTAAGTTATTGGAGGTAAGTAGTAATGAGTGATTCCAAACCCCTCATTCCGGATTGCGTTGATGTCGATCATGCCATCGAAATATTAAGCATTTATCACAACGGGGAAAAACAGAAAGCTGTACAAATGGTTCGAGAGCATCTGAAATACTGCGCAGCGTGTTTTAAGCAGTTTCATTGTGTGAGTGTTATTGAAGAGGTGGTATCTGGAAAGCATGCCGATGACGTCTATCTTGAGTTTATTGAAGTGGTTGACAGGATTGGAAGGAACAAGCAGATTGAGCCATATGAATTGGAAGAGCTGTACAGGGACTTTCTTTCTGGAAAATGTTTGAATACCGACAGAGGATATTCCCAAGAAGAGTTCAATACCGTGTGTGACTTTTACGACAAACTCAACGAACTGATTCAAGATGAACAGAAAATCGTTGAAAAATACACTAAGCACTCTTTTTTGACCTGGGGTGCTGTAGCTGCTTTGATCACGGTTACCGTTCTATCCGTGGGAATTCTCAACACTTCAAAATTGGATTTGGCGAATAAAAAGGCATTTAGTGAACAGATCGTTTTCCCATCTTATAGTGAACACACAGCTTATACGCCAACTACAGAAAAATTAGCCGAAAACACAACGGACAACAACATAATCAGTGCGCAATTTGGTCTGCCAGTTGACAAAGAATTGGAAGGCGGGTATTTCAATCCAGTCAAGAACCAGCAAAACACTTTGTTTACCGTTAGCATGAATTATTAAATCAACACGTTTGGAGTGAAATAATTGAAAAAAACATTGAAAAGTATCCCTTTTTCAGTGACGCTAAAGTATACACAACTGGCCCAAGAAATGCAGTCCAAAGGGATGGAAGTGATAAGACTGACCGCAGGGGAACCTGATTTTGATACCCCATTGGAGGTCAGTCTTTCTGCTAAATCGGCCATTGATGAGGGATTTACAAAGTACACGCCGGCCTCAGGGATTCCTGAGTTGAGAAAAGGTATTTCGCAATTATTGAAAACAAAGTATCATCTTGATTATGCTCCGTCTCAGATAATTGTCACTAATGGGGGCAAACAGGCGTTGTTTCAGTCCCTATATGCGATCACAAACCCTGGTGACGAGATCATTGTCTTAACACCCGATTGGGTCAGTTATGTTCCTCAAATAGAAATGTGCGGTTGCCAAGCGGCGTTGGTGGAAACAGATCCGGACCATGATTTTCAACCGGATATTCTTCAAATAGCCAAAAAAATTACCGAACGCACAAAGGGGATCATCATTAACTCCCCCAATAACCCGACCGGAACGGTGTACAGCAAACAAACACTTGAGCGATTAGCAGAGTTAGCCTTGGAGAAAGACATTTGGGTGATCTCCGATGAGATTTATGCCAACCTGGTGTATGATGGTTTTCATGTCAGTATCGGTTCTTTGGGCAAAATAATCGAGAAAACCATTACCATTAACGGTTTTTCAAAATCCCATGCCATGACAGGGTGGAGGTGCGGATATGCGGCTGCCCCGGAAGTCATAGCAAAGGAAATTGGGAAGATGCAGTCTCATCTATCTTCCAATATTAATTCGATAACACAAAAAGCTGCTTTGAAAGCCCTTTCGGTAGATACTGAGTATATGAAAGAAGCCTTCGAGAAGAGAAGGGCTATCGTATCAAAGGCGTTAGATGACATCGGAATTGACTACTGTCATCCAGCAGGAGCCTTTTACTTTTTCATGGACTTTAATTGGGTGAAGGACGCTTATCAAAGTGACGATGATTTGACTATGGATTTGATTCAACATTACTCGTTAGCCATGGTTCCGGGAAGTGCTTTCCACAAGCCATGGTATATGCGATTATCGTATGCTTCTTCTGAAGAAGAATTACAAAAGGCGATGAGTATTCTAAAAGACTTTAAAAATGAACATTGAGACGTATCGACAATTATATTAAGGCGTTCATATGAACGCTTTTTTATTTGTGGAGGTTAGTGAAGATGAAAAAGGAATTGATGTCATCCAGGATATCTCTGGCATCCCTTCCCACGCCATTGGAAGAGATTAAGGCAACGTTTATTCCCCACGATCTTGAGATCTGGTTAAAACGGGATGATCTTACCGAGTTTGTTGGAAGCGGCAATAAAATAAGAAAGCTGGAGTATTTGTTATACGAAGCACAACAAAGCGGGGCGAAAACAATCGTTACTTGCGGAGGGATTCAATCCAATCATTGCAGGGCTACCGCTTTTGCAGCCAGAAAATTAGGTATGAAGCCGGTTTTATTCCTAAGAGGGACAAAACCAGAGCATGTGGAGGGGAATCTTTTCTTGGATCAGCTTCTGGAATCCGAAATTCATTGGATTACCCCTGAACAATATCAGAAGCGGGATCGAATTATGTCCGAATACCGTGAAAATTCCCAGAATCCTGAACAAGTCTATCTCATCCCCGAAGGCGGATCCAATATGATTGGATCATTGGGGTACATGCGGGCTATTGATGAAATGATGGAACAGGTTCGGTTGGATTCTTTTGATGCCCTTTTTTGTCCGGTAGGGAGTGCCGGCACTTATGCCGGATTATTGGCCGGATTGAAAGCAAACGATGTGACGACTCCCTTGATCGGTATCAACGTTACCCTAACCAATCCTTCAGAGTTTTCGACCAAAGTAAAAACGATCTGCGATGAGTTGGCTGAAAATCAGTTGCTGGAAAATGAGGTGAATGAGAAAGACATCATCATACTAGACGGCTATTGCGGAGAAGCTTATGCTGTACCCACGAAAAAGGGAATCGGGTATATCAAAGACTGTCTGCTACAAACCGGTATTTTGTTAGATCCTGTATACACATCCAAGGCATTTGACGGGATGATAGAAGAATCGAAAAAGAGAGGACTCAAGAGCCTACTTTTCATTCACACAGGCGGAGGATTCGGTAACTATGCTTATTCAGATCATTTCGGTATTGAGTAGTAGAAGGGGTAAAAAACACAAAAAAACTATGATATAATTCTGGGAAAACTGTTTTTTTCATAGATTGAGGAGGATTTTGAAGATGAGAGATTTTATTTTGAAATGGAAAGTATTGATTATCTGGGCGATCGTAATCATCTTTACAGCAGGGATTGTCTGGTGGGGCGTTGCATCGTACATTGATTTGGGAGCCCCCCGGGCGCAGCAGGATTACACACCTCAGGAGTATGTTCCGGACCGTTCAGAAGCCCTTGCGGTTATCACAAAGGATTCAACCGATTTACATCATTCCTATTGGTTGATGCCTTATGAGCTTTCGCAAAGAATGCAAGAAAAAACAGAGTATTACAGAAATTACGGGCAAAATATTGACGAAATGTTCCAAGCGCCTTATTTGGAATTGAACACTGCAAAATCATTGATGGACAACAAGATCGTGGAGTATTATGCCGATCAAGCAAAATTAGCACCAACACAAGAGCAAATTGATAAGCAAGTAGAGACTTTGATTGCGCAAAACATCAACACGGATGAAATAAAACAGCTGGTTGTCCAAAGATACGGAAGCTTGGATAATTACAAAGCGTATATACGTCCTTATCTTGAAGAACAGATGAAACTGGATAACGTAAAAGCAAAAGTAACGGAAGTTACAGAAGAGGATATACAGGCTTATTTCGAAACCAATAAGGAAGAAATCACTTCAGAAAACAACCAAGTGAAGGCTGCACATATTCTTGTTGATGAATTAGAACAGGCTCAAGATATTCTCAAACAGATTCAAGATGGACAGATTACCTTCAGTGAAGCAGCTGTTCAGTATTCCAAAGATACTTCAAACAGTGCCAATGGAGGTGAATTAGACTGGTTCTCCAGGGGGCAAATGGTCCAATCATTTGAAGATGCTGCCTTTACTGGTGAGGTTGGCACCATTGTTGGTCCAGTTGAAACATCATATGGTTATCATCTCATCGATATACAAGACCGGAGAAAACTGGAAACCTATGAAGATTTTGTCGGTAATGAAGAACTGTACAATCAAACGAAAACCCAATTACAGAACGAAGAATACACCGAATGGTTGAAATCCTATAAAGAAGAAAATCATTTTAACTACATACTGAATGATGATGTTTTAAACGTTTACGACAAGTATCAGAAAATGACGGATAATTACGAATTAACTGATAATCTAACCATGAACGAATTTACCTCTTGGCTAGAACCGTACATACTGGTAGAAAAAGACGGTGAAAAACATATCGATGCAGAGGTAGACCCACGAAATATCGCCGTTTACATCACCACATTAGAAAATATGAATGCTAACTTCAACAATCAGATGAACATATTGGACAATTTCAAAACAGTGAAAGAAAAAACACCTGAAGATTACATCTCCATGAGTGTTGAACAACTCAAAAGTGTTCAAGAAGTGAAAGACAAGGAAAGAGTCGGTTTGGAAGATGAAATAGTCATGATCGAGGAAAAAATGGCTGAAACGGGTCAATCAACACAAACAGCTGATACACAGACGTATCTGGAGAATTTAAACCAAGAGTTCACAGCCAAAAAAAGCGAGTTAGATCTGCTGGAAGACGAGATCAGTGAGATTACGAATGCCAAGAGATATCACGATTTGGTTGAACAATTAGTACAGGAAAATATCCAAGCTGATCAGGTCGATGAGGTAATAAATGACCTGGAAGAACAGATCAAAGCAAATGAAACTAAGATTGTGGAAGGATTAAGCATCTTATACCAATACAACACGACTTCCACCCAAGTGATTAATTTGTTGAGGAAATACCAGCCCGAAAATTCTGAGGTGGCTTTAAAATGGTTCCAAAATCAAATTGATCAATACATGATGTATCTCAACGATGAAGAAATATTCAGACAATACCGCATGATCCTGGAACCACAATTACTCCAATATCAGTTGGGTATCGCTAAGATAGCACAATCTGAAGAAGAACCTATGGAAAGAAGAGTATCGGCTTATGAAATTCTGGTAACCCTGATGGAAAAATGGGGAAAATATGATGAAGAAGTGTTGTATTTGGAGGAGCTCAAAGCCCTTCAACCGGAATATGAAGATATCGATACAATCATCCAGCAGGTAAAAGATGCAGCGGTAAAAAAGACGGAAGAACTGGAGAAACTGACAGCCCAATCGACCGACTCGTCAGACGCAACTGCGACTCAATAAGAGCATAAAAAAAGAGAGCCGAAAGGCTCTCTTTGATTTATTGGCTGGGGCGGAGAGACTCGAACTCCCGAATGTCGGATCCAAATTCCGATGCCTTACCAACTTGGCTACGCCCCAACTCTGTTTGATGTTCTACTAATCCAACACCGGTTGATATTCTACTATATCATTGAGCAAATGTCAAGCGAGCCAAAAGATAAAATCTGATTTGCTTGGAGATCAAAGACTTTTTTACATTCGAGGCGATGATAAATGATAACAATAAAAATCCAAAACAAGGGAAAAGAAATCTCCTTTCAAGAGTCTGTGACGGTAAGCGCCATTTTAGAAAAGTCCGGATTAGTACCTCAAAGACCTATTTTGGGGGCAAAGGTCAATAATCGTTTAAGGGAAATGGGAAATCAGGTTTATTCCGATGCTGAGGTTCAATTTATTGACATGACTCACTCAGACGGGATCCGAATGATTCAGAGAGGATTGATTTTTACCCTGTATATCGCTGCCAAAGAATTATTCCCTGAACGCAAGTTGAAAGTGCTGCATTCCATCGAAAATGGACTTTACTGTGAGTTGGGAAGCTGGGTTCAAAATTCTGAGATCAAACAGCTCAAAAAAAGAATGCTGGAACTGATCGAGTTTGATTATCCATTTACAAAACATAAATTGGACAAACGGGTCGCTTTGATGAATTTTGAAGCGAATGGTGATTTGGAGAAGGTTCGTCTGTTCAGATTTAGAAAAAAGAGTACAGTTAATGTTTACAAATGCGGTGACTTGGATTACATCAATTATTTTTACGGATATATGCCTCCGGGTACAGGGTGCTTAAAACCCTTTGATTTGGAAGTTTACGGTCAAGGTTTCCTCTTACTCACCGGTACACAAGATTCTCCGGATGAATTGCCAACAAGAAAACAGCTACAAAAATTTTCTCAGGTCTTTTTGCAGTATCAACGATGGGGAGAGATATTGGGGATTGAAACTGTGGGTGATTTGAACGATAAGATTGCTGATGGAAAGATCAAAGACGTCATTCTGATGTCCGAAGCGCTTCATGCCAAAAAAATTACCAACATGGCAGAAGAAATAAGTAAAAACCTTGAGAAAAGGGTCATCCTAATCGCCGGGCCCTCATCATCCGGTAAAACAACCACCGCTAAAAGGCTGAAATTGCAGTTGATGGCAGAAGGTTTAAAGCCGGTGACCATTTCATTGGATGATTATTTTGTGAACCGGGATTTGACGCCTAAGGATGAATTTGGAAATTATAATTTCGAATCCATTTATGCCCTTAATTTGGAATTGTTTAACAATCAGCTTCTTGATTTGTTGGATGGAAAAGAAGTCCGTATCCCCAAGTTTGATTTTGTGAAGGGCAAGGGATTCATCACTGATGAAGTTTTAAGGATCTCGAAAGAGCAGCCGTTAATCATAGAGGGGATTCATGGCCTTAACGAAGAATTGACAAAAAGTGTGCCTAGAAATTGCAAATTCAAGATATACGTCAGTGCATTGACGCAATTGGGGATTGACGATATCAACCGAATTCCCACCACGGACACTCGCCTGATCAGACGAATCGTCAGAGACAATAGCACAAGAGGGCATTCTGCAATCAAAACCATCAGAATGTGGCAGTCCGTTAGAAAGGGTGAAACAGAGAATATCTTTCCTTTCCAGGAGGAAGCGGATTACATGTTTTCATCTGCTCTGGTGTATGAATTGGCTGTTTTGAAGATGTATGCCGAACAGCTGTTGGTACAGATATCTGACGAATGCGAAGAGAATATTGAATCTAAAAGACTGCTGAAATTCCTGGAGTATTTTTTGCCCATTACCAATACCGAATTGATTCCAAAAAATTCGATTATTCGGGAATTTATCGGAGGAAGTGTATTTGAGTACTAACGTGAACGAAAACGAAAAAACGGTTTATGATAAAATGATCATGACCCGGTTAAAAAAGATCGAAGGTCAAATCAGGGGTATTCAAAAGATGATTGAAGAATCCAGAAGCTGTTCCGATATCCTGATGCAGATGTCTGCTGTCAAATCTGCCCTGAAGAAAACCAATTATCTGATTCTGAAGCGTTATGCCAATGCCTGCCTGATGGATATGAACAAGACAGAAGGAACAGAAATGGAAGAATTTATTTCAACTATGAACGAATTTTTGTCTGAAATAGAAGATGAATTCGAACAATTAAACGGAGGTATCAAGGATGAAGAAAACACTTAAAACCATATTTTTAGTTGTCATGATGCTTCTCATACTCACCACTTCCTGGACGCTTTTTGCCCAAACGGAAGAAATTAATGTGTATGACAAGTTAAAACCCTTTTTTGAATCATTGTATTATATCGAAAATGAATTTTATGAAAAAGATCAAATAAACTATGATGATATTGTTGATGCCAGTGTAAGGGGGTTAATCGGCGGGCTAGAGGACCCTTTCAGTTATTACTTGACTGCGGCGGACGTTGCGGAAAGCAATATTGAGCAGGAAGGAAAATACGGTGGAATCGGTACCGAAGTCACTTATAATGCTCATTTGCAGGTCATAGAAGTGGTGGCCCCCATGTTTGGTACGCCAGCCTATAAAGCGGGTATCAAAGCCGGGGATTTGATCATTACCATCGATGCCAGCCCTGTTGAAGATATGACCTACATGGAAGCGGTGAACAACCTCAGAGGCATACCAGGGACCATTGTTAACCTGGAAGTCGTAAGAGAACCTGTCGGAATTTTGGAATTCAGCATCGAAAGAGCGGAAATCAAAACAGCCATGGTTCAATATGGCCTTGTGGAATATGAAGGAATCAAAGCGGGTTATGTAAGGATCAACAACTTCTTCAAAAATTCCAGCACAGAACTGAGAAAAGCGTTAAGCGATTTGTATGATCAACAGATACAGGCACTTGTAGTGGATTTGCGTAACAACCCGGGTGGATACTTAACTCAGGCCATTCTCATCGCCTCTTTGTTTGTTGAATCCGGAGAGGTGATTGTGACCACCAAATCGGCTGATAATTTTATCAACACCTACCGGTCTTTGGGTAACGAATTTGAAGATCTTCCCATGATGGTGCTGATTAACGGTGGCAGTGCTTCTTCTTCAGAAATCGTTGCGGGTGCGTTGAAAGATTATAATCTGGCTTCTTTAGTAGGTGAAAAATCTTTTGGTAAAGCAGCTGTTCAAACCCTTTTTCCCCTGTCCAACGACGGAGAATTATGGTTGACAACCGCCCATTATTTCACGCCCAACGGCAACGATATCCATATCGTGGGAATCGAACCGGATATCTTAGTGGAAGAACAACCGGTTGAGCAAGTCGATGATGAAGGAGATCATACCAGTGATAGTACCCGATTTGTCATTGAAGTCAATCCGGAAAAAGATAATCAACTGAAAACTGTGTTGGATTTGTTTGTCGAAAAGTTTTCAATGGGTGAATGGGGGACTTTTAACTAAAGAATGATCAAGGTTCTTTTCTGTATCTTTTCCGTAATGATGGGTATCATAGCACTTTTCTTAGGCGTGGATTCATTAACCGGTTTTGACTGGCGAATTGAATCCGCCCTAACGAAATACACCGACCCCGTTTTTATTTCAAAGAAAGAATCGGTAAACAATGTATTCGACGGTGATTTGGATCTTAATGACACCTCGTTGTTCATTGATTGCTACACTTATGATAATTTTCTAAATGCCGTGGAAAAGTACCAAGAAAGGAACGAATTGAATGTGATGGTCAACAAAGCAAATGCAATCAGTGAAGGAATAGTGACTTCCGCAACGGCTAAGGCTCCAGGCATTCAAATTCATTATGAGCCCTCCCTTTTAATCGTTTTAAACGGTTATGGAAACGATGAACTGATATTGGAGATGGAGAGAGAAAAGGATCAGAGATTTTTGCGCCTGGTGGTGCCTAATGCCCAACATTCAACCACAACTGCAAAGACTTTGAGGCAGATGGATTTACCCTATGCACTGAATCGTAGGGGTATTAGTGAGGAGAAATTGGAACAAGCAAAACAGAGTGTCTATTATCCCAGGTATGCTCTTGAAGTGTCAGGCCCTACGGCTCAGTTCTCAAATGAGCTGTCTGCGGATGAACTGCAATTAAAAATGAAAGGCTTGATTTATGATGCCCTGATCAGAAGCTATGAAAAAGGCTGGGAACAGGTGGTCTTTGAGGCAACCATTAAAAACCTTAAAGCCCTTCAAACAGTGCTTGATGAAATGATGCCTTTACCGATTCAACTGGTTTCTTATCCATATTGGAGAGATGAAGAATGAGTTGTTTATTTGATGCATTGTTTTTTCCCGTAGTTTTTTTTAAGAGAAAAGAATGCGCTTATGGCCAATCTTTTATGGCATTTATTGCCATCATCAGTATCAATTTACTGGCGGACAGTCGGTTTTTAGGGGTGCTATTCTCGTTTTTTTCTTTTACAGCCTTTTTGTTTCTACTGCTGATACCGGTATTTTTTTCTTTTATATTGTTTGGATTGGATTTATTGCTTATCAAAGCAGATCGAAATCATTGGGTAAAAACGCATATAGCCTTTACCTATGTCCCCTATTTTTTTCTCCCGCTGATTATGCCCCTAATCCATCGTTCTGCATGGCAGTTTCAATTTTTTGGTTGGTTGATTGTTCTCATGATCTGCCTTTGGTCCTATTCGTTGTTTGAGCTGCTCTTTAAAAACAACAGCTATACCTTTATTCGTTTTTTCAGGGATATTGGAATGATTATTTTATGGACGCTTTTATGAAAGTAACGTATTCGGTGAGGTTGGCATAATGGAGATTTTAGGTCGTATCGTACAACGCTTCTGGAAAGAGATTATACTTATTTCAATCCTGATAACGGTATTCTTTGGGTATCATGCAACAAAGATCACCATTAATACGGATTTGACAACTCTTTTGCCGGAAGATGATGAATATTCCCAACAGTATAAGGAACTTTTCTCCGGCGACGTAGTGGGAGATTCGCTCGTGGTAGTATTTGATTATGACGGAGACCGGTCCAAGGCGCTTGAATTTGTGGGAAGGCTGAAACAAACCCTTGAGAGAAGGGTGGATATCGTTAAATTTTTCCAGAATATCGATTCCATGAGTATGATGGGTACGACAGGATTACTATTGTCATACAGCAATACCTTTAAGGGTTTATCCACCACTTTGAATTTCACCAATTTTTTAATGGAAAATCCGGCTCAAATAGACTTTAAAATTGTTCGTAACTACGGAGAATCCATGAAAAAATTGGAGGATTTTTTTGACAATGTCTTGAATTTAGATGACCCGAAAAATTTCGTTATTTTCAGTCCTGACAATGAAATTTTTATGATCAACATCATCTTGACAAAACCCGTGTTGGATTTGGATTTTGCCGCCCGGGCAACCAAGGAAATCAAAAAAGAAATGGACTTGCTGATTGATGACATGGAAACTGGTTATCAATATGGAATAACAGGCTCTTATCAGCAAGCCCTCGATACGAATGAGATCATTTCCAGAGATTTTTCTGTGACAACTCTGATTACTCTAATCTCCATATCGGTGTTGTTTTTTATCGTATACGGTAACTTCTACACCACTATCGCTATTTTCTTCAGCCTAATTATGGGAACAGTATGGTCTGTGGGACTATTTCAATTCATCTTTCACAGCATGGATTTTATGTCCAGCTTTGTTATTGCGCTTCTTTTAGGGTTAGGAATAGATTTTGGTATCCATCTCTCTCACCGCATTTCTGAAGAGCTGAACGAAGATGTTGAGTTATTCAATAAAAGCACCAAAAAGGGGAAAAGACAGTTGACAAAGATGGCGGTCATCCGATCCATTCAGTATTCCGGGAAAAACACACTCATCGGCGGACTGACTACGATCGCTGCCTTTATGTCCCTTATTTTTGTCGATTCTCCAGCATTGCAACATGTCAGTATCATGTCAGCCATCGGAATACTGGCTTTTTTGTGTGTGATGATCGTCGTATTGCCCGCATTGTTGATCTTTTTTTACAGTTATCTCAAAATAAGGCCGAAAAGTCAAAGACAAAACCAAAGCATTTTTAAACGAATGGTTAAAGCATCCCGAAAAAAACCGTTGATCGTTGTTTTCTCCTTTATCCTAGCCCTTATACCGCTCTTCTTTTTTACCTATCAATGTTTCAAAGACTTTAACTACACGCCGGCCGACATCATTCCCACTGAAATCGAAAGTGCAAAAGTCCTCGGCAAGATTACAGAACACGGTATCTTTTCCAATGCCGATACAACCATTATTACTTACATATCTGAACCTCAAAAACTTTATGATGCTCAGATGGAAATACAAAAGAGTACACCGGACCTGGGGCAAATCAATTCCTTGGCATCGTTTATACCTAAAGAGATGCTGGAAAAATATGATTCTTTCAAGATGAATATCCAAGATATTATCAGTGGCTCTCAAAACGCCTTTACTCTAATCTTTTTTAAAAAACTGGGTGTGTATTCAGATCTGGAATATCTCTATAAACTGTTTCTCAATAGTCCCAGCTTTTCAACTTTTATCAACGCCATTTTCCAAAGCGAGTTGTTGCCAAAGGAAGCAAAAAAATACCTGACCACCACTATTGATGATGAAATGGTCTACAAAATTTATGCTTCTCCAAATTATGATATTTGGGTGGACAACAACCTGAAAGGGTTTATCAGCAGTCTGGATCAAACAGAATTTGATTTTTACGGTTACCCCATCATCTATTATCGTGTTATGACCAGCGTCATCAAATCGATTATTTTTGCTGTGTTATTGTCTTCGATCATTATTGCTATAACGGTCTTGATTTCGTTAAAGAAATTTTCTGATTCCATCGCCGTTCTAATGGTGTTGGGGATGACGATTATCTTTTTGTTCGGATTTTACTACCTGATTGGTATGCAAATTAACTTCATGACCATTTTGGCCTTGCCACTCATCATGGGAATGGCGATTGATGCGCCAGTTCACCTTATCGGCAGATTCAAAGAGGAAGAGGCAAAGACTTCAAAACCAGACTATATTAAAAATGTTTTCCTTAAAACAGGAAAAGCCATTACCTTGAGCGCACTCACAACGATTATCGCCTTTTCCAGTCTGCTGTTTGCAAGTTCCCCCATACTGGGGGAATTTGGAATGATCATGACAATAGGAATTGCCTTGAACTGGATCATTACTTTTTTCTGGTTGAAAGGATTCAGGGAAATCATCAGAAAAAGAGACTGGAACGGTGAAAAAGATGAACCTGATGCATTGTGAATTGATTGATAGACAAACTATTCGTGCAACCGTTCGATATGATTATCATCAAGACAAAGAACACCCGGTTTTCATCGTTGAAAAAGGATCTGACGAATGGGTATGCACGATCTCCAAGAAAGAGGAAACCAACGGTATAACCCATTATGAAATAGCGTTGCCGCAGTCATTATCCCTTGAAGTGTTAAGGGAAAAAATGATGGTTTTATTGGTGAGTGCGACTGAAAAGTGTTCAAAAGCCCGATTAAAAAAAACAAAAGTCATCGACCTATTCGCCTCTCAAGTGAAAGAAATAAGCTTTTTTCCCGGGATGGAGAACGGCAAAAGTGTGTTCAAACTGTTTTCGCCCCTGGCAAAGTGGGTGATGATCAAGCTGTTTAGCGGTGAAGAAACCCAGCAGTTCCCAATGGAATATAATGAGCGTGGGTTTTGGTATCAGAGCTTCCAGGGTAATTTTCATTTGAAAGAATATCGTTATGTGCTGAATATTGAAGATCAGATCCATGAAACCATCGATCCATTTTCGATTGGGTTGACCCTGAATTCAAAACGATCAGTTTTTGTTGACGACCATCTGCTTGAACGGATGGATGATCAGTTTGAAAACCCGCACAATGCTTGTGATTGTGTCATCTACGAGACACATGTCCGTGATTTCACGGCTGATCCTGATGTGGCTTTTCAACAAAGAAACACCTACGAAGCCTTCTGTCAGACGGGTATCACTTTGGATGACGGGATGACGGTTGGATTGGATCATTTGAAAGAATTGGGAGTCACTCATGTGCATCTCCTTCCAATACAGGATTTTAAATCTGTCGACGAAGCCCATGAATCGGATTACAACTGGGGCTACGATCCAGTATGTTACAGTGTTCCGGAAGGTTCTTATGCAGCTGATCGTAAAGATCCCTTATCCAGAATAAACGGGGTTCGCACAATGGTTAACACGTTACATCAGCATGCCATCGGGGTAATTCTCGATGTGGTTTACAACCACACCTTTGAAGTGGAGGACTCAATTTTTACACAAACACTTCCCGATTATGCCTATCGCTGGAATGATAGCGGAACCCTGTCAAATGGTTCAGGCTGCGGTAATGAAATAGCCACCGAAAGAGTGTTTATGCGAAAATATATCATCGATACCTTACGCCATTGGGTCAGGTTTTATCATGTTGATGGCTTCCGGTTTGATTTGATGGGTTTAATGGATCGAGACACTTTATTTACCATAGAACATGAATTAGCTAAAGAAAAACAGCTGATTTTGTATGGTGAACCATGGACAGGAGGGGTTTCAGTTCTGCCGGAATGCGAAAGATCCACCAAAGGATTTCAGCGGGGTCATTCAATCGCTGTTTTCAACGACGATCTCAGAAATGCCATTAAAGGCTTTCCGGATGATGATTCAACCGGATTCATCAGTTCTCAAATCGGTTGGTCAGATGCCTTATTAGGTTCCATGCTCGGCAGTATCGGCTATGAAGATGATCTGATAAACTTTGCCGATCATCCCTGTGAACAGATTGCGTATACATCCTGTCATGATAACCTAACCCTTTTTGATAAAATCAAAAAGAGCACGCCGCATAAAAACTGGAATGATTGGCTTAGTATGAACAGATTGGCGGCATTCACAGTTGTGTTCACACAAGGTGTGTTGTTTTTGCATTCAGGAGAAGAATTTGCCAGAAGCAAACATTTGCATCACAATACCTACAACATGGGAGATGTTTACAATGCCATTAAATGGCAACAGAAGGCTCAATACCACTCGTTGTACCAATACTACCGACAGCTGATTGCCATCAGAAAAAGGCACCCGGTGTTCAGGCTATCTAAAAGCAAGGCGATGCGCTCCAGGGTAAACCTCATCCACCGTATTCGGGGGGCATTTGCCTTTACGATTGACGGCAGGCAATTGGATTCATGGAATCATGTAATGGTTGCTGTGAACATGACGGATGAAGACCTTTGGTTTAAACTGCCTGAATTACAATCGGGTGAGGGGTGGAAGATAACCGTGAATCCCTATCAGGCAGGGGACTCTGTTTTGGGCATTGCGAAGAAAGAGCTTCAACTGTCTGAAAAAACATGGTATTTATTGTATATATGAAGGAGAATACAGATGTTTAACTATCTGAAAGGAAAAATAACCGCCAGAGAGCCGGACAATCGGATTGTCCTCGAAGTAAACAACATCGGTTACGAGTTGTATACCGACAATGAATTGTATCTTTGTGAAGATGAAATTTGTAAAGCTTATGTTGTGTTAGTGCCTTCTGAGGAAGAATTCAGACTATACGGTTTTAAAAGTGATGAAAAACGCAGATTGTTCAATCTTCTACGAAGTGTCAGCGGGCTGGGTTCAAAGTCTGTAATCAAGGTATTGGCTTCTGCACAATCAGTGGAGATTATTGAGGCCATTACCTTCAACGATGTAGCCTTTTTGAAAAGTCTTCCGGGAATCGGTAAAAAGACTGCAGAGCGTTTGGTTTTAGAACTGAAATCCAAAATGAAAGAATTCTCTGAAAATCTCTCAGAGACCGAAACCGTTCAAAGTGAAGAAAAAATCAAAAACCTGAAACTGTTTCAGGAGGCATCAGAAGGCTTGGAAGCATTGGGATATTCAATGAGTCAATCCAGGCAGATATTGAGGGAGTTAATGGAAAAAAGAGACGATTATTCTGTACAGCAACTGATTAAAGATGCCTTGAAAAGATTTTTAGAAATGAATTGAAAAGGGGGAGGAAAATGCTGGGGATCATATTGGCTGCGGGGATGGGAACACGTATGAAATCGGATAAACCAAAAGTGATGCACGAACTGGTTTACCACCCGTTATTGGAATGGGTGCTAAATAGTTTTGAAAACTTGATAGAAGACAAACATTGTGATAAAATCGCAGTTGTTATTGGAGAAAATATGCCTACAGTGGAACGTTTTTTGGAACACTGGTCATTGGAAAAGGGAATAAAGGTTCAAATCTTTTATCAAAGGGAAAGGCTGGGAACGGGTCATGCGGTCAAGATGGCAATGCCTGCCATTGAAGAATTACAAGACCAGGAGCCGGTTTATATTTTATGTGGTGATGTGCCGTTGATATCCAGTCAAACCTTGAAAAAGATGTTTCATCATTTTCAAACGGAAGATGCCAGTGTGGCAGTTTTAACTGTCGAGAAAGATGATCCGGCCGGATATGGCAGAATGATTAAAGATAAAAACGGACTGATTAAAAGGATCGTGGAACATAAAGATGCCACAGACGAACAACTCAAGATCAAGGAAATCAATTCGGGAATGTACCTGGTAAAAGCCCGACAGTTGAAAGAGAGCCTAAACCACTTGAAAAATGATAATCAACAGAGGGAATATTATTTAACCGACATCGTTGAATGGATTGATCAACAAGGTGGTAAGGCTATTTCTGTCATGACCGATGACCATTACGAAGTCAGCGGGATCAACAATCGTTTTCAACTGTCTTCCTTGGAAAAGGTTGCCAGAGAGAGAATCAACATGGCTCACATGTTAAACGGAGTGAGTATGGCTGATCCCGAGCAGGTATATGTCGATCCCCAGGTGGTTATCATGCCCGATTGTATCATCGAACCCATGACGATAATTAAAGGAAAAACCACCATTGGGAAAGGGTGTGTGATTGGTCCGATGACGCAAATTGAAAACAGTGTGATCGGTGAAAACAACCTTATCGAAAGATCCCATTTATCTGGCGTCGAAGTAAAAAACGGGGTTAAAATCGGTCCCTTTGCCAGATTGAGGGAAAAAACCATTCTTGAGGACAACGTCAAAATCGGAGACTTTGTGGAAACAAAAAAAACGACCGTTGGAAAGGGCTCAAAGGCACAGCATCTTTCATACCTCGGAGACACGATTATTGAAGAAGATGTGAACATTGGAGCAGGTACCATCACCTGTAATTACAACGGATACAGCAAAAGCCAGACCGTTATAAAAAAAGAGGCCTTTATCGGGTCGAATACGTCATTAGTTGCCCCGGTATCGGTGGGAAAAGGAGCCATTGTTGGCGCCGGTTCTGTGATTGTGAGGGATGTTCCTGATGACTGCTTGTCTGTTGCAAGGGGAAAGCAGGTTAACATTGAAGACAGGGCTTCTCAGCTGAAAAAGAAATATGAAAATGAAAGGAAAGGGTGATGAAATGCCTTTTAGTCGTCCGATAATGAAGTTTTTCTCCGGCAGTTCTAATCCGGAACTGGCAAGGAAAATGTCAGACTATATGAAAATGAAACTAGGTGAAATGGAGCTTTCCAAGTTTTCTGATGGCGAAGTGAGTATTAGAATTGCTGAAACGGTTAGGGGGCACGATGTTTTTGTTCTCCAATCCACATGCCATCCCGTTAATGACAATCTGATGGAATTGTTGGTCATGATCGATGCCTTTAAACGAGCTTCTGCAAGCTCTGTTTCTGTAATTCTCCCTTATTTCGGATACGCCAGGCAGGACAGAAAGGCAAGGGGTAGAGATCCCATCACGGCTAAATTGGTTTCCAATCTGATCACCAAAGCTGGTGCGGACCGGGTTATCACCCTCGACCTTCATGCGGAGCAAATACAAGGTTTTTTTGATATTCCTTTGGACAATCTGCAATCATTCCCCGTTTTCATCAAGTATTTTCAGCAGATGGAATTGTTTAACGAAGAGGATTATGTCGTGGTATCGCCGGATGTAGGGGGTGTAAAAAGAGCTCGCAGGTTGGCAGAAAAGATGAAGATGTCGTTGGCAATTTTAGACAAACGACGACCCAAAGATAATGTGGCGGAGATCGTAAATGTAGTGGGCGATGTCAGTAATAAAAATGCCATTCTGTTTGATGATATAATAGACACCGGTGGATCATTAGTGGGTGCCGCTGAGGCTTTAAAGGCAAAAGGGGCAAAAGACGTTATCGCATGTGC
>Ga0116164_10001302_pt1 | contig 19010 bp, 26 predicted proteins | sample AD_UKC109_MetaG_FD_89888 | JGI IMG/M metagenome (GOLD analysis project Ga0116164, IMG submission 89888) | Active sludge microbial communities of municipal wastewater-treating anaerobic digesters from Hong Kong - AD_UKC109_MetaG | ecosystem: Engineered > Bioreactor > Anaerobic > Digestate... | reverse complement strand
GGATTCCCGTCAAGCAGTTTTTCAGCCAGCGGCTTCGATGGTCTACCGCCCATTCCGGGCGCAGGACCGCGTTTTCCCATACCGGGTTCCTCCTGTTCTAGACGGGGCATGGCTATTACCCCCGAAACTTCCGCGAAATCGCACACGAGAGGCCGGCGCGTTGCCCGCGAGAAAAGGTTCTAGAGATTTTGACGCCCCCATGGGTTGGCATGGCCGGTGACCTTCGAGTGGCACGAAGAACAGAGCGCCATGAGGTTGGCCTCGTCATGCGTACCACCTTCCGACAACGGCAGGATGTGATGAATCTCCTGCGCGGCGGTCAAGCGACCTTCTTTTAGACACTGTTCGCACAATGGGTGAGCGGTGATGAACCGGGCGCGGATACGTCTCCATGCCCGGCCATACCGCTTTGCTGTATCGGGATCGCGCAGGTACTTGTTATACATTTGTTGTTGGCTCCTCGCGTGCTCCGAACAGTACTGCCTGTCCGTAAGTCGAGGGCAGCCGGGATAGCAGCAGGGCCTTAGCGGCTTGTGCGGCACGACCGCCACCTCCTTTCGGACAAAAAGAAAGCCCCCGCGGTTGTCCGCGAAGGCTCACATCTTTTTCTGTCAGCGTAATACTACCAAATCGGGAAAGTGACATTCAATGACATTTACTGACATCTTTTTGTTTTCGTGTAAAAACCTGCGCCGTCGACGTACTGCACGGAGCAGTCGGGAACCCGCACGCACTCCAGCGCCTCGTCCATGACCCGGAACAGATGCCGGGTTGTGTACCCGAGGTCGACGGCTATCTGTTCCCAGCGTTTGAAGCACAGGAACCGCTGCTCCAGCACCAGCTGATACTCCGGATTCTCCACGCGCTTGATGGCGCACATGATCTCGCGCTTCAAATCGACCAGGGTGTCGATGTCCCCGTTGATCTCACGCTCCAGATCAAAGATCTTCACGAGGATCGATTCCATCGAATGCAGGTCGGGCGATGCGGAGCGCGGTGATGGCGAGAGCGTTGCCGTGGCTTTCTTCGACGCCTCACGCAGCGTCGTCACCTGCTCCAGTTTGCTGTTGATCCGTTGATCGATTCTATAGGCTTGACCCAGATACTCTTTTGCGGTCATGATAGTTCCTCCTTTCGTATGTCCGCCCGAACTGCATCCAGCAGTGCGGATTGTGTTGCGTTCTTCTCATGCAGTGTGCGCATGACTTTCTCGTCCAGCGTACCCTTCGCCAGTATGTGGTGTATCACCACGCTGCGGTCGCGCTGCCCGCTTCGGTAGAGCCGGAAGTTGGTTTGCTGGTACGCTTCGAGTTTCCATGGCAGACCAAACCATACCAGTGTGGAGCCGCCGTGCTGCAGGTTCAGACCATAGCCTGCTGATTCCGGGTGAATCACAGCGACCGGGATCTGTCCGGCATTCCAGTCCCGGATGTCGTTTGACTCCCGGACCAGCCGCGCCTGCGGGAAGCGCTTGAGGATGCGTTCGAGATCATGCCGGTAACAATACGCCACCATGACCGGCTTGCCGTTGGCGGCTTCGATCAGGTCTTCCAATGCGTCCAGTTTCCGGTCGTGAACGTGCGAGTAACCACCCGCCTCGTTGTACACGGCTCCATTGGCGATCTGCAGCAGCTTGCCAGTCACCGTCTTTGCATCCTTAGCGTCGATCTCACCGTCCGGGAGTTCGAGGATGAGTTCCTGACGCAGCTTCCGGTACAGCGCCATCTCCTCATCTGACAGCCGAACATATACCATGTTGTCGATCCGCTCCGGCATCTGGATATAGTCCTCGCAGCGCATGGAGATTGTGATGTCGCTGATCTTTTCGTAGATCATTTCCTCGGCACCCTCGCGGGGCTTATACGAAAAGACGATCTGCGCGTTGCGCTTGTCCGGCACAAAGTACGTTTCTCTGTACCTGCCGATGTATCGACCCAGACGTTCACCCATATCCAGCACACCGATTTCGGCCCAGAGGTCCATCAGACCGTTTGAGCTTGGCGTGCCCGTAAGCCCGATGATCCTTCGAACCGACGGCCTTGCCTTGCGCAATGCCCGAAAGCGTGCTGCCTTGGGCGACTTGAACGAGGACAGTTCATCGACAACCACCATGTCATAATCAAAGGGCAGTCCCGAATCGTTCACGAGCCAGCTCACATTTTCGCGGTTGATGAGATACAGGTCAGCGTTGCGGGTAAGCGCCTCGAGCCGCTGCTTCTCCGTCCCGATAGCAACCGACCAGCGAATGCGGCTCAGGTGATCCCACTTCTGCAGCTCATCCGGCCATGTATCTCTGGCAACGCGGAGCGGCGCGATCACGAGCACCTTGTGAATCTCAAACCGATCGAACATCAGCTCATCAATCGCTGTCAGGGTCACCACACTCTTTCCGAGACCCATGTCGAGAAAGATGCCCGCGATAGGGTGCGAGAGGATGAAGTCCGTTGCGAACTTCTGATACTCACGTACCTCGTATTTCATTCAGGACTCCTCCTATCTGTTCTTTGCTATCCACGCAGTAACTCGAAAAGCCTAACGCTTCCAGTTGCCTTTTTCGCTTTACCTGCAGGGGTCGCATCTGTTTACCCGGTGCTTTCAGTTCAATGAATGCCATCCTCCCTTGGGGAAGGAGTACCAGACGGTCTGGCACACCATCCATGCCGGGCGAAATGAACTTCAATGCAAGGCCGCCCATTGCCCGAACTGAAGTGACAAGTGCGCGTTCGATTTGTGCTTCACGCATACTGCACCTCTGACCTTTGTGGCCGAAAAGCGTGGCTGACCCCAAGAATTCCTATACGCGTGTGTGTGAACGCAGGTGTGGGGTTCTTACTACCTTTTATTTCCGTTCCTCCAAGCATTAAAGGGAGATTTAGAGACACATAAGCCACAAACAAGGAAATTCGCCTACCGGCCGGACAATTCTGGTGTGGCTGACCATGAGGGCCGATGTGGCTTTCGGGTACATTGAGCCACGGATTATTCGGACTCATCGCTGTCACCATCCTCTCTGACGTAGGAGACCTGCTTGCCATACTGCGCATATCGCTCCTTGCCATCCTTGCTGCCCGGATACCGCTTCCAGCCGCCGATGCGGTACATGATGCCGGCAATCTCATACGAGTTCTGCTTCTGCATGGCCTCTCTCGGTTTGCCAAAGCACTCGCACCAGATCTCCATAGGACAGACCCGCTGCCTGCGTATCGTGCCGCGTGTTTGCAGTTCGCCAAAGTCGCTGCCGTAAAGGTAGTTCCGACGCTCGTACAGGTCCATGTCGTTCCAGTTGTCGGGAAGCAGTCGCTCAAGGTAATCCGCTACCAGCCCTTCACGCTCGTCGGCCTCCATGGCGTCACGCTGTTCACGGGCTGCCTCTTTCGCCAGTGCGCCGGTCAGGTACAGCGGTTCATCTTCTTTGTACCGGGTAAGCGCCTCGGCCCAGATCTGGTTGACGGTGTCCGCTTCGAGCTCCCAGGGGTAATAGAAGCCATGCCCGGTCACACGCACCGGCCAGAATCTGCGGTTGCCTGTGATGTCGCGCAGGAAGCCGGTGTCGCTGTTGGAGGTTCCGACTATGATATTGGTGCGCGGATGACTCTCCACGCTGGACGCATACGCCTGTCGATACATGTCGTCCACACGGGTGATGAAGCTCTTGATCGTTTCCACATCAACCTTGCGCATGCCGGCCATTTCGCCCAGCTCCATAATCCAGTAGCCTTGCAGCTTCTCGGCGGCAGCTTTGTCCTTCATATCGCTGATCTGCAGCGAATCGGAGTACCAGCGCATGCCGAGTCGCGCATAGAGCATGGACTTTCCAAGGCCCTGCGGACCATTGAGCACAAGCACGGAATCGAATTTGACGCCCGGCTCATAGATGCGTGCAACCGCGGCACAGAGTGTTTTCCTCGTGACAGCACGCACATACGGTGTGTCCTCCGCGCCGATATAGTCGATCAGCAGCGAATCGAGCCGCGGCGTCCCGTCCCACACGAGCGTGTTGAGATAGTCCTTGACCGGGTTATAGATCCGCTCAGCAGAAGCGACCGCGAGCAATGCGTCCTTGAATTTGACAGGCGACCACAGCCCATACACGCGATCGAGATACAGCTTCGCGTTGGCAAAGTCGGCTTCACCCCAGCCCGCCTTCACCTGTGTCCACGGGAGTTCGGAAATGACGTCAAGCATGTATTTGAGCTCGTTGTAGACGATGCCGCACAGCAGCTTGTCGTGCCGGATGATCTCTGCGATGTTCGTTGCGGTGTCCTTGATTTTGCCTTGCTTGTCCAGCGTGAGCTGTGCCTGCCAGTCCACGTCATCGGCACCGAACTCACGCTCCGCCGCGGCCATTCTCTCTTCAGCCAGCAGCCGCTTGATCGGCTCCAGCGTCAGGGCGAAGTCACGCATCGCGCGGTACGAAGGCAGATTGCAGTTGATCACATCGGGATCGCAGCCGTCGTCCAAGTCCCGGTATTTATGAAACCGGACAAGATCATACGCATTGAGCAGCTTCCCGCAGGCGGGGTCCGTCGCATGATGCGAATAGGCGAACTTGTGACCATAGACCACCACGCCGGCAATGGAGTCAGCGGGGATGTAGTCGTACCGACCTTCCATCACGGAAGCCGCATACACATGCGAGAGAAATGCGTCGATGGCGTCCTCTATGGAATACGCCCGGCAGAACACGCCGACGATGCCGTCTTTCTCAAGCGGGTCGGCCTGCTCGCGCACCGTTCGCTTTTCGATGTCAGACTGGCGTATTGACGTCGGCCATGTGGACACATCGCGCCAGTCCTTGTACATGGCAAGGTAGACGTCGGGGTCCAGAAGCTCGCCGTCGCGGCGCTCGAACACGAACTCACCGTTCCGCGGCGTGCTTGGCCAGTACATGAGCCGCGCAGCTTCATAGGTTGTATCATCGAACATATCGATGCCGATCGTTTTTGCGACCATGCGTCCCACGGCGGGGTACTCGTCTTCCGACACTTCACGCGAGAGAGGGATGATCAATCGCAGCCTTGGCTTTTCGGGTGTGTGTTTGTGCGTCGAATAGATGCAGCAGCAGAACGCGCTGCTGGCGCATAGCTCGTCCCAAACGCCCGGAATCGCGTAATCCATATCCAGCGTCAGCATGGTACGGCAGATCACGTTCCCGTTGCGCCGACGACCATCCCGGAGCCAGCCCCCGACAAAGCCACCGACATCTTTCGCCTTCTCCTGCGCGCCTTTACGGCTGTTGTTGTACTCACTGACGGATTCCGTTGTCCGGATTGTGGTGCTGACGCGCTCGCAGAACTCGTCCCATGTGAATTCGCGGTTGCGCCAGACCTTGTCCATTCTGCTGTTACCGATGGCGAGCTTCATATTCCGTTACCTCCTGCAAATCGTCCGTAAAGAAACGGACCGGCTTTTTCCAGCTCTTGGCAATCGCAATCTCGGCCTCCATGCCGCGGGAGAACGTCGAGCCAAACACCCAGACTTCTTTACATCCTTTCATGTAGATGCGGCCGAACTTCAATCCGAGCTCGCGCTGCTCCGGGACGCGATCGTCCAGGAATTGCGGGAACAACAGATGCGGGGCAAAAGGGAACCGCTTTCTCGAGAGCGCGTGACGGCAGTAGCGGATCGCGTTTTCGACATTCTTCTCGATATCGCCCGCATACGGTGAACATACGAACACGATCGAGCGATAGTTCGGATCGGGGACTTCGCGCTTCTGGTCCGGCATCCGGCGTAACGCGTTCCATGCTGTGGGGTCGAAATAGCCCTCGCTGTTACGACGATTTATCTTCATGTAGTGAATCCTCCTTAGTCTTTCTGATAGAAATCGCAGACGTACCCGTCCGCACGAAGCGGCAGTCCCGCTGCCCACTCAGGCGTTTCGCCCATAATGGTGCAGATGCGTTCGAGCCTGGTTTCGGACGTCGCCTCGATCACTGCCTCGTCATGTACATGCATGACGATTTCGTACCCGGCTTTGTCCAGCCGCTGCATGGCTTCGACCAACAGGTCGCGGGCGATGGCTTGCACGATGTTCTCGGTGAACTTGGGACCGTAGCTCTCGATGCGCATCCATTTGCGGGATTCACCTGAGCCGGCATAGCTCACAGACTCGTTGCCGAACCGGTTCTTGACGATCGCCGGTTCCCGATAAGCCAACCGCCGCCCGGAAGGCAGCCGGATGAAGAGGTACTCTCCGGCATACTCAAACCGGATACCGTGTATTTTTTTGATACTCTGATCCCTGACTGTCTGCGTCACTGCAGCGTCTATGTCCCACCAGAGCTTCACGATCCTGGGATTGGCTGTACGCCATGACTTGACCAGCGGCGCGAGTTCGTCCTCCGGGACGCCCATCTCCAGCGCACCCATAGCTTTCAGCGCGCCGGCTGAGCCGCCATAGCCCAGTGCCAGTTCGGAAATCTTCCCTTTCTGGCGAAGATGTGCGTTTACTCCATGCTTCTCAACCGGAACGTGGAACATCTGGCTTGCTGAAGCGCAGTAGATATCGCCGCCGTCCTGGAATACCTGAAGCCGCCAGCTTTCGCCCGCCAGCCACGCAATCACGCGTGCTTCAATCGCGCTGAAGTCAGCTACATAGAATCGAGTCCCGGGCTTGGGCACGAACGCTGTACGGATCAGTTCAGACAGCACGGATGGCGTGGACGCATACAGCATTTCAACGTCTTCGAATCGTCCGTCGCGTACCAGATCCCGGGCAAGCGCCAGATCCGGCAAATGGTTCTGAGGCAGATTCTGTACCTGCACCAGTCTTCCGGCGAAGCGCCCGGTTCTCGATGCTCCATAGAACTGGATCAGTCCGTGCGCACGACCGTCAGCGCAGACAGCAGCCTGCATGGCGGTGTATTTCTTTACGCTGGATTTGGCCAGATCCCGCCGATATTCGAGGATCCGCGCTACTGATCCGACATTGTTCGACAATAGCGCCGCGACCGTTTTCTTATCGAGTGACCCGGTTTCAACTCCGTGATCGTTCAGCCATGCGATCAGCTGTTGGGGTGAGTTGGGATTCTCCAGCCCGGTTAGAACACGCGCTTCATGCATGGCATGGGAGCGAGCCGCCTCATCGCAGCGGATAGCCTGTTCGACGAGTCGCATGTCAAGCGCGATACCGCGATCGTTGATCCGTTGGTCCAGAGCGTAGTGCGCCCATTCGGACTCCGGCACCGGGTGCTTGGCAAGCGCGGCCTGTATGGCCATTTCTGCTTCCACGTCTCGGATGTTGTACGCTTTGAACTGCGCCCATTTATCCGGCGCGTCATGCGGGCGGTTTCGTGTCCTGCCGTTATTGGACTGCGTGGGCTTGCACGGCTGACAGAAGAAACGGATCAGATCCTTACCCTCTGTCAGCTTCTGTTTTGCAAGACCCAGCACGGATCCGACGTCGCCGAGTGACAGTGGTAGACCCAGCGTTGCCGCCCAGACCATAGAGCAGCGCCATGCGTCAGGCGGGATCCAGACGCCTAGATACCGCGAAAGACATACACGCTCAAACTGCGCGTTGAACGCCCATTTCTGAACGCTTCGGTCGTACAGAGCATGGATGATCTCCTTGGGCAGACACTCGCCACTGGTCAGGTCGATCACCTTGACCGGGCCATCATCAATCGAATAGCCGAACAAGAGGATCGTGAAGTTAGGCGACTCCGAATAGCGATACACGCCCGCTTTTTTGAGCTCGACATCCGAGTATGTTTCTATGTCTATTGAAATGCGGTGCATGTTGCCTCCTTCTGAATAGGGCGGCAGTTTTCAGGCTACCGCCCATACCCGGTCATCATTTAGGAGAGGAAGTCGTCCTCGGCATCGGCGAAGTCCGTAGCTGCGTCGCTTCTGCTGCCGAGCGGCTCACCGTCTTTGAGCTTCTGGATGTTGCCCAGACCGCAGGCGATACCGCGGTTGCCGTTCGTGTTGAACGCATAGAAGTTCAGCGATACGCGGGCATAGCACCCGGAATACACCTCGGCCTTGTCGATGATGCGGTTCAGATCGCTGTCCACGATCTGCGGCGCGGCCTTGCTGTTCGCGTTGACGAAGAATGCGTTCTGATACGCTTCATCCGTGCGCTCGGCGTCACCGTCACGAAGAGGCAGCTTCAGGCTGGACTTGTTGGGCATCTTCCCGCCGAACTTGCCGATCCCGCTCTGGATCGCGGCGTCGATTGCCGCCTGAATCCTGGCGATAGTGGCTTTGTCCGATTTGGGAATGATGATAGAAACGCTGTACTTGGGCTCGCTGCCGTTAATGCTCTGGGGCTCCCAGACGTTGGCATATGACAGACGTACCTGCCCGGTGACTACTTTCGTCGCATTCTGCTTATCCATGTTATGATTCCTCCTTGAAATCTTGTTCTGCTGTTCCGTGGTTCATGGGCGGCCGCTTATCCGACAGCGGCACCAGTGTTGGTTTACCGGCCGGCTTGGCTACATACCGTCCCACGACCGTTGAGAATTGTTCTTTACCCATCAGTCGCTCCATTTCCGTGAGCGGAATCAGCGACTTACGATAGATGTCCAGATACCCGGCCGCATTGGCCGCGGCAGCTACAGCACGCTCGTCTGTGTATTTGCGCACCGCCCGCCCTTCCACGAGCTTGAAGCCTCGCCAGTTCTTGCCCTGATTGACCGCCGCTTCCGTAGCGTAGCCGATGATGTCGTTGGCCCATCGGGTCAGGTCTTCCACGCGGCTGAGAATCTCCTCGATTTCCTCGTCGGTAAGCAGTGGCGGCAGAGCGAACTCATACTTGGCCAGCGACAGCTTCTGTTCAGCACGAGCGCGGCATTTCACCGCTGCCTTGCAGAACGTGCACCAGTCGCCGGGGCAGAACTCGCCCTCGCCGGTATAAGCCAGCACCGCGCGCGGCTTTAGTACGGTTTCCACCCAGTCCATGAGATCGGAAACGTGGATTGTCCACGTATCGACGTTCTGACGACGCGGCTGGAAGATAGTCATCCGCACTTCCGCGATGTCATAGAGATTGTCGAACTGCTCCAGTGCGCCCAATGCGTAAAGCATCATTTGCGGGTTGTCCGTAGCTGACACGAGTACGCCGCGGCCATACTTGAAGTCGATAATGTGCAGCACGCCGTCGCCGACGATCAGCGCATCGCCAGTCCCGAACCCGTCAGGGACATAGCACGAGAAATCAAGATGCTGCTCGATCAGCACGATGGGGTCGTTGCAGCGGAGTTTCGCCTGTTCGATGCTTTCGAGGACAAACGACACGTAATCGTCTGTATGCTCGTTCATCTCATCCGTCTCGTACTGCGAAACCGGGCGCTTCGTTCTGCGCTTCAACGCACGTTTGAGCTTGTGCTCTGCAAGTGCGTGGGCAGCAGTGCCCTCGGCTGCAGCTTCCGTTTCCCGGTCAGCGAACTCTTGCTCGAGCCGCGCCGATGGACTGCAATGCAGCCATCTGTGGGAGCCGGATGCGGATAGTAACGCATGCTCGCTCATTGGAGTTCCTCCGCAGCCTGCAGAATCGCCGGATAGTGGGCGGGGTCGAGATCGCTAAGTTTCTGAACGCCGAACTGCTCAAGCAGCCGCTGAACATCAGAACGCTTTCCGGCCCTGCTGATCGCGCTCAGTACAGCACGTACATCCTCTAGCTTGGGAACCGGCGTGTCCGGTGTTGACGCGGGTACCGGCTCTTTCGGATCAGGCTCTTTGTAGATGTTGAACAACGCTGTCAGGCCGTCCGCCAGTGACTGCAAGCTGGTCACGATTTGGGTTACCGCTTCTTGCTGGTTCATCACGATGCTCCTTTCTGTTCGTTTGTTGTTATCAGAGCAAAGTCGGATAGGATCGAGTTCATGACGCTCAGATCACTTCCGGTCAATGACCCCGCCAGCCTCTGCAGCAGCTGTAGCTGGCTCGGCTTGAGATACTTGCGCCCGATATAGTAGCCATCCGCTACTTTCACGCCGCCGCCGAACCTGCCTCGGGTTGTTTGGATGGGGTAAGACAACGTCAGCTCGTCAATGTCGGAGAGAATCGTGCGCCGGGTAACGTGAAATTCGTCTGCCAGATTCTGCATGGTTTCTTCCCGACGCCGACACAGGATTTCAAGAATCGCTGCTCTTCGCTCATTGGCTCGCATCTGTTGTCTCACCTCCTTTCCTTGCTCGATGGGAGAAGCGTAATGGTTAAATGTGAAAGGTAATTTCACATTTACAAAAAAACTTCGAGGGAAAATAGAAAAGCTCCGGCGTCAAGACGTATTGACAGTTGCCTGCCTTACGCCTTGTCCGCCGGAGCCTTGAATTCGGGGTTCCGCACTTATTTCAGTATCACGTACACTTGTTCAAAGAGACCTGATTATGGATTTATCATGGTGCACTATCTCAGCCCGACCATAACCGTCGTTCCCGAACGCATATTATTCGTTTGTCAATTGGCTGCCGTCTTAAGAGTGATTACCCGCTTCGTGCTGTCCATCCGCTTACTGTACGCTACGGAACCGCATTTCGAACATTCCATCTTGCAGTCACCTTGCGCATTCTTATATGCGAGACCGCGTTTCCCGCACTGAGGGCATACGAAGCGTGTTGCTTTCCAAGTGTCCTTATCCATACCGATTTCCTCCAATCTATCGTGCTATCCATACATCATACCCGGCATGATAACTTCGTGTTCTGAGTGATCTGCGATCTTGAGCCCTTTCATGAGCGCGGCAGACTTCAGCGCGTCAGGGCCGAATCGACCTCGTATTTCGTCAACCGTGTCCTCAAGCCGATATCGCTTTTCACGGGCGATATTGTCGTCAAACAACAGAAGCTGTTGCGGCGTCGATTTCGGCACAAGGTTGATTGCACGAACGGTAACGGACCGGACGCTCTTTCCCCATTTGTAGTTCTGATCAAACAGGCGTCTCGCCAGAAGCGCGATCTCCATAGGGCTCTGGGATGCGATCAAAAGCGGGGCCTGCCATTGCTTGAACCACAGGGTTTCGTCTCGAATCGTGATCTGCACGCCGCGAGCTGCCAGATCATGCAGGCGCAGTCGATGCCCGATATCCTGAGACAAATACAGCATGACCTTCCAGACTTCTTCACTGTTCAGTAAATCCGCGTTGCACGTGATTCCGTGACCCACAGATTTGATCGGCGAAACAAAATCCATGTGCATGACCTGTGATTTGTCCTCGCCGCGTGCGAACATGAGCAGCTTCAGTCCGTTGATGCCGAACTTGGCCTTCATGATTTCAGGTGATACCTGCGCCAACTCGCCGATGGTGGTGATACCGAAATTCAGCAGCTTGGCCGTAGTGGCCCGGCCAACATACAGAAGATCGGAAGCCGGAAGTGGCCATACCTTTTCACGGAAGTTCTCAGCGGTGATCTCGGTAATGGCATCGGGCTTTTTCATGTCGCTCCCCAACTTGGCGAAGATCTTGTTCTCAGCTACGCCAATACTGACGGTGAGGCCAAGCTCCTCGCGCATGGTTGCTCGAATCGCTTCGGCAATCTCCATGCCAGTACCGAAAGCACGCTGGCATTCTGTAACGTCCAGCCAGCATTCATCCATTCCATACGGCTCCACGCGATCGGTGTAACGCTGATAAATGGCCTGCGCCATACGGGAGTATTTGAGGTACTGGTCATAGTGGGGCTGTACCATGATCAGACCCGGGCATTTCTGTCGTGCTTCCCAATTCACCATGCCGGTTTTCACGCCGGCCTGTTTCGCAAGCTGCGATTTGGCAAGCACAATACCATGTCGTTCTTCCGTTGAACCGCAGACGGCGATCGCTTTTCCGCGCAGACCGGGGTCGAGCATCATCTCAACCGAAGCGTAATAAGCGTTCATATCACTGTGCAGTATCGCCCGTTTCATCCTCGCCACTCCTTTCGCGTGTCTGTAGTATAATCCCGATAAAATAGAAAAATCAACGTGTACATATGTACACTTTTGGGATTTCCTATTGCTTTTGGATATCGGCCCGGTATAGAATGGTCACTGTAAGGAGGTGGCATGCTTGACAAAGAAGTTATGCGATGCACTTCGCGAGCTCCGTAATCGTCACGGATACCTGCAGACTGAAGTAATGAACCTCATGAAAGAAATGGGATGCCAATGCTCAAAAAGCGCTCTTAGCCGCTGGGAGACGGGACTGTCTGATCCGAGCATTGAACAGTTCGTTACGCTGTGCGAGATTTACCATGTGACGGATGTACCCGGCACGTTCCATTATGGTCATATGCCCAAGGTGGAACGCGCACTTAACGCAGAAGGCCGAAGCAAGGTTAACGAGTATCGGGATCTCCTGATCGACAGCGGTAAGTACGCACCGCCCGAAAACATTATCCCGATGAGAAAGCGGTTCACGCCGTTCTATGAAAACGAGGCATCGGCCGGCTACGGCACGTTTCTGGATTCTGCCGAGTATGAGATGGTCGAAGTCGGAGACGACGTGCCCGTCAGCGCCAACTTCGGTGTTCGGATTCGCGGCGACAGTATGGAACCGACATGCCATGATGGCGATGCTATCTGGGTACATCAGCAGCCGGTACTTGAGGACGGCGATCTGGGCTTATTCGTCTACAACGGACAGTCCTACATGAAGCAGTTCTCAAAGAACGCTATGGGCATTCGGCTGATTTCCCTCAATCCCGCGTACAAGCCTATGGTTTTCTCTCAAGGCGACGAGCTTCAGATTATGGGCAAGGTAGTCGCCATCACCCGGCAAAACCATTAGATCGGAGTGCCTATCATGGAATCGTGCAAAGTATATGTGCCTGTTAAGGCCGAGTTTCAGGATGACGGTTCCATTCTGCCCAGAGAGCTGACTTGGGAGGACGGAACCAGATTCCAGATCGATCGTGTGATTAACGTGCGCCCAGCGGCTGCCGCACGGGCTGGCGGTCAGGGCGACCGTTACACCGTCGAAGTGAACGGACACAGGACGTACCTGTTCTTCGAACGCTCCACAGCGGTTTCCGGCAATAACCTCGGTCGATGGTTTGTGGAACGCAAATAGCAAAGAGAGTTTTATTGTACATCGCTGATGCGATAATGAATTGTAATCTGAAAGGAGGCAGCAGCTCATGACAAGCGGTGAAGAAAAGGTATACGACTACATCATTTCATACAGAAAGAAGAATGGGCGATCGCCCTCCGTTCGGGATATCAGTTCAGGACTGGGCCTGTACTCGACGTATTCCGTACAGCGGCACATCGCATCTTTGATCGAAGCCGGCGTTCTGACGAACGATGCAGGCAAGCCGCGGTCACTGGTTCCGACGTGCGAGATACGGGAAGCGAGCGTAGTATTATGATCGTTCATCAGTCAAAGATCGAATTCGGCACCGGCGATGTGAACATCAACTGTCTCGCTGACAAAGGACTCGCCATGTTGGTGCTTCAGAATCAGCAGCCAACAGAGATCGGTATCATGCATGAAACGAAGGGCCAGTTCATGTCGGCAGAAACAAAGGACGCCGCGCCTGTCATTCTGTCCTTCTCCTCTGCGAAAAGCGTTGATGCGCTCATCCTGGCGCTGCAGCGTATAAAGCAGGGTGCGTTTGGAAGCGAGGCCAACTGACATGGGTACTCGTTTTGAATACGATGACCGTGGCGAGTTGTGCTGCTATGACGATAACACAGGCGAGTATCTAGGCAAGATCGTTACCATGGGCGACTTACAGCCCGAGGTGGAACGACTGGAGACGAACGGCACCCTTGCAAGCGAGAAACGGATGAAACATGGCATAAGGGAGAATTCTGATCGTGGCAAACAAAGTTTTCGCCGTCGATTTTGACGGGACACTCAGCCTTGGAGAATGGCCGGAGGTTGGCCCGCCCAACACGGAACTCATATCATATCTGCTGGAGCGCAGGATGCAGGGCGACAAGCTGATTCTCTGGACGTGCCGTGCCGGGAATGCGCTGCAGGCTGCCGTCGATTTCTGTTTGCAGCACGGGCTTGCGTTTGATGCCGTGAACGATAATCTTCCGGATACTGTAGAGCAATACGGCTCGAACAGCCGTAAGATCACCTGTGATTACTATATTGACGACCGCGCCTATACAGCGGAGGCGCTCTGCTGTGATGGACTTGCGGCAAATCCTGTATAGATGATTCTGCCTGATATGTTTTGAAGGAGATGACGTATCGTGTGTGGTCGCTACTACATCGCGGATGACGATCCGGATGAAATACTGGCTGCGTACATAGCCGAGGCGCAAGGTCGTGCTGATCGCGCCGGTCTTACGCTGTCCGCAAGCGGTGAAATCCGGCCGACAAACATCGTACCGGTTATTGCCACGAGCGCAACACGCAGAGCCATCGGAGCGTATCCTATGAAATGGGGGTTCACGCATCCTACTCGCGGCATGATGGTGATCAACACCCGCTCTGAAACCGCTGCGGAAAAGCCACTGTTTTGCACCAGCGTAGAGGACCGCCGCTGCTTGATTCCCGCTTCCGGGTACTTCGAGTGGAAGAAAGAGCACGACGGCAAAAAGACGAAATATGCGTTTATGAGTAAGCAAAGAGAACCCCTCTATATCGCCGGGCTGTATTTGCGAAGCTCACAGACGCCACTTCCATATTTTACCATTCTGACAAGAGACGCCACGGACGACTTGAAAGACATTCACGGCCGGATGCCTGTCATACTACCGAGAGAAAAGATCGAGGATTGGCTTTCGCCCGATATGTCGTATAATGAATTGATAGACAATGCTTTTGTCGATTTGAGTTTCAAGACAGCGTAACAAAGACAACACAACATACAGGATTGGAGAAAAGCCGATGAAAAAGCTCGTATTGTTGCTTCTGGCGGTAGTCTTACTCTGCGGATGCGCGCCGAACTATGACACTCAGTTGCAGGAAATCAGCGATAAGCTGGAATCTCTGCAAACGCAGGTTGACGCCGTGCAGGAGCAGGTCGCACAGATCCCGATTCCTACGCCTACACCCGAGCCTACCCAAGAGCCGGAGCCGACGCCTGTTCCCGTGACCAGAACGATATCAACCGAAGAAATCGCCACAGCATTAGTTGACGCCGGCCTGCCTATTGCCAAATCCATAACGTACACAGCCGAAACGGATCCCAACGAAATGATGGGAAAGCCACATGCATATCTGGGAAAAACGAACTGCTGGGACAGTAGAATTGGCACCGGAAGCAATGATGACTGTATCATGATAGAATCGTTTGCTACCATTGCGGATGCCAGAGCCAGAATGCAATGGGTAGAAAACCATTTTTATATGGGGCTGACATACTCGTCCTATTGTATTCAGTATGATGTTGTTCTTGTCCGATTTGATCATGGCTTTTCAGCCGAACAAGTCAAAGAGTACACCGATGTGTTGGAAAGCATACTAGGTATGCCCGGAGCGACGCCCGAACCCGTTGACGAATAACCCGGTATCTCCCTTTCCCTGCTTTGGGGAAGCGTCCCTTATTGAATCTCCTGTTCCAGATCGTTAAAGAGAGGCGTATTGAAAAACTCGCCCAGTGTAATATCGAAACCATCACAGAGCTTCTTGATGGTGACAGTCCCCGGGTTCTGACTTTCACCATTGAGGATGCTCTTTATCGTTGACTGAGAAACTGCTGAAGCGTTAGCCAGTCCGTTCGGTGTCAAGTGATGTTTCTTGCAGAGCTCGGTTATGCGGATTGCTATTGCTTGTTGTGTATTCATGTCGCTGCTCCTAGTGACATATCGTCTATTCGATGATATTTCACCCTGTCGCCCGACATTAGTGATACTTCACTAACTCGTAATTTAATGGTAAGATAACGCTATAACAACGATGTGAGGTGCGGAATGGCTGAGTTTTGTTTAGAATGCTATAACAAGATCAACCACACACATTATCGGAAATGGCAAACCATACAGGCTTTCGATTTGTGTGAGGGGTGCGGAGAGTACAAAAAGACGGTCGTCACCTTTTGGACTGACATCTTCGCTTGGCCTTATTGGTGGAGGGGATAGTATGCTGACTGATCTTGACATCGAAAGGTCGATCCGCGCCGTTGCAAAGCAGAGTGGGCAAACGCCCGCGCAGGTGCGCCGCAATATAAAGGAAATGCTAGATGAAACACGTGCTTGTGCCGACCCCAAGCATCAGGAAGCATGGGCGCTCATTCCGCACAGTGGCGAAGAACCCACAATGGAGGACGTGTTTCGGTATCTTGCTGAACGGATAGCTGCCCATCAATCATATTCGTAAGGTTGCAAGGTTGCCATTGAAGTTTGCACGGCAAGGTTGCCAACGATGGCAACCTTAAAGAAAACTGGTCCTTTGGCTATGGTATACTTTGGATGCGCAATTCCCGATTGTCGGCAGCGGAGCAAGGAGAATACGGGACATAATGGAAATCCGACACATCGAGCTCCCTGAGTTCTGGTGGGTTTGGTTGTACATAGACTGGAAGAACTCCATCATCTATGTGAACGATTGCTACCGGCCGGAGTAAAGTAAAAAGCGCCTTTTGGAGCGTTCACACAGGGATTTAATGAAAAACTTGAGTGACAGCTTCAAGCGGGGCAAAAGGAAAGCTACCATGTAAGAGCATTACGCTCCTGCATGGTAGCTTTTTTGCATTTCCAAATTTGCAAGGCTGACCGCGTCGATGGCCTTACACCACCGACGCGGCGGTTGCCTTATTCCTTTGCTGCGCGGAACTCTGAAATCTCTGCTGTGGACAGATCAAAATACATCACGCGATTTTCAGCATCGAACTCGCCTGTTACCTTATAGCGCTTTTTCGCCTGGTAATCCGGGATGACCATAGCCAGCACATCATGCAGATTCTTATTGTTGCAACTAAGCGTATTTGTCTGCTCACTCCTCGACTTGGAGAAAGCCACCGCTTTCGCTTCGTTACTTTTACAGACGCGTATAGCAAAAACCTTATTTGCAGGATCCGTGCAGTACTGCACGTTCTGCGGATAATTCAAATCCTCCAGAACTCGCTTACTGAACGTGATGCCGTTCTGATTGACGAAAATATCCGGGGTTGCATTCGTAGAAAGATCGAGCACCTCCAGATTGATATTGGAAAAATTGATAGCCATAATTTTACTCCTTTTCTTCTTGGCAGTAGCCAAGCTCGTTAATACTCTGAATGATATTGATAAACTGCTCACGCTCGTCGTTCGTCCAATTCATATCCATGAGGAAATAACCGCGTAGAACGCCGGATTTCACCTTTGCAACAGTAAACTGCCGCTTCATCGCTTGAAGCGTATTAGTGCGTTTGCTCCATTTGCCGGAGACAAGCAACTCCTGCGCCTTAGCCCAATTCTCGCGCCTGATGATAGCCGGGTGGTTATTTTCCCAGAACCATTGTGGGAGAATATCCTTATTCTTCACGGTCTTGTGCGATAGATAATCTTTCGAGTATGTTTTCTGGTATAGGACATCGCCGCAATATTTCTCATTGGAGAGAATGCTGCGAATCGTTGCCTTACGCCATGCTGCCATACCCATTGGTGAGCGTATGTTTTGCTGCGTGAGGGATTCCGCTATCTCCTGCGGAGAAGCACCCTCAAGGAAACTATCGAAAATGTATCTCACAATTTCTGCCTCGACTGGCTCGATTTTCACCATGCCGCTGTAGTCCCGATAGTAGCCGAGCAGGTTTTTTACAGGAAATTTGTAGAGACCTTCCTGCATACGGTAACGGATGCCCTCTTTTATTGCGATGCTTTTCTGTTGGCTCTCAAGCTCTGCCAGCGCCGACAAGATGGATATCACCAGCTTGTTCTTGCCGTCACTGGTGAAAATGCCCTCAGACTCAAAGTTGACAGCCACCGGCGGCTCCAAGTCACTGAGGCTTCGGAGCGTAGTCAGAATGTCTACTATGTTGCGTCCGAAGCGACTGATGCTCTTCGTCAGAATCAAGTCGATTTTGCCATTCATGGCATCGTTAATCATCATCTGAAAGCCTTTTCGCTTGTTCAGCGAGGTACCTGAAATTCCCTCATCCGTATAGATTTTCACCAGCTCATATGTGGGATTGTTTTCTATAACGGCCTTGAAGTGCTGCACCTGCATCTCAAAGCTGCCGACCTGCGCTTCCTCCGCTGTGCTCACACGGCAGTAAGCGGCAACGTGCACCTTCGGCGCTTCCTGATACGCATACATTTTTCGCTCCGGCATAATGACATGACCTTTTCGCTCACCGCTGCGGTTTTTTGCAATGGTATCCTGAATACGGCGCTTCTCATCCTCGCGTCGGTCAGTGGTATGACTCTTTTTACGAGCCTGTTCGATGCGACCTGCATCTAACTTCTTTGCCATTTACAACAGACCTCCTGCAGCCGTCATTCTCGGTCTCTGTGAGCATATTTTGACCATCTCCTTTCTGTGTAGCGTGCTTGTCGTGTTGACATATTCGTCTCTCCCTTCTTTGATATTTATGAAAATCCGACTGGTATGAAGATTTGCCCGCCGAAATTGCATAACGTAATTGGGCAAAAAAATAGAGCAGCAGAGTGAATATCTGCTGCTCTGAATGGCGTCCAGCGGAGTGGAGACAATATGAGATTATCCCTGTGTCAAAACCTCATTAACTATCTGCGCCATCTTCTTATTATTTAATTGTTTATGGAAATACACGGTATAGCCGTCCTGTGAGAGCATATCAAAGAACACTTCGGCACACCCGATTCTCGCGTTTTCCTCTTCGCGTAGAACGGCTTTGTTTTCCACATCTTTCGTTTCGACAACGATATTCAGTTCTTTTTCGCCGGATGCTCTCTGGACAACATACATGAAGTCCGGGCTATACATCCCGCCTGTAATTGTAGGAATGGCAACGCTGCAACGCGGAATTTTCCCGTATACAACGACCTCGGAAATATCTGATTTGATATTCTCCTGTTCCAGCGGCGAATCATACGCATATGAATCATACAAATATTTCTTGCTTGGAGTGCCCGGAGCAATCTTTGTTCCAATACGCCCTTGTGCGATATCTTTACGCGGCGTACCATCCTCATAGGTTAATGCAGTAGCGCCAATCGGT
>Ga0116164_10001300_pt1 | contig 19024 bp, 7 predicted proteins | sample AD_UKC109_MetaG_FD_89888 | JGI IMG/M metagenome (GOLD analysis project Ga0116164, IMG submission 89888) | Active sludge microbial communities of municipal wastewater-treating anaerobic digesters from Hong Kong - AD_UKC109_MetaG | ecosystem: Engineered > Bioreactor > Anaerobic > Digestate... | reverse complement strand
TAACCATCCGTTATTTGACGGAATGCACGGCGGTGCTTATCTTTTTCATCCCGAAAATGACACAACAACAATTCAGACAGGATATTTTGAATCTGGTTTCATCCCCGATGGCAAGGTAATTGCCGTGGATTGGTCCTATATTACCTTTCATGAAGATAAAAAACTCGTCCTCGAATACTCCAAAGGCGAAGGAAGAGTCCTGGCCATAGGCGCATACATGGATTTTGCCATGAAAAATAAAAACACTGACCAGTTAGCTCTTTTCCTAAAAAATGCCATTACCTTTCTGAAAAATCCATTGCCCGAAAGACTAAACTACTGGAATTATCATTTTGGTGAAGTTAAAAAATTCAAAGCTGTTCTGCCTGAACTGAAGCTGCCGGAAGCAAAAAAATGGGAGCTTTATCCCGGCAAGCTCAGTTATTTCGTCGATTCAGCCGGAAGTGATTTTTGGGATTTGGCCGGCATGCGAATGCTTGTTATGGGAAAAGAACAGGCAGGCATAGACGAGATATGGGCGCATCCTTTTATGGCTTTGCGGGATTATCAGGCTGCCATCGAAAACACTGAAGACAAATCATTTACCTGGCTTGAGGAGCTCACACCTTCTGTAAGCATTTTACCTGAAGCTATTGTCAGAACATACAGACTTGAAGAAGGTTTACTTAAAGAAATCATCGCTGTTCATCATACTCAACCAATAGCAGTTATTCATTACGAATACGAAGGGGAATCTGCCCGGTTACTGGTCAGCTTTACTTCCAATCTCCGCCTGATGTGGCCTTATTCTCAAAAAGTAACAGGATCGTTAAAATATTGCTGGAATCAGGAATTTAACGCCTTTGTGGTAACTGATGAAGCCGGGAATTTCCGGGCAATTACAGGTTTCAATATAAAACCTGACATGACCGATGCTGGAAGATACTCAGCTTTTATAACCGAAAACGGAGCAATTAACCCGATCAGCACCGATCTCTACCAGATGAGCGGACTGGCAGTTTTCGACCTGAACCTGCATCCCGACCTCGATGTAGTCATCAGTGCATCCCAGCATGAAGATCAGGAACTGACAGCACAATATCAGCGTGCCCTAAATAATCCTTATTCAGTATATCAAAATGCAAGAGATTATTATCATACGCTGACCACCAACAAACTCATGATCAACACTCCGGATGAAGCACTTGATCTGGGCTATCGCTGGGCTCTCACCGGAGCCGACCGTCACTTCACAAACACACCGGGAATCGGCAGTTCGTTGATTGCCGGAATTGGAACAACAGCAAGAGGTTGGAATGGAAGACATGAAATCAGCGGAAGGCCGGGATATGCGTGGTATTTCGGCCGCGATGGACAATGGAGTGGTTTTGCCATTAACGATTATGGTGATACTGACAAAGTCCGCGATATCCTTTCTCTTTTTATCAAATACCAGGCTTTGAACGGGAAAATTTTCCACGAACTGACTACTTCCGGTACCGTGCATTACGATGCTGCTGATGCAACACCACTGTTTTTGGTGCTTGCCGGCAAATACCTTCGTGCAACCGGCGATCTTGATTTTATCCGGCAAAATATGGAAAGTATAAAAAAAGCCCTGGGGTTTTGTTTTTCAACAGACAGTGACGGAGACGGACTTATCGAAAACATCAATGTTGGTCACGGATGGGTAGAAGGAGGATTTCTTTTTGGCGGCAAAACCACCATTTATCTTGCATCCTGCTGGGCAGCAGCTCTTGAAGAATGCGCTTATATCTTTCGCTCAGCCGGAAAAACTGACCTGGCTGATAAATATCTCATAAACAGCAACATCATTAAAGAAAAAATCAGAAATGAATTCTACAATCAGGAACAGGGTTTTTATAATCACAGCCTGAAAAAAGACAATACCTTCATTACTGAAAACACCGTTATGCCGGCGGTTCCGGTTTATTTTGGCCACATTCCGCAGGAAAGGTCAGAGACATCGCTCAATAACTGGGCATCCAACAATTTTACCTCCGGATGGGGAGTTCGCATTGTAGGAGAGGACAATCAAAAATTTCATCCGGCAGGATACCACACAGGAAGTGTCTGGCCATTGTACACCGGATGGGTAGCTTTGGCTGAATATGCCAATCATCGGTCCGCCAGTGCTTTTGCTCATATCATGAGCACTATTCGCATTAAAGATTTCTGGGCAAAAGGCTTTACCGAAGAAGTCATGCACGGCGCTACATTCATACCAATCGGTGTTTGCGCCCATCAATGCTGGTCCGAAACCATGATCCTGCAACCACTTATTGAAGGCTTAACAGGTTATCGACCGGATGCAATGAACAACATTCTGGAAATTTCACCAAAAGTACCAGCCGGCTGGGATTCGTATGAATTTGAAAATATGACACTTGCCAAACAAAAGGTGAATCTCTCCATGAAGCGCAGCCGTGAAAAGTACCTCTTTACATTTTCATCTTCCGGAAAAAAACCCATTAATATTCACTTTCGTCCGCTGTTGCCTGCCGGAACCACTATTATTGCGGCAAACCTGAATGGAAAAGCCGAAGACATTGAAATCACCACTGTTAAAGATGGTATCATTCCAACCATCTCTTTCCTGCTGAATCATCCATCAAATCTGGAATTTGTAATCAGTGGAGGGATTGCTGTTTTACCTATTCTGCCATACCCTCAGCCAGAAGATTCTTCCTCAGGTCTTCGCCTTATCAGTTCCGGCTTCAATGAAAACATTTATACCATCGAACTGGAAGCTCCTGCCGGAACGACGTACGAAATAGGACTTTATGTGAATTATCCGGAAATAAAAAAAACCGAAAATGCTGAACTGCTTAACTTCGATGGAAACAGTGCCACTATTAAAGTAACATTTGAAGGTAATGAAAAATATGTTAGAAAAACAATTCACATCACAATCTGATCAGCCAACCAAAACAACTTCCAACTGCAATTCCGGTCAAAGAAATCATTTTGCGTCATAAATAAAATGCTTCCCCTTGCCTAAAAACTCTCATTTTAGCTGTTGCAGGTAGTACTGCCGGAATGCATCTGCAAGACCCCTCGTAATTGTTCCTGGCTGACCATTTCCGATCCGTACGTCACCAATTGCTATCACAGGAGCTACATGTTTTGAAGTTCCGGAAATCAATATTTCATCAGCTTCAAATATTTCTCCAAGCTTAACAGGTCTTACATCTGTTTTCATCATTGCACCGGCTACTTTTAGCAAATGTTTGCGTATGATCCCTTTCAAAATTCCTTCAGCAGGGGTAATAAGTGTTTTATTTTTTACGAGAAACAGGTTTGATCTGGTTGTTTCCGAAACTAATCCGTTGTGGTGATAAAGCATTTCCACGACCCCCTGTTTTTTCATTTCCGGCAGCATTGCCAGAGAAGGCAGATAATAGGTTGTTTTTACTTCGGGATTGAATCGGTAATAATCGAGCAACATCAGTTTAACCCCGCCAATAAAATCATCCGGTCGAAATTTTAATGGCAGATTCAGAATTAAAAAATTCGGTTTTTCCGGTGTATATAAATCATCAGAATAGCCGCCGGTTAACAACAATTTTATTCCAGACCTTTCCGGCTTATTCTGATCAAGGAGGGAAAAAACCTTATCTTTCAGCGCTTCACGTGCAAGAGGAATTCGGAGACTGAGTTTTTCCGCTGAGTAAAAGAACCTGTCGAGATAATCATCGAAAAACGGAATTTTATCTCCAATCGCAATAAAATAATCAAAAATGCTGAAACCCCGCTGGAGCCCGAGGTCAGAAATATGAATCCGGGCCTCGCTGTAGGGTACAAAACCATCGTTTATGAAGCAGTTCAAATCCGGGAAAATTTAGTCAGATAAATGATACAGAACTGCAAAACTAAAGCTATTTCCGGTTTGGCAGATTTTTTCCGGAAAATATCATTTGGAATAATGATGAACAGCAGTCTTTACCGAATTCACAAAATGGTAATTTAATGAATTTCTGAACAGGACGGATGTATTTTTAAATTGAGGTGTTTAATTAAGTACTTAGTTTGATCATCAAATAACGAATTATTTATCAATAATTTAGTGGTCTAAATAAAGCAAATATCATTTTTGACTTGCTAAAAGCAGATATTTAATTTTATCCAAAATCACAAAGAAAACAGAACACAGATGACGCAGATTCAACTGATTTTCACAGATCAGTGTAAATCTGTACCATCAGTGTAATCTGTGTTCAAATTGCTTGAAAGACAATGAATAAAAATTGATAGGTATCCAATTGAACACCTCAATTTTTAAAATTCCAGAATTTTTTTTGCGGCATGGTAAACGCGCTCAGCATCCGGGAGAATTGCTTTTTCAAGGATGCGATTGAAGCCAACCGGCGTAAATGTTGAACCGACCCGTTTTACAGGTGCATCAAGATATTCGAAAGCTTCTTCGGCAATCATTCCGGCAATTTCACCACCAAATCCGCCAAAGACTTTATCTTCATGCACTACCAATACCCTGTTTGTTTTGCGAACCGAATCAAGAACGGTTTCCTTATCAAGAGGAATAAGTGAACGCAGATCAACCACTTCCACTGATTTGCCATCTTCTTTTTCAAGCATTTCAGCAGCTTTCAGACAAAGGTGCGTAGCATTGCCATAAGTAATCATTGTAAGATCGGTTCCTTTACGACGGATACGTGCTTTTCCGAATGGTACTTCAAAATCGTCCGGCACTTCAGTTTCGGCAGAAGGATCGTTGTAAAGTGCTTTCGGCTCAAGAAACATTGTAGGACCTTCCGAACGCATACTTGTTCGCAGTAATCCGGCGGCATCATCAGCAAACGACGGATAAACAACTCTTACGCCCGGAAAGGTAGTCAATGCCCCTTCGATGGTCTGGGAATGATATAATCCGCCACCGATATATCCACCTGAAGCCAGGCGAATGGTTACATTTGGTGAAAATTTACCATTGCTTCGCCAATAGTCGTGGGTAAGTTCAACAAATTGTTCCATGGCAGGCCAGAAGTAATCCGCAAACTCAGCACCTTCTATAACGATTCTGATCTTCTTGTCGAAACGCGACATTCCGTTAGCGGTACCCACAATAAAATCCTCGGCAATCGGAGCATTGAACACCCGCTTTGGTCCGAATTCCTGCTGCATTCCTTTTGAAACATTGAAAATCCCTCCTTTGTCTTTGTTTGCCATATCCTGTCCCCAGATAAAAGTATCAGGATTATGCCGAAACTCAGCTTTGAGGGTTGAGTTCAATGCTTCAATCAGTTTCATCCGCTTCCCTTCTCCCTTAGGCAGCCCATCAGGGTATTTTTCGGAGAGATATGGTTTTGGTATAACAAAATCAAAAATCGATTTTGGGTCCGGATCAGGAGCTTTAAGTACTTTTTTATGAGCAGCCGAAATTTCTTTTCTTGCCTGTTCATCAAGATCATTTAATTCCTCTTCGGTGAAAAGTCCGGCATAAACCAAACGCTCTCTGAATTTTTTCAAAGGGTCAAGCATAGCCATTTCGTCAAGTTCATGATCGTCACGGTAGAGTTCATGACGATCAGAATTAGAATGTGATCCCATTCGAATGCAATTGGCATGAACGATCACGGGAACTCCTTCTTCCTTCACGATTCGTTTGGCCTTAAGCATGGCATTCATTGAACTTACCGGGTCTTTTCCGTTGGTATAGATCACCCTCAGATTTTTGAATCCGTGAAAGTTATCGGCAGCACGTGAACTGGCTGTTTGTTGTTCTTTGGGTACTGAAATTCCATAGCCGTTATCCTGAATGACAAAAATTACGGGAAGTTTTTCAGTAGCAGCTCCGTTAATTGCTTCATAAACATAACCTTCGGATGTGGAGGATTCGCCTTGTGAGCTGATAGCAACAGCATCCTGTCCATAATATTTTATTGCACGGGCCACACCAACTGCATGCAGGGTATGATTTCCGGTTGCGGAGGAAACATTATGAATGTTCCATTCAGGTTTGGCAAAATGGTTTGACATGTGCCTTCCACCGCTGGCAACATCAGTAGCTTTGGACAGCCCGTTCAGAATAATTTCTTCAGCTGTAAGTCCGGCCGAAATAGCGGTGAGCATGTCGCGGTAATAGGGGAATAAATGATCTTTATTCCTTTCAAACACCTGCCCGATAGCCAGTTGTATTCCATCATGCCCTGCAAACGGGGCATGATACGACCACCCTAAAGCCTGTTTGAGATAATTAGGAGCCTTGTTGTCAATCTGACGTCCAAGTGTCATCAGAGAGTACCACTTTTTTAAGGTATCTTTATCTGTTTTTCTGATGGAAAAGACTTTATCTTCTCTATCAAGTGTGAACTGTTTTCGGTAATTCATGTCAGTTATTATCGGTAAATATACAATCGTTTAACCGGCAATTTAACATTATTCATCAAAGTTTGTTCAGGAAAATCACCTGCAAATGACAACTTATTTTGACTTAATCATTTTGAAAACAGCTCCAGAGCCTTTAACCAGCAATGGAACAGAAAAATTTTCCCGATCTCTCTGATTCCACGGGCAATTTACTGAAATGAATTATGGCTGATTTAAAAATCTTCGTTCGATAGTTTCCCATTTTGGAAGATTATTGTTGTGCCATTTATCCAAAATCAGACCATCACGAATAAGCATCAGACCGGGATTGGCTCTGACCATCGTCTTGAGTTCTATATCATCCACATTGTAAAAAACCAAATGTTCCGAAAGATTCAATTGTGCTGCAAATTCATCCACTTCTTCTCTGGACGAAGAAGTGAGTACAATAAACGAAATATTGGCGTCCTCTGCCTTTTGATAAAGCGTATTGATTTTTCGAAAAGCCCGTTTGTCGGTATCTTCAATGTTCCAGGCCACGACAAAAAACTGAAAATCGGGGTTGTTGATGATCTGCTGGGTAACGTTTTCCCCATTGAAATCAATAATAGCCAGATTCATTCCTTCAATAATATTCGGGTCATAAATTCTCTGACTGACAAATTCCCAGTTTTCGAGCCATTCAGGATCATTGTATGGGAAATTTGGGGAAAGGTACTCTTTGGTTTCTCCGGTTATTTTATTCCGATAGGTCAAATAATTTTCAACGGGCAAAGGATTTTCCGGTGTCAGTCGGTTACCAACTCTGTAAGGCCGGAAATCAAACATTGGAAGATTTACAAAGTTAAAATACTGAAATCCGAAGAAAAAAACGATCAATGCCGCAGCAACAATCCATTCAGTCCGGGTTTTAAAAACCTGTTTAAGTTTAAACCTGCCAAAAACAAAGATGATGACAAATACATTAATAGCCAGATTTTTATAAAATGTCTGCCAGTTGGTCATAATCAAAGCATCGCCGAAACAGCCACAATCGGGAACAGGATTGTACAAGGCATCGTAAAGTGTGGTTAAGGTGAATACACTCATCATCAACACAACCAGCCATGCAGTCAGGCGGGGTTTGATATTCAAAAACATCAGTCCTCCCAGCAATAATTCCGCTGCATTGAGAAGAAATGAAAGGACTATGGTCATCCAAAACTGATAATCAAGGCCGTATGCGATAAGATAATCCTCGATACGATATGCTGTTCCAATAGGGTCAACTGCTTTGACAAAACCCGAAAACAAAAACAAAATTCCGAGGATAAACTGACTGGTCCGTACCATAAAAGGAGTAAATATTTTGCGGTATCGAACAGCAAGAAGCATTTCAAAGGCTAATAATACAAGAAAATAGAGATTAAAGTTTTTAAAATAACAGATTAGGTAAGCTGAAAATAGTGTAACAACAATAATTACCCATCCGGTAAGATTTTTCCAGTTGATCAATTTCATCTTAAGAATAATTTAAAAAATTGTTGAAAAGCATAAGGAAACCAGACAGTTTTATTTGTCGTCGTCGCTTTCAGAAACAGATTGTTTTTTGACTTTTACTGGTTGTTTTTCAGGTTCTTCTGGCTTTTCGGGATCAGATGCCGCAGGATTTACACGATTCATTTCTTTTTGGGCATCTTTCAAGGCTTTAGTTGCTGGTTTTATTTTTTTTGAAGCGGATTTTTTCTTCTCTTTGCCTTTGGCAATACTACTCTTTCCCTTTTCATAATTACGCTCTGCTTCTTTTATTTTTCCATCAGCAGAACGGATTTCATCACGATGTCTGGCATCCAGTTCCCGGATTTGCTCCCGGGTTTTTTCCCTGGTATTCCGATCATCATTTTTCAAATCTTTTTCCAGTTTTTGCTTTTCAGCAGCATAATTTTTCAGCAATGCAGCACGCTGTGATTTTCCTTCTTTCATATTCATTTTTGCGGTATCCATCATTTTCTTTCCCTGCAAAATGATACTGTCAGCTTCTGAAACTCCTGCTTTTGCTTTTTGCAACGAGGATTCTGCACGAATTACTTTGTCTTTTGCCCGACTTATCTGCTGCTCCTCACGTGAAGGTTTAAACTGTTCAACCTCCTGTGCCAGCACTGTTCCGGCCATGATAAAAAGCACAGGCATGAGGGCTTTCATTTTTAGAAATACTGTGATTCGCATGTTTTTAATATTTAAATTAGCATTCGTCCAAAGGTTGGCCAAAGATAATTTGGATTATTTTAGCGGCATGTTAACGAAACGTAAAAATTTTCATTTTCATTCATAATGAATTATAAATCAACCATAAAAATTAACAATAAAAACCTTGACTTAAGTAAACCAGTCCTGATGGGCATATTAAATTTTACGCCTGATTCATTTTATGATGGTGGGAAATTTGATAAAATCAGCTCGGCCATTGCTCACTGTTGTAAAATGGCAGAACAGGGAGCTTCAATCATTGACATAGGTGCAGTCTCTACCAGACCTTTTGCCGGTGAAATAACAGCTGAAACGGAATGGCAGCGTCTGTCGGATTTACTGACAAAGTTACGAAATACATTGCCTGAAATAATAATTTCGGTGGACACCTACAGGGCATCAGTCGCCGAAAAAGCTGCAAATTCAGGTGCCGATATTATTAACGACATCGCCGGCGGCCAGTCTGACCAGGCAATGTTTGCCACCATCACCAGGTTGCAGATTCCTTACATCATGATGCACATGCAGGGTACTCCGCAAACGATGCAACAAAATCCTCAATACGAAAATGTAGTGGAAGAGGTTCTTTCATTTTTCAGACAAAACATAAAACGCCTGAAGCAAATGGGACATAATGCACCGATCATTATTGATCCGGGTTTTGGATTTGGAAAAACAGTGGAACATAATTATCAATTATTGAAATCACTGGACAGGCTTAAAGAACTGAATTGTCCGGTTTTGACGGGTGTCTCGCGTAAATCTATGATTAACAAAGTGCTTGGAACAACACCGGATAGGGCACTGAACGGAACAACTGTGATCAATACTATTGCATTGCTGAAGGGAGCGGATATTCTTAGGGTTCATGATGTTGCCGAAGCAGCAGAAGTGGTAAAACTTGTTCAAATTTTCCAGAACACACGGAAACCTTAAGAAATCTGCAAAGGCGGAATTGCCTCGAAATTATTGAAGTTGTAACAACAGGTCCGCTGCTTCCATCTCAAGCAACGGAATTTTAACTTTTGCCGTTCCACAACTGTAAGCACCCAATTCGTATGCTTCGTAGTAAAAAACCATTGTATCCGGCTCCAATGCAAACCGCTCAAAGCTTTTATCAACGAAAGGTGGTGTAGTGAAACATCCTTCGGGATTTTCAAAATGTGCCATCAGCAACGAATCCAGAACCTGCCGTTTGACAGGCGGGGAAAGGTCGATCAAGTCGGTCAGTTTCAGCATTTTTTGGTTAATAAGATCATAATTAAAGGTTGTGATAGCTGTAAAACCATGAGCACCAAGAGCATAAGAATAAGTTTCGAAAACCAGACTGATTATTTTGGATGAAGTATCGGACAAATAATAATTGTTCATCAGAATAAAATGGCCTTCAGCTCCGGTTTCATTAACAATTTTTGCAGTCTCCGTAGTATCGGCTCCCCAGTAGGTCATCATGGCAGTATCAAGAAATTGTTGTATGGCCCGATTTAGCGTTTTCAGGCTGGTTTTGGATGAATCCAGCGGAACAAAAAACGGGTACTTAATATCTATCCGGAAAGACATTGAATCTGACCTGACCGCTTCATGGTGGATAATTTTATAGGGAAGAGTTTCGTCAGCATTTCTCCCTGTCCTTCTGCAGGCAAGAATACCGGAGAACAACAGTGCGATAAGAAAAATTATCAGTTTGTTTTTCATTTTTTAAAGCATTTTGGTTAACTCTATTAAATCAAAAATTTCGTGCGCAACACCTCCATTATGAGCAATTTGCCCCGGATTGAAAAAAATGGCATCCATTCCTGCCTGAACAGCGCCTGATATATCGGTAATCAGGTCATCTCCAATCATCAGACTTTCCGAAGGATCAGCATTTACGAGTTTCAGTGCATAGTTGAAAATACCCTGATCCGGCTTTTTGAAACCGGCTGCTTCTGACGTAATCACAAATTGGAAATAACCTGCCAGATTACTGTTGGCCAGTTTGGTAAACTGAACTTCCTCAAAGCCATTTGTTATGATGTAAAGCGGATAGCGGAGATGCAGATAATCAAGCGTTATTAATGTATTTGGCAAAAGATTAACCTTTTGAGGACTTATGGTTATGTATTCATGTCCGATTTCCATTGCCAGTTGCTTGTTTGAAATACCAAAATCGCCGAGTGTATCTTCAAAACGCTTCCATCTCAGGTACTCTTTTTCAATTTTCCCCTGACGGTAGAGTTCCCACAACACGTCATTGTGTAAGTGATAACTTTTTACAAAATCATCCAAACTTCCAATGCCGTAATCTTTCAGCTTAAAAATGGAATAAATATCCGCAAATGCCTCCCGGGCATTTTTATCAAAATCCCAAAGCGTCCGGTCAAGATCAAAAAACAGATGCCTGTAAACTTTCATATTTTTTTTGCAAAGGTAGCTCTTTTTAGCCGCGAAAAAACAGGATACGGTTTTACTATCCTGCCTGCGTTGATCACATTTTTATTTCAACAAAAATTCCGTAAAAAAGGTTCATTCAGTCGGCCATTACTCTCTGTTACAAAATAATAACCAAACAGCCGGTATGATAACGAAGAAGAGTGTTTAAAAACAACTGATGTTATGCTGATAAAACAAAAGCAGGGATGGCCGAAAAGATCAGCCAGTCCCTGCTTTTGATGAAATGATATCAATAAAGATTATTGAGTGAACAGAAATTATTGCACCTTAATAACCGAGATGGATTTTGCATGTTGCTGTTTAGTTCCGTTAAGCATCAACTTGCAACGATATACTCCGGGTTTCAGGTTTGTCTTATTATATTTAACTTCGTAAGTACCGGCCGTCTGATATTCGCTGATAAGCGTTTCTACTACCTGACCCATGTTATTGAAAATCAACAGCTCAACCTTTCCGTTTTCAGGAAGACTATAACTGAACATTGTAACAGAGCTGAAAGGATTTGGATAAACAGTAACGAACAATTCTCCGGCAGTTTGCTCCGTAGTCAGGGCCGTCACTTTAAGGTTCAGTTCTTCAATCCGCTCAGCCTTTGTTGTCGAAAACTCAGTTGAATGATCAAGCGTAAATAATTTCATCGACGAGGTTAAATCTCCAACAATACGCACTGTGAGGATAATTACCTCATCATCAGGATAAAGCTGGGTTCCGGTTTGATCTGCCCAGGCAAGTCTCAGCACTCCATTCTCAGTATCATTAAACATTACTTCCCAGTCAGAATCAATAATCTCGATTAAGCGGGTATTATAATTCAGCCCCATAGTGATTGCTCCCAGTTCAACTGCACGATCAATCCGTAAAGGAATTTCTACGATGTCGGCTTTATTAACCTGCATTATTCCATCGGAAACAAGTTTCACCTTGGATTCTGATTTGAACCCACCATATTCAGGCTGGTAATTTGAATTGATGTCAGCCACACTGTTGTAATAAACATTCAGATACTTATCACCTGTAGTAAACGAAACAGGATGAGTATAATAGTTATGTTCAATGGCTAATGCACTCCAGTAGTAAGGTGCCGTTTTACGTTTAGTGAACTGAATGTCAGGCAGTACATTTCCAAAGATATTGTTGGTATTAAAGTCAATACTGTCAACAAACAACCCTGCAACTTCAAAATTAGGCTTATTATTCGGGAACTGGTTTATCAGCCCCACTGCTCTTCTGGCCGTAAGCAATGCATCCAGAGCTGTATGGCTCGTAGTTGCATTGACATCAGCTACATTAAAGGCATAGAAACCGTATGGCGGGTTAGCTGTATTTGGAGCAATATGATTCATATTGGGGAAAAGGTGAATAGGATTTGTCGCTGCCATGTGCTGAATTAAAAGTGCATCAGTTGCATTAACGCCACCCCAGTAATTCCATGTCCATGTTTGACCCAAAACGCCGTCTTCGATCTGAGGCTCATTAAAATATCCTCCATCCCATATAATTACCCGGTATTCCTCAGATGGATTGATGTTGTGATCAAATTTGAAATAAGACCAGATATCATAAGGATTACCCGGAGGATCAGCATAAAATGGTTTCACGAGCTGAACATCAAGCACATTTTGACCATTATACGGATTCTCAGATACAGTATCAAAGTTGCTTGTAACCAGCGACACATAGAAATAATCAGAAACGGTCATGCCATAGTAATTTGTAATGAAAGGAGATTGAATGCGGGTTTCATCCGCGTTGTAATATTTCACCTGACCAGCCAGTAAGTTGGGTTTTATCATGACTGTTTGTGTGAAAGTTCCAACATCACAAGATGCACTATTTCCTGATGCTATCGGGCTGGAAACAACAACCGTCAGCAATCCGCCGGGTTCAACCAACGGATAGGTACCCGAACCCCATTCAACTGTAACTGTGGCTGATGTTGTACTGCCAATAATGTTACCACCAGTCACTGACCAATAGTAGGTATTTCCCTCAACAATAGGATCTACTGAGAAAGTTTCAGTTGAATAGGCATAAACCGACATATCGCCTGTAATCTCACTCAGCGGATCAATACGCTGAATCAGATCAAAATTAAATACAGTCGGAATTACACAACCATTTGCTGACTGATACCCGGTTAATACTCCACTCCCGGGTTGATAACTGTTATCCCAACTAACTGTAACCGTATTTGTCGTTGAAGAAATAATTTCCCCATTTGTTATCGTCCAGCTAACTGTTCCAACAAGATTATCAACAAGAGTATAAGTGTAGATTTGCCCTACGCATGCTGAGGTTGGATTATCAACTAACTCCAGAGGGATAGTTCCGGTAACATCCACAGTAATCAGCGCCTGATCGCAATTATCCGGATTTAATCTCTCACAAATTTCATAGACTATCGTATAAACTCCGGCTGATGTACAAGGTAAAACAATCACCTCTCCAGAAGAAGTATCCAGATAAACATTCGGATTAACTGCAGCATTTATTACTGAAATTTCGACCAAAGCTCCTGTCGGTGTATTATTGTTCAACAAATCATTCTGAAGAACATTATCAACCGCGACTCCTCCGTTATGACCGTTAAAAGGACCAACACTGTCATCATTGGCGACAATTGGAGCGGCTTCAACAATCACCAAAATTGAAGCCTGATCACAATTTGTCGGATTAAGGAGTTCGCAGAGCTGGTAAGTAACGGTATAGGTTCCTGCCGGCGTTTGTCCGGGAATGTGTAAATTACCATCAGAATCAGTATAAACGCCATCTATTCCGCCATTATCAGTAATTGTTGTAGTAACCTGTCCCGGAAGTACAGCCGCACCATTGAGCAAGTCATTGGTTAAGACATTACCAGCTATCCCTCCATCGTAACCATTTATTGAAGCAAATGTATCCTCATTGGCAACTAAGGTTGCAGGAACTACATCTATTGTCACGGTTGCTTCACTGCAATTAGCAGGATTTAATAACTCACAAATCCTGTAGGTTAATGAATATGTTCCTGCAGGTGTTTGCGGAGCCACATCTATTGTTCCGTCAGGATTTAATGTCAGTGCACCAAACGGATCATCAACAGATAAAGTCAGACTAACCTGAGAAGGAATCAGTGAAGTTCCGTTGAGCAAATCATTAGAAAGCACATTAACTACTGCACTCTGACCTGTATAACCATTTACATCCGAAATGTAATCCGGAACAGCTGAAATGACAGCAGCATTGACCAGCACTGTTACTGAAGCACCATCGCAATAAGAAGGATTTACCACCAGACATATCTGATAAGTGAGCGTATATATTCCTGCTGCTGTCTGAGCAGGAACACTTAAGTTTCCGTTTGTGTCAATTGCAGCACCAGTCATTCCCCCATCATTCTGTAATGAAATTATAACGTCGGCAGGATCAATTGCCTTCTGATCCACCAAATCGTTAGTAAGGAGATTTCCTGCAATACCTCCATCGTAGCCATTCACCGGAACTGAAGAAAAGTCATCTGCATTTGCAATGATTTCTGTAACATACACTGAAACAAATCCACTGTCACAATTGGTCGGATTGAGCTTTTCACAAATTTGGTAGGTTATCGTGTAAATACCCGGAGGAGTCGCAGCAGGGATAATGAGCGAACCGTCAACTGAGCCGAGTGTTACCCCGGTCAAACCGCCATCATCAGATATATCAAAAGTGATCTCGGAAATATTAACTGCAACTCCGTTGAGCAGGTCATTGGATAAAACCACACCCGGTGATCCGCCATCGTTTCCATTAATTGGTACTGCTGTAAAATCATCATCATTCGCAACGATTGTTGCGGTAGCAACATTTACATAGATAGTACCCTGGTTGCAATTGTGCGGACAAAGATTCTCGCAGAGTTCGTAAACGATTGTATAAATACCTGCAGGAGTTTGTTCATCCACTTCCACAATTCCGGTAACCGGATCAAAAACAGGAACAGGACTTCCCGCATAGAGAGGAATAGCAGGTGAAATTAAAGATACACTCAGCATATTAATATCGATGGGCAAGCCATTCATCAGGTCGTTATCAAAGGCCACACCTGCATTGTTGGTTCCATCGTAACCATTCACGGGACCGAAGTTATCATCAACAGCATCAAGCAAAGCAGGAGCCTGAATGGTAAGCATCATCGAACTTTCAACCGGACTGCACGGAGGTGTCGAAATTGCGGTAATTGTCAATTCAACAAAACCATTGAAAATATCCAGTGGTGAAGGTGTATAAACCGGATTGATGATAAACTTATTGTCAAATGTACCTGAACCACTCGTGCTCCATTGCAGTGACGTATAATTATCAGCAGTAGCTTCATCAAGTTCATACGTATAATTCTGACAAACTGTTGCATCACTTCCTGCATAGGCTGTAGCCGAATTACTGATATTTACATACATATAATCACATATGGTGTCACAGGTTGGCCCATTTCCATTAGCCCACCTGAATGTGTAACTACCGGGTTCAAGATTATTGACTTCGGTTAGCGGATCATAGGGATCAACAATATTGGCACTTATCGGACCGTCAATCTGCGACCAAAGTCCAGTGCCAACCAGTGGCATCGTTGCATTCATCATAATAGAATCAACATCACAAGCATTGATATCAGGTCCTGCACTTATGCAACAAATCATTTGTTCCCAGTTATTTACAATCACATAGTCAGTGCTGGAACATGCCCCGATTGTTACTGTATAGGTAAAGGTATAAGAGCCGGGAATTGACTTAAACCAAATGATTGTTGTTGATTCCTCCGGATCAAAAATATGAGGAGCATTTACACCAGAAGGTTCTACTGACCAATGTATGGTAGCATTTTCAACAGGTAATCCTTCGAGTACGTACATGGTCTCATTGCATAAATCCAGTTGATGATCCTCAACATTAAGAATCTGTGCAACAGGAGCCTGAGCAATAGTCAGCGTCAACTCATCGGTAGCCTCATCACAGGTTCCAAACCCAACTGCATGAATGGTCAGTATTACTGTTCCATTAGCAATATCACCTGCATCAGGATAATAGGTTGCATTAATAGTATTGGTAGTTGTACCAAAATGACCATTTCCGCTTGAAGTCCAATAGATACTTTCAAAATGAGCAGCATCGGATTTTTCAATATAGTAACTGGTTTCAGAAAAACAGATAGCATCATCAGGACCGGCATTCGATTCTGGTGCCGGGAATAATGACAAAACCATATCATCTGAAACATTTTCACAACTACCGTTTGCAAATGCAGTTAATGTAAGAATAACCTGTCCGTTATAAATATCTCCGGTACTCGGGTAATAAGTTGCTGTTACATTGCCAATATCATCAAAGGTACCAGTTCCCGATGTACTCCATTTAACAGAATAGTAATCTGCAGCTGATGCATCATAGATATGATAGTTATCGTCAGTATTACATATCGAAACATCCTGACCTGCATTTGCAGAAGGCGGAGAAGTAAGCGTCAAAGTCATACTGGAAACTGAAGACAGACAAGGGGCAAATGAATTTGCCGTGAGTGTCAGCTGTACCGACCCAAAGACAAGATCATTATCTCCAGGTGTATAAACAGGTAAGAGTATGGTGGACGAATTGAAAACTCCATCACCTGATGTGCTCCATTGCAAACTTTCGTAATTTTCGGCCAGTGCACCCACGATTTGGTAGGTACTTCCGGCACATACTTCAGCATCAGGACCAGCAAATGCAGATGCAGGAATACATTCATCAGCAACAATAATCGTTGGATCACTGTAGTTGTTCGGATCATTTCCACCACCAGGTGCAGGATCGGCACCATCATGTGAAATATCCTGCACAAATCCTCCTCTTGGAGTATTGGCACTTACTGAAGCTGTATTTGTATAAACACCCGTGGAGAAAATATCAACCATCAGCAGAACTGCCCCACTAGCCCCGACTTCCAGAGAATTGTCTGTTGTCAACACATTAGTGATTGTTCCTCCATTATAACTTACGTTTACACCAAACTGTTCACTGTATAAGCTTGTAACCTGATAATTGCCACTTCCGAAGACATTATCCAGATCATCAACCAGATCAATATCACTAAGTTTAACATCACCATAATTTTTAACCCGAAGATTAAATGATGCTGAATAAGTTCCATTCTGATTATTTACCAGACTTACAAGCTGTTTGGCAAGACCAATTGATGGATTTTCAATCAGGAACACATCACAATTATCTGTATCACTTACAAATGCGCCACCTGGCGATGTACCCGTCGCAGTTGCTGTGTTTTCAAAATATGTTTGAAGTGCAGCACAATCGTCAAGCGTTACTGTCAGATAAACTGACTTGATTTCTCCGACCAAAAGCGTATTTGAAGTTGTTAAGAGCTCAGTATCAAGGTATCCATCATAACTGGTATTAACTCCAAGATTAGGTGATGAAATGTTGTCAATAGTAATCGTTTGGGTACATCCACCACTAAATTGAGCAACCAGATCATCAACAATGCTTAACGATGAAAGGGTCACATTACCATTATTTTCAACTGTGAATTCAAAAGAAACTGTAGCACTTCCATTGCTGTTCAAAGTTGTCCCCGTAGTTTTCTTTTCTAACGAAATTGACGGAGATTCTCCTATAGAAATGGTCATAACATCAGAGGCTACTCCGCACACCCCATTTCCCTCCGGAATTACAGTTAAAGTAAGGGTAACAATACCTGTCTGATTCAAAACAGGTATAAATGTCGGATACAATGTATTGGCATCGGATAATGATCCATCACCTGTCAATGTCCATGACAAACTCTCATAATTCAAAGCAACGGCATCCAGTACCTGATAAGTGGCACCTGTTCCAATAGCTGCATCAGAACCTGCATCAGCATAGGCAGCTTTCCAAATGGTGAGTACCATGAAATCACTGTGAGATCCTCCGTCTCCGCTAACAAGCATGGTGAGTTGTACCTGACCAGTGTTAATATCGCTAAGACTTGGCGTATAAGTTGGAGTAACTGCTCCCGTATCATTAAAGGTACCTGTTCCACTGGTTGACCATTGGATATTCGTAAAATTAAATGCCTGAGCATCTGCCAGATAATAACTTCCATCAGAACTGCATATTTCAGCATCATCACCCGCGTCAGCCACAGGATTAGCATAAATGGTAAGAACCATACTGGTCACAACATCATCGCAAACACCTCCCAATCCAAAGGCAGTCAGTGTTAACGTGACGCTACCGGCAGCTATATCTGCAGCATCAGGTGTGTAGGTTGGGTTCAGTGCATTTACATTGTTAAATGAACCAGTACCGGAACTACTCCATGTTAATGTCTGGTAATTAGATGCAGTAGCACCTGTAATTGTAAAACTCTGACCAGCTTCAATGGCAGCGTTTGGTCCGGCATAGGCAGTAGCTTCTTCCCAAATGGTCAGAATCATATAATCACTGATTGGTCCGCAGCCATCCGCAACAACCAATGTCAGTTGAACCTGTCCGACAAGTATATCACCATCACTTGGGTAATAGGTAGCATTTAAGGTATTGGTAGTTATGCCAAAATGACCTGTACCGCTTGTTAACCATTCAAGTGTTGTATAATCATTAGCTGTTGCTGTGTTCAAATTATATGATCCCTCATTAGAACAAATCGTCGCATCTTCACCGGCATTAACACTTGCAGTGGTAAGTGTTTCAGTAACTACTGTACTACTTATGGCAACACAACCATTTTCATCAGTTACAGTAACGGTGTAAGTTCCTGCGGGAACACCGTTCACAATCATATCCGTTGAACCGTTAGACCATAAGTAATCATAAGGAGGGGTACCACCAAATGTCAATACTTCGATAATACCGGTTGAAGCTCCCTGGCACTCAACATGCTGAAGTGTTTCAGCATTTGCAGTGAGAATCGCAGGCTCGTCAATGGTTACGCTTGCCGTGGCTGTGCAGCCGTTGCCATCCGTTACCGTGACTTCATACGTGCCGCCTGATAAACTAATGGCTGTTGAAGTAGTTTGTGATGTTGGATCCCATAAATAAG
>Ga0116164_10001297_pt1 | contig 19064 bp, 13 predicted proteins | sample AD_UKC109_MetaG_FD_89888 | JGI IMG/M metagenome (GOLD analysis project Ga0116164, IMG submission 89888) | Active sludge microbial communities of municipal wastewater-treating anaerobic digesters from Hong Kong - AD_UKC109_MetaG | ecosystem: Engineered > Bioreactor > Anaerobic > Digestate... | reverse complement strand
TCTTCTGCCTTGAGCCTCAGCGCTTCCTCCTCAGCCGCGAGACGGGCTTCCTCCTCGGTTGCTTTCCGTGCCGCTTCATCGGCCTTGTTTCTGGCTTCTTCAACCTTGAGCCTCAGTGCCTCCTCTTCGGCTCTGAGGCGTGCTTCTTCCTCAGCCACTTTCCGTGCTGCTTCATCGGCTTTGCTTCTGGCTTCTTCTGCCTTGAGCCTCAGCGCTTCCTCCTCAGCCGCGAGACGGGCTTCCTCCTCGGTTGCTTTCCGTGCCGCTTCATCGGCCTTGTTTCTGGCTTCTTCAACCTTGAGCCTCAGCGCTTCCTCTTCGGCCGCGAGACGGGCTTCCTCTTCAGCCATTTTCCGTGTTGCTTCTTCTACTCTGTACTTGGTTTCTTCCGTCTTTTTTCGCAATGCCGTTTCTTCGGCTTTAAGCTTATCTTCTTCCTCCTCGAGTGCACGGGCAGCCTCTTCCGTTTTCCGGCGTGCGTCGTCGGCCTTCTTTTTCAACGATTCTTCTTCTGCTCTGAGCCTGTCTTCTTCCGCCTTTTGCAGAATCTCATCTTCCTGTATGGCTCCCTCATACCATAGTGCCTCGTATTTCTCTCCATCCGGCCAGGTAAACACTCCCTGCCCGTGGGGGACGTTATCCACCCATTCCCCCCTGAAGCTGCTTCCGTCGGGCCATGTAAACACACCGGTTCCCTGGATACGTCCGTTGACTAGAGGACCTTCATAGCTGCTGCCGTCGGGCCACATGAACGTACCGGTTCCCTGAAGATCATGTTCATTCAGGACTACGCTATATTGTGTTTCGTCATTTGAAATACGTGTGAGCATAAGCTGTAAATTAGGATTATCCCCCTTTGAGATTGTCGTCTGTCCAAAGTATAGAAAAGCTGTGCTATTACGTCAATTAAAATACTGAAATCGAGGTCCATATCTCAAAGTTAAATGACGTACTGCTTTTTGTTGTTTTTCCCGTTTCGTCATATACGGGTGGAATGTTTTTATCCTCACGGTTTTCGCTCAACTGTGTTGAAAGGTATGGTACAATGTTATGAGACGGATGTCTATTGTCTGATTTTTATATTGACAATCGGTCTTTTGAAATGATATTCCTCACGGTAACTTTTTGAGAAAGTATATACATGCAGACAAGAAACCTTATTACCATCATCATAATTAGTGGGCTCCTTATTGGAAGGGGCAAACGTGTAACCTGATGATGGAATAAGTTTCAAAAAATATAAAATGAAAAATCCGCTATCAGGTTCTCTGATAGCGGATTTTTTTTTGAGGGAGAATAATGGAAAAATCGGATGTGTTAATCTACGACACCACGTTGCGGGATGGTACGCAAGGCTATCAGATCAGTTTTTCAGCGGAGGACAAACTCCGCATAGCCAACAGGCTTGATGAAGCCGGCTTCCACTATATAGAAGGGGGATGGCCGGGTTCAAACCCCAAGGATATGCGTTTTTTCCGGATGGCCAGTGAGGTGACGTTTACCCATGCACGTCTTGCGGCGTTCGGCAGTACGAGAAAGGCCGGCCTGTCACCTGATGATTGTCCCAATATACAGGCCCTGCTGGGAGCAAATACACCGGTTGTGACCATTTTCGGAAAGAGCTGGGACCTCCATGCCACCCAGATCCTGGGGATCTCACTGGATGAAAACCTTTCGCTCATCGATAGCTCGGTCCGATATCTGAAAGCAAAGGGGAAAGAGGTGATCTACGACGCAGAGCACTTCTTTGACGGGTACAAGAACAATCCCGGCTACGCCCTCAAGACGATACAGGTAGCCCAGGAGGCGGGGGCGGATACCATAGTCCTGTGTGATACCAACGGGGGGACCCTTACGTGGGAACTGACCGAGATATTGAAAGAATTAAAAACGTCGATTACCCCGAACCGTCTCGGTATTCACGTACATGATGACTGCGGTCTCGCAGTGGTTAATTCACTCTCCGCCGTTATGCTCGGGGCTACCATGGTTCAGGGAACGATCAACGGATATGGTGAACGATGCGGAAATGCCGACTTGATCTCTATCATAGGGAATCTCAGCCTCAAGATGGGAAGGACGTGCATCTCAAAATCATCGGTCCGATGTCTTACCGGATTATCGAGGTATGTGAGTGATATTGCCAATACGCCCCCTATCAAATCGAAGCCCTTTGTCGGCAGCAATGCCTTTGCCCATAAGGGAGGGGTACATGTGAGCGCTATTTTAAAGAATCCCGCTGCCTATGAACACGTGGACCCGATGCTCGTGGGAAACAAACGCAGGGCGATCGTGTCGGATCTGTCAGGCAAAAGCAATATCGAACATAAGGCAAAAGAACTGGGTATCGATCTCAGTAAAGATACCGATGTGAGTAGGAAAATAGTAAGAGATATCAAGAAAATGGAGGATGAAGGGTATCAGTTTGACACTGCCGACGGCTCTCTTTCGCTCTTAATGAAGCGAGCGATCGGCAATCTCACTGAACCCTTTTCCCTTGTGTCCTTTCGCGTGATCGACGAAAAAACGAAAGACAATTCCTCTCTCTCTCAGTCTACGGTAAAGATATCGGTAGGAGGAGAGTATGAGATTACCGCCGCCGAGGGAAACGGGCCTGTCAACGCCCTGGATAATGCGCTCAGAAAGGCATTGATCAAATTTTATCCCCGGATCAGTGAGATGCACCTCATTGACTTCAAGGTCAGGATACTTGAGGGAACCGACGGAACGGCTGCAAAGGTCCGTGTTTTGCTGGAATCGCGTGATGACAGTGAAGAATGGACCACTATCGGAGTGTCTGGAAATATTATTGAGGCAAGCTGGCACGCGCTGGCTGACAGTATTCAGTACAAATTGAGTAAAGATAACGAAAGTGATCGTGTCACGAAGGAGAAGGATCAATGAAATCAGATAGTGACAGAGTGTTTATATTCGACACAACCCTGCGTGACGGGGAGCAGGCACCTGGCTTCAGCATGCACCCCGGTGAGAAGTTGCGGTTTGCCAAGCAGCTCGAACGGCTGGGTGTCGATATTATAGAGGCAGGGTTCCCCATAGCTTCCGATGGGGATTTTGAGTCGGTTCGGCAGATAGCCGGTGAGATAAAGAAATCGCAGGTAGCCGGCCTGTGCCGGACCAGTCTGGGCGATATCGATCGAGCATGGGATGCGATCAAGGGTGCGGCCCTTCCACGGATACACACCTTTATCTCAACATCCGATATACATCTCGACCACATGCTGAAGATGACGAGGGCGGAGGTCCTCAAGGAGGCATGTGTGGGGGTGAAACATGCCCGGGGTTTCACGGAAAATGTGGAATTCTCGGCCCAGGATGCAACAAGAACTGACAGGAAGTACCTGTCGGAAATCGTAGAAGCCGTCATAGATGCGGGGGCTACAACCGTGAATATCCCTGACACCGTCGGATATGCCATGCCGGAGGAGTTCGGCGAATTGATAGCGTACCTGTTCGATACGGTAGGTAATATTCATAAAGCCGTTATATCGGTCCATACCCACAACGATCTCGGTGTTGCTGTCGCTACCTCTCTTGCCGGTCTGAAGGCGGGTGCTCGACAGGTGGAGTGTGCGGTTAACGGCATCGGCGAGCGGGCAGGGAATGCTTCTCTGGAAGAGGTTGTCATGGCCATTGAGACAAGAAAGGATATCCTGAGACTCCGTACAGGTATTAAGACGAAGTGTATCTATCCGACATCGAGGCTTCTGGCCGAGATAACGGGGGTGGAAGTTCAGCCCAATAAGGCGATCGTCGGGGCGAATGCCTTTGCCCATGAATCCGGCATACACCAGGATGGTCTCATCAAGGAGAAGATAACCTACGAGATCATGACACCGAAGGCGGTTGGGGTTTCTGAGACGAGTATCGTTTTGGGGAAACACTCTGGACGGCATGCCATCAGGGACCGTCTCAAAAAGATGGGATTCGATCTTGCAAAGGAGGAAGTCGATACGGTATTTAAACGGTTCAAGGAACTCGCCGATATCAAAAAGGAGATGTTCGACGAGGATATCGAGGCGATCATCGCCGAGGATATATTCAGAAGACCCGATAAGTACAAGCTTCTGTACATCAGTGTAGTAAGCGGGAACGCGGCAATACCGACCGCAACTGTTCAGATGGAGATAGATGGCGATATTACGCAGGAGGCATACTTCGGCGTAGGGCCGGTCGATGCCACATTCGCCACTATCAGGAAGATGACCGATACGAATCATCGCTTGGTCAAATATCAGGTACATGCCGTGACGGAAGGTACCGACGCTCAGGGTGTGGTAACCGTTCAGCTCCGGCACAAGAAGCGTATTGTTTCGGGGCGTGGGTCGGACCCCGATGTGCTTGTGGCATCCGCTAAGGCGTACATCAACGCGCTCAACAGGATCGAGTCGTTCCATATGCTCAATCATGCCTAGGCGACATCGCCCGGGTAGTGAAAACCATTACAGATACGAAAATAGGAGATAAGGAATATGTCAATGACCATTACGGAGAAAATCCTGGCCGCTCATGCCGGGCGGGACCGGGTCTTTCCCGGTGACCTGATAGAGGCGAAGGTCGATGTTGCTCTCGCCAATGATATCACAGCTCCCCTCGCCATCAAGACGTTCGATGAAATCGGGGTTGATACGGTGTTTGATGCCGACAAGGTGGTCCTGGTTGCGGATCATTTTGTTCCCAATAAGGATATTGCCTCGGCGCAGCAGGTCAAACTGTTGCGTGAGTTCGCTATGAGACAGGGGTTGACGCATTATTATGAAGGGGGCGAATCGGGAGTGGAACACGTAATCCTTCCCGAAAAGGGATTGGTTTTACCCGGACAGCTTGTCATCGGGGCCGACAGTCATACCTGCACCTATGGCGCCCTGGGAGCGTTTGCCACCGGCGTGGGGAGCACCGATCTCGGAGCGGTGATGGCGACCGGCGAGATATGGCTCAAGGTTCCGCCGACCATTCTGCTTCGATATACGGGAGCATTGGATCCTCATGTGGGAGGAAAAGACCTGATTCTGCATACGATCGGTCTCCTCGGCGTTGAAGGTGCCCTGTACTGCGCCATGGAGTTTTCCGGCCCCGTGATCAGAGGACTCCCCATGCACCAGCGCTTTACCATGTCGAACATGGCGATCGAGGCCGGTGGAAAAAACGGGATCATTGAGCCGGACGAGACAACCCTCGCCTACCTGGCGGAGCGGACATCTTCGCGATTCGAGATCTTCAGGGGCGATCCCGATGCGGATTACGAACGGGTGATCGACATCGATGTGTGCCAGATAGAACCGCAGGTCGCCTTTCCGCACCTCCCATCGAATGTTCGTCCCATCTCCCAGGTGGGAGATGTCCCGATTGACCAGGTGGTGATCGGCTCCTGCACGAACGGCTGGCTGGAAGATCTGCGTGATGCGGCACGGATTCTGAAGGGGCGAAGAGCAGCGAAGGGCATTCGGCTCATCATCATGCCCGGATCTCCGCTGATATATGCCATGGCTCTCAAGGAGGGGCTTCTGGAGACTTTCCTGCAGGCGGGAGCCGTGATCGGTCCGCCCTGCTGCGGCCCCTGCCTGGGGGGACATATGGGAATCCTCGCTGAGGGAGAGCGAGCGGTAGCCACCACGAATCGTAACTTTATCGGAAGAATGGGACATCCAGAGAGTGAGGTTTACCTTGCCAATCCCACTGTCGCCGCTGCATCCGCGGTTTTGGGATGGATCGGCGGACCGGAAGAACTGTAGAGGGGAGATATTATCAATAATGGAAACGATGAATATAGAAGGACGAATATGGAAATTCGGCGATGACGTGGATACGGACGTCATCATCCCCGCGCGGTACCTGAATGTCTCGGCCGAAGAAGAGCTGGCGAAGAACTGTTTCGCGGATATCAGGCCGGAATTTGCAACTGAGGCAGCGGTTGGCGATATTCTTGTCGCCGGGAAAAACTTCGGATGCGGATCGTCGCGTGAACATGCTCCTCTGGCTATCAAGGCGGCTGGGATCAGGGTGGTCATCGCCGAGAGCTTCGCGCGGATCTTTTACCGGAATGCCTTCAATATCGGTCTTCCTCTCCTGGAATCGGTGGAGGCATCGAAGGGTCTTTCCGATGGGGAGAAGGCGGCTGTCGATCTTGCCACCGGGAAAATCGAGGGATTGAAAGGCGCATTTCAGGCCAAGCCGATCCCCGATTTTATGGCGCAGTTAATCACCGCCGGAGGGTTGGTGGAATACGTCAAAACGACGAAAATCGCGAGGTAACGGAGAGAAACGGGAGAAGAGGGCGAAAAACGTTCGCCCTCTCTCCACATTCTTTTTCTGTATGTCGGATCCGTTTCAAAGGCCCGATCTTTTCTTGTTCTACAAAGCGGCTATTCGGTATGCAATCTCACTTCCCATCTCGGCCGTACCGATCACCGTACTCGTGGCGGTAGCGATGTCGGGGGTATGCATACCCGCGCCGATCACCTCTTCGACGGCCGTCTCGATGGCACTGGCCGCTTCTTCGTCATGTAATGTATGCCTCAGGAGCATTGCTGCCGACAGTATCTGGGCGATCGGATTCGCAATTCCCTTTCCTGCAATGTCGGGGGCCGACCCGCCCGCCGGCTCGTATAGACCGAACCCTGTTTCGTTCAGGCTGGCCGATGCCAGAAGACCCATCGATCCCGTCAGCATTGCGCACTCGTCAGAGATGATGTCTCCGAACATGTTTCCGCATAACAGGACATCAAACTGGTGGGGGTCCTTGACGAGCTGCATCGTGGCGTTGTCGATATACATATGATTGAGGGCGACATCGGAGTATTCTCTTCCGATTTCACTGACCACTTCCCGCCAGAGCACCATTGAAGAGAGGACGTTGGCCTTGTCGATGGAGGTCACCTTTCCTCTTCTCAGCCGTGCCGCATCAAAGGCCATTCTCGCTATCCGTTCGATTTCGCCACGCCTATAGATCATCGTATCGAAAGCCGCCTCTTCCATGCCGCTTCCTCTCCTCCCCTTGGGGGTGCCAAAGTAGATACCCCCGGTCAGCTCACGGATGCACAAGATGTCGAAACCGTCTCTCACGATATCAGATCGGAGCGGACTGGCGGCCGCGAAGGCAGAGAAGATCTTTGCGGGTCGCAAGTTGCAGAAGAGGCCGAAATGTTTGCGCAAAGGGAGGAGCGCCGCCCGCTCGGGCTGTCTCTCCGGAGGAAGTGCTTCCCACTGAGGGCCGCCAACTGAACCGAAGAGAATCGCATTGCTGTCTTCGCACAATTTAAGCGTTGAAGAGGGGAGGGCCTCGCCGTGCCGATCGATCGCGCTCCCTCCCACGTCCGCGATATCGATGCTCAGATCGATCGAGTATTTTTCTTGCACGGCCTTCAGGACCTTCAGGGCCTCCTGCATGATTTCCGGGCCGATCCCATCGCCGGGAAGTATTGCAATTTTTTTCACAATTCACTATTCCTTTCTATGCCATAATACAGCAGTCGCACAAGACTGCTTCTCCGCTCAACGCCATGTGGGGGGAAGGATGTCGTCACATGCCAAGTCCTTATTTTCCTCAGTGTAGCAGTGATATTGAAGATAGCAGAGATACTATTCACACCAGGTGAATTATTTCAACAGCTTTTACGTGCTAATCGGATTTTATATTGACTTACAATGGTCAAAATGTTAGGGAAGTGCACTTTTTATTGATAGATGCAGACGGCAACAGGGTACACGGATATGCTTGATATAAAATTTGTAAGAGAAAACATCGATCTTGTCAGGGCAAAGCTTGAGGAGAGGGGAGATCTCGTTAATCTGGATCAGTTCTCTGCTATGGATCGCAAAAGAAGGGATATCCTTCAGGAGGTAGAGTCGCTACGAAGCGACAGAAACAGTGTTTCAAAGGAGATAGGGGCGCGTAAGCAGAAGGGTGAGGACGCATCGGATCTTATATCTAAAATGGGCAGTGTGTCCTCCAGGATCAAAGAACTGGAAGAGGCTCTAAAAGAGACGGAAGGGCTGTTAAACGGCCTGATAATGACCATACCCAATATACCCCATGAGTCGGTTGTCTGTGGATCGGGAGATGAAGACAATCCGGTGGTACGGCAATGGGGAGAGAAACCGCAATTTGATTTTGAGCCCAAACCCCACTGGGATATTGGTGAGGAGCTAAATATACTGGATTTTGCCGTCGGAGCCAAAATAACCGGCGCGCGTTTTACCGTCTATCGGGGTGCCGGTGCCTTACTGGAGAGAGCGCTGGTAAACTTCATGCTTGATCTCCACACGATGCAACATGGGTACACGGAGATGTTCACCCCCTTCATGGTGAACAGCGAAAGCATGACGGGGACCGGGCAGCTTCCCAAATTTGAAGAAGATCTTTTCAAGGTAACCGGTACGGACTACTACCTCATCCCGACGGCGGAGGTACCGGTAACCAATATACACAGGGACGATATCCTGAACGAGAAGGATCTGCCGATTTCCTATGTCGCCTATTCAGCGTGTTTCCGGGCAGAGGCAGGCTCATACGGGAAAGACACACGAGGTCTGATCCGGCAACACCAGTTCAACAAGGTGGAGATGGTAAAATTCACCAGACCGGAAGAGTCTTATGATGAGCTTGAGAAATTAACGGCCAATGCCGAAGAGGTCTTGAGGAAACTGGGTATTCATTTTCGAACGGTCAGTCTGTGCACGGGCGATCTGGGGTTTTCCTCCGCGAAAACCTATGATCTGGAGGCATGGATGCCGGGGCAGGACGCATACCGGGAGATATCCTCCTGCAGTAATTTCGAGGCATTCCAGGCACGCAGAGCAGGCATCCGATTCCGTCGGGAGAAGAACGCAAAGGTCGAGTATGTTCATACTCTTAACGGCTCGGGTCTTGCTATTGGTCGGACGGTGGTGGCGATTCTGGAAAATTATCAGCAGAAGGACGGGAGCGTGCTTGTGCCGGAAGCGCTCAAACCTTATATGAATGGGGTTGACAGGATAGTACAGAATAAGTAAAGTACTCTGCTAGTGCAGAACCGGAGGGATGGCCGAGAGGTCGAAGGCGGCGGTCTTGAAAACCGTTAACCGAAAGGTTCGCGGGTTCGAATCCTGCTCCCTCCGCCATAAAAAATGATCAGTGGGATAATGGATATGGGAGGTTATAAACCCCGTATCATCCTAACGATTCATAACATAAAAAGAGGTACATTCAGTAGCGGAGAGATGGCTGAGCGGCTGAAAGCGATCGCCTGCTAAGCGATTGTACGCCCTAAAAGGTGTACCGGGGGTTCGAATCCCCCTCTCTCCGCCATATTTGTTTTGTGCGCCCATGGCTCAGCTGGATAGAGCGTCGGACTACGAATCCGAAGGTCGAAGGTTCGAATCCTTCTGGGCGTACCATACAAATATGGGGAACTAGACGATTTTGCTTTCTGAATTCCCTGAAACTTGCTGTACCTGAATTTGTATTGAAGAAGTAAAGGGCATACAATCGCCTTTTTGCATTATAAAGATTACAACCGGGGAGGAAATACATGGCTTCTAAGGATAAGATTGCAAGGGATTCCCAGAAGGATTACTGGGATGGTATATTGAGCCTTCGACTGAAGGAACTCGGTGAAAATGGATTGGAACCAGGTCAAATCGCAAAGGATTCGTCCGTCAGGATGATACGAGCGGAGTTACGGAAGATTGGGAAGAGGCTTGCCGTTATAGACAAAAAGCAGAAAAAAGTGGAAGAGATGGCCCTGATCAAGGCAGAGAAGATGGCTCTTCCCAAAGAAGAGAAGATCAAAAAGGCAAAGGCAGAGGAAGAATCCACCGAGATGAGCAAACGCCAGCAGAAGATAGAAAAGAAACTGGAAAAGAAAAGGGAAAAGAAAGAGGGGAAGGCGGATCAGGAGTAAGATTAGGATAACAGATTATAAAATCAAAAAAGCCTGACGGATATATCCGTCAGGCTTTTTGCCGTTATGAATGAGGTGCCAAGATAATCAGCGTGCCAAGCCCCTCTTTTTTATAAATCCCAAAGTTAAAAGTCCGAGACCGAGAAGAATCGTTGTTGATGGTTCGGGGATGGCCGGTGTTCCGCCACCTTCAACGATATCATTGCCGCACAACATGGTCCAGTGATACCCTATCTGATTCAGGTCCAAATCACCCAGGAAATCCGAAGAATAAAAAGAGAATGTCAATGTGTCGCCCTCCAAGGTCACCTCGACATCACAAATCTCATCACCGTAACCACCTCTCCACGCCTGGTCGCTCCGGTAGCCCCAATGTGCCCTTTCTGTGCCGGTACCGCCGTAACTCGTCTCGGTATAGTCATCAGTCAGCGTATAGATTTTACCATCTGTAAGTGATAGAACGTAATCCCAGCCCTCATCCAGGCTGAACGTATCAGTTGTAAAGTGTGGTGCCGATCCGCTTACATTCCATCCTGAAGTACTGATGTACAGATCGCCAGGGCCATATTGAGAAGCCATGTGACTGCTGTTTTGATAATTCGAGAAATAGTCGCCAGTCAGCGTGATTATTATGCGATCGCCTGTAACCTGTGCTGTCAGACTATCGACGTTGAACCCACCGCCAATGATATCGCCATAGTAGGTGGGAGATGCATTCTGTACGGTCCCTCCCCAATATGCTGCATCTCCGGTATCATCGATAGTATACGCACCCGCGGAATACGGTATTACCAGAAAAGATACAACTAATAAGCTGAATAGTAATCTTTTCTTCATTAATGGTCTCCTCAGTGAGCCTGCTTTCTTAGGCTTCAACCACTATGCCATTATATATATTCATAAAGATGTAATAAGTCAATAGTTGTTTTATTCATATCTTACTATTTTGGTTGCTACTATGGCATATTAAGATTGTGTATGTAAATACTTCTTTAGTAGGATTTTTTCAGAGAACAGAGATTCAAATCTCCAACTTCTTGTTTTTGGGGCATAATAATGGTATGACTTCACTACATATCTTCGAGAAAGGAGAGAGTGTAATGTTTTATAATCGATATAGCAGGTTTCTTATTCTCTTTATGATAATGATTATTTTGGGGTGCGGCAATACCGAATCGAGAAAATCGGAATTTTTCGAGAAAGGAACAGAATTCTACCAGAAAGGCGATTATGCGAAGGCGATCCTGAGTTTCCAAAACGCTACAAAAATAGATCCCAGCTTTGCTGACGCATACTCGTTTCTCGGCATCTGCTATCTCAAACTGGGTAATATCAAGAATGCCTTTGAAGCGTTGTCCAAGGCAATAGAAATTAATCCTGAAATTACTGAGGCTCAGGTGGCCCTGGGCAAAATTTACTTAATGAGCAAAGATCCAGGGAAAGCGCTGGAGAAGGCTCAACTGGTTCTCTCTAAAAATCCAAATCATGAAGGAGCGCTCATACTGAAGGCGGGATATCTTGTCGAAGATAAGAAAAATTCCGAGGCGGAAGATATACTGGATACATTAATTGAAAAAGATACGGAAAGTGAAGAAGTCTATCTGGCATTGGCCGGTATAAAACTTGAAAAGGGTGACAGTAAAGGAGCGGAAAAGATCCTCCGAGACCTCCTCGGTCGAAACAATAAGAATAAAAAAGGCAGGTTGTTGCTGATTCAGATTTTGGAAAAGGAAAATAGGTTTTCCGATGCTGAAAAGGAATATCGTACCCTGGTCGCGCAGGAACCCGAATCGCCTCTGCCGAAGGTTCTCCTGGCAAGATTCTACACCAGGACAAAGAACGATACAGAGGCTGAAAAGGGCTGGAAGGATCTTATCCAATCCTATCCCGATAAACCGGAACCCCGCCTTTACCTTGCTCAGTTCTATGGAAGCAGAGGCAAGGACGATACCATGATTGAGGTATTACAAACGGCGATTCACGATCTCCCCGACCAACTTGCGCCGTATGTACTGCTCGCTCGGTATGAATTGGAGAAGGGCAGAAAAAACGAAGCCATAGCGCTGATGAATCAATTTATGGCCGTAGTCGAGAGCGGCCCTGATGTATTAAAGGCAAAAGTTCTTCTTGCGAAAATTTATTACGAGGACAAAAAGATCGATCAAGCCATGAAGTTGGTGACGGAAGTTCTCGAGAAGAACCCTAAGGATCTCGGCGCTCATTCTATAAAGGGCGATATCCTCTTTATACGGAAAGACTTTACCGGAGCCATATCAGAATATCGACTGGTTCTTCAGGAAAAACCGGATGATACTGTCGCATCTCTGAGCCTCGCGAAATCACATCTTTTAAATAACGAACCTGGAATCGCCAAAGACATCTGCAAAGAGATCCTGAGTAACAAACCCGATGCAAAGGGTGCTCTTCTGTTGCTTGGCGATATGTATCTGAAGGATAAAGATTATGAGAATGCAGATAAATACTACTCTCGTCTATCGCGCGTTGAACCCGAAGCGGCGATTACTCATTATAAGATAGGAGTGTTGAGGCTTCAGGAAAAGAAGAAGAAAGAAGCGCTGGAATCTTTTGAAAAAGCTCTGAAAGCGGATGTAAATTATGTCCCCGCACTGACGCAGATCGCGATGATCGCGACTCAGGGAAAGGATCTCAATTCGGCTGTAAAACGAGTACTACAGCAGATCGACAGAAGCCCCAAGAATGCGGATTACTACGTATTGCTTGGAAGGATTTACACCATTGGTGAGGATTTTTCAAAAGCGGGAAAATCGTTTGAGAAGGCCTTTGAGATCGATCCAAACAATGAAAGTGCGTTGTTCAGTCTTGCCCAGATTGAACTGTCACAGGGATCTGTTGATAAAGCGTTGGAGAGATATGAAAAGGTCAGATCTTTGAATCCTGATAATTCGTTTGTCAACCTGATGACCGCCATGCTTCTGGAGAAAAAGGGTGAAACAAAAGAAGCAATGAAACTGTACGAGCAGGTATTGGTAACAAATCCCGAGAGCGTGATAGCCGCAAATAATCTTGCTTTTCACCTTGCGGAATATGAACCGACACCTGAAAATCTCGTAAAGGCTGAAAAACTGCTCGTGCCGTTTGTGGACAAATTCAAAAGCAATCTTCCACTGGCGGATACAATGGCATGGATATATTATAAGCAGGGACGCTACGAAGAGGCGAGAGACACACTTCTGGCGAGCGGAGAAGAGATAACCATTCCGGCTGTCAACTATCACTTGGGGATGATTTTTTCACGTCTGGGTGATACAAAAAAGGCAAAACAATATCTGCAGCTTTCACTGGAAAAAGATTCCGAATTTCCGGGAAGAAAAGAGGCGGAAGAGGAATTGAAAAAATAGTACACATGTCAGGTAAAAAAGGATTTGTCCCGAAAATAAAAACGCCCCCGGTTAAGAGAAGAGACCGGGGGCGTTTTTGTGTGTCAAGTCATTGATGTGTTTATCTAATGCTTTTAACCCTTCTTCCGCATGAGGCCGAGCCCCAGAAGGCCGACACCGAGGAGTAACATTGTGGCGGGTTCTGGGACAGGATTTGTTCCGGGATCATCATCAGTCTCAGCCATTCCATATAATCGCGAATGATCAAGCCAAATATCTGTTTCTCCCAACGGATTATATACTTGGATAGTTACATCCAAAAGTCCGTCATCATTTAACCAGTCAATATCCAAAACCATCGAGTATTGTTCGTCATTCTGCTCCCCTATCTCGATCCAACCTGATCCATCATAAGCTAACCGTACAAATTCTCGATAGTCCCACCTAACTAGACTTCCATAGTAATAACTATCGCCCTCGTCGTTTGTAAAATCCAATTCAAGGGTTGCGGATGTTACGAGATCACCGGCAATCAAGTTAACATCATCATTAATGTCGTGTTGATAGGAAAGGGAACCCTCTATATGAACAGAATCCCATAAGTGAGCAATAGTTTGTGATTCACCATAGTTTGTTCCATCCAGGTTCCAATAATCAATCATATCCTCAAATGCATATGATGCTGCTCCGGCACCCCCTACTGTACCGAATACCAGTGCCAAGGTACATAAAATCAGAAACAATTTTTTCATCTCCGGTCCTCCTTATCCATTTCATTTAAAGGCATGTTATAAGAGTGTTAAGCAAATAATATGCCGTTCATATAACATATTGATATATATCAATAAAAATGGAACCTGGTTCAGATTTCAGCGTTAACATTGTAAATATATCCGACGGTTTTTTTATTGACTCCATGATTCGTTGAAACTCAAATGGGAGGAAAATATATGTATTTATTGGCATAATAATGTAAAGGTGTTTAAAACAAAAGTGTCGGTATTCTTTACATACCTAGCTCTGGTTTCTGGAAAGGAAGGGATGATATAATGCAGTTATAATTTGCTTCTTATGCAGATTTAGATAGAAGTGCTTTTTTATCCGGCAATCCCTATTCTTTGTATTGATAACATACATTAGTTCCATATTACTTTCTATAAAGGGATTTATTTTTTCTTAGATCTCCAAAACAGAAAAATTCCCAATCCAGCAACTGCAGCACCGAGGAGAAGAAGGGTGCTCGGTTCGGGTACTGCGATGCCATCATCAGCAATTGCCGAGGAGCGTGGAGATATCAGGATTATTGTTATTATCGAGTGGATTGTTCTCATTGTTTTTCATTACCAGAAGTAGTTGTAAAATATTTCGACATAAAACCTTCAGCAAAGGTAAGGAATACAATCAGTGTTCCATCGGCGGTAGCAGTGGCTTATGGTATAAAAAAACGCCCACCAAATTTTTTTCGGCGGGCGTTTTCTTAAACGTAATTTTATTGCCTTATGAATTTTTTCTCCTTACGAGTCCCAATCCCAAGAGGCCAAGGCCAAGGAGAAGCATAGTGCCGGGTTCAGGAACGATTACTAAAACATCTTGTGCGGGGCCACCTGCTTCATTTAACAAGTTGATCACCCGAACGTTCCCTATACCTGCTCCTGCATTATCATAAGCTAACTGGACAAAAGAGTTAAATGAACCACCTGTTTCTCCTTCAAGATACCAGATTGCCCTTTGTAAAGAATCTGCGCTAGCCGCACGCCCGGCCCCATAATCATAGCCTGTAAGGGTGCCCGCTGCAAATTCTGAGTACAGATATGCAGTCCAGTTGCTCAAAGGATCCGGTGATGGACCGCCAGATCCCCCTGCAGTAGCAGAGTCACTTATTCCACCTACAACAAATCCATCGGTAAAATTTAAATACTCGTCTGTTTCCAAACAAAAAGTGGAGAAGATATAACCGTCCGCAATTGTACTGACGTTAAACTCACCACCACCCGTAGTACCCGGTCCATCGCTAAAATATAACGTGTCTCCGACATTGACGGAATATGCATGAGCCATGGTAAAAGAAAAAATCATTCCCATGAGAACAACAAATAGTATAAATAATCCTTTTTTCGATTTCATTTTTTCAGGCCTCCTTTATATGAAAAACAAAATTCAAATTCTTTTTTTGTTTATAATAAGCAAAAGATATGCCATGAAATACATATTTCAGCATATTGATGTTGTGAGATGTACAATCTATTGATAATATTTAGAAAATAATTTATCCAATCCAATATAATAAGTATGGGATATCACCTGTCGTAGTTTTTTACATAGAAAACCGTAAAGTATTCCGACAACTTTTATATTTCCTCAGTATCAGGAGGTAAAGCATTCTAAAATAAGTATGTAATAACAATAAGTTATAGTTAAAAGGCGACCAAGCATGGATTGTAAGAAAATCCGACATAGGAGGTTCCCCTGAGTCAAATGATGGGTTCTCATCAGTTAATGTAATTAAATAGCAGATAGTTACGATTGATAAATAGTGAAAAGGAATTTGTAAAGGAAGGTAACGAAGTGGAGAACAAAAGAATCGGAAGGGATGAAGTGCACTTGATCTTACACTCACTTTATCCGGTCGAGATTCCGAACCTCTCCATCAGGTCATAGAGGGTGGGACGGCTGATGCCGAGTTCTTGGGATGCTTTGGTTATGTTGCCTTGATTCTGGAATAGTGCTTTCTTGATGAGCTCTTTCTCAAGGGTTTCACGAGCCTCTTTGAGAGTCAAGCCATCATATTCAGGTTTAGGAACTTCCATTTCAAGATCTGCCGGGGTCAGTTGTATTCCCTCAGACATGATAACCGCGCGTTTGATGCGATTTTCAAGTTCACGTACGTTTCCGCTCCATTCATACCTTTCGATTGCCGCGCATGCCTCCCTGGTGAAACCCGTTACCTTCTTCCTGTTTTCTTCCGCGTAACGGTTCAGGAAGGACTTTGCAAGAAGCAATATATCTCCTTCCCGTTCTCGCAGGGGAGGGAGCGATATGGAGACAACGCTGAGGCGAAAATAGAGATCTTCCCGGAAACTCCCGTCTTTCATGGCCCTTTTAAGGTCCCTGTTTGTGGCGGCAATGATTCGGACATCAACTTCAATCCCCTTCCTCCCGCCTATTCGCTCAACAACTTGATCCTCCAGGAAGCGGAGCAGTTTTACCTGTAGCGGAAGGGACAGTTCGCCTATCTCATCGAGAAAGAGGCTTCCCCCGTCGGCAAGTTCAAAGCGGCCCTTTCTTTGAATATGTGCGCCGGTAAAGGCACCCTTCTCATGACCGAACAATTCACTCTCGAGGAGATTTTCAGGGATAGCGCCGCAATTGATGACGATAAAGGGGGCGTTTTTCCGAGGACTCAATTGATGGATGGCACCGGCGACAAGTTCTTTGCCTGTCCCGCTTTCCCCCCCGATTAATACAGGGACATCTGTCGTTGCTATCTTGCGAATCGTGGTAAAGACCTCCTGCATCTTTGTGCTGGTTCCCAGTATCCCTTCGAATGAATCGCCACTCAATCGACGTTGCGCTTCACGGTGCTCATGTTCGAGCTGAGAGACATAGAACGCACGGCGAAGGACCACTTTCAGTTCTTCTATCTCGATTGGTTTGTAGAAGAAATCATAGGCACCCTGTCCGACCGCCTGGAGGGCGTGCTCTTTCTCTCCGCGCCCCGTTATGATAATCACCTTTGTCTGTGGGTATCCGGCAAGAATATCGGCAAGCGCAGCAAAACCTTCTTCAACACCGGCAGGTTTGGGCGGCAGCCCCAGATCCAGGGTCACGACGGCAGGCTTCTCTCCTTCGACCGCATTAAGGGCAGTCGATCTGTCCTCTGCAAGGAGCACCTCATAATCCCCGGTAAGGGCCCATTTCATCTGTGTTCGAAGATTCTCATCATCATCGACAATTAAAAGTTTTGGTTTTTCCATAGTGGTCACCGTAGGTAAGGATCAGTGATTATGTATTGCTGAATGAAAAATGACAATATTATCAGGGTTAATTGAACCCGTCTCTATCTTTGACTCTTATGTTGAAATTCTTGTGTAATCGGCAACAGCACTTTAAACTCGCTTCCCTTTCCCTCAGTACTTTCGACCTCGATCTTTCCCCTATGGGCATCGATTATCGTTTTACTGTGATAAAGACCGATACCCATACCCTGGTTTTTTGTCGTTTGGAATGGGTGAAAAAGAGATTTTTCTATAAATTCTTTCGACATGCCGCATCCATTATCTTTTACGGATAGGAACACGCTGTTACCTTCCTGTCCCGATGTTATCATAATCTCACCAGTATCCATATTCCCGGTTGCTTCGTTGGCATTGAGGATGAGATTGAGAAGGACCTTCTGTATCTGTTCCGGATCAATGGAGACGTTCGGTGTCGTTTCAGATTTCAGCACCAGCTTTTCTCCGATGGACACATCCAGTCCCGGAAGCGTGCTGGTTACAACTTCATCTATATTGGTATTGACCAGATGTAATTCAAGTCTTTGACTCAGCGATGTCAATCGGCTGCTCATCATGTTCATCTTGTCCAGGCTGTGAGAGATTGTTTTGAGCGCATCCTTTCGAAATTCAGGATTGTCGAAATGAACGGGAAGGTTCTGCATAGTCAGAGAGAGTTTCGATGCAAGATTCTTGAGGTCGTGGACAAAAAATGCCGACATGGTCTGAAACGCCTCCATTTCCTTGGCTTTCCTTAGTCGTTCAGATAGCATGAGACTGAGCAGATTTGCTCCTACCTGAGAAGCAATGGTTCCAAGCAGGTCGAAGTCTTCTATGGTGAACGGTTCTCCTCCGACGCGTTTGGATAGCGTGATAACTCCCAGAAAACGGTCACCGGCTGTCAAGGGAACACAATATTGTATGTGAGCTTTTTCAAAAAAGGTATCGTCGAAGTTTTCGAACTCTCCGGGTAATTCATCATTGGTAAAATCAAAATCTGCGGACAGATGTTTGTTTCGTAAGATTCGGGTGAATTCGGTCATTTCATTCCCTAAGGAAGCGGTTTTATCGCTTTCCCCTCCTGAAAAATCGGTCGATCCACAAAGGCCCAGAGTTTCTTCCGCTTCGTCGAATATCCATATCGATACCGAAAGCGTTTCGAATGTCTTTGAAATCATGGCCGTAACAACTGAGCACAACTCCCTGACATCTGTCACTGTACCTGTACTTTCTGTAAAATTCATCCATTCTTTACGGTAATCGTAAAGAGGACGATTGAAATGACGGCTGATAAAACGTTTTATCCGCTTCCTGAGCCGATCAGAAAGAAACAGGACGAACAATCCGATAAGTGCTGCAAGGACAAAAAAGGCTCTTAAAGGGATATGTTCACCCTCGTTGAAATACAGGGCAAATTTTGCCAGGATACCGACGATGAGTAAATAAGCTCCAACCAGAAGTACAGTGACGGAGTTGTACAAAAACGACTGTGATGGATAGAAATCGACATTGTACGTTCGGGTGCGAAAGAGTGAACGGCTAATCAGGATACAGGCGATGATAAGAGCTCCGTTGTTGACCAGTTCAAGCGATATGCTCAGCGTATGAAACAGTATGGTCTGACTTGCTGTGTATATCCGAACCGCAAAAATAGATCCGATGCCCAGGATCATAAATTTGATCTGCCAGCGCATGCGACCAAATGAGTTTCGGAGGGTTCGTTCAAGATTCATTAGGATCAGCACGGCACCGACCAGGATAAGGAGATGAAAGATATATCCCGACAATCCCAGCCTGATTAACCAGAAGGATGA
>Ga0116164_10001295_pt1 | contig 19072 bp, 17 predicted proteins | sample AD_UKC109_MetaG_FD_89888 | JGI IMG/M metagenome (GOLD analysis project Ga0116164, IMG submission 89888) | Active sludge microbial communities of municipal wastewater-treating anaerobic digesters from Hong Kong - AD_UKC109_MetaG | ecosystem: Engineered > Bioreactor > Anaerobic > Digestate... | reverse complement strand
TATACCAATGATTCTGAATATCTAGGAATATTAAAAGAACAACTACCTAAGTTAATCGAACGTGTAAAACCAGATTTTATATTTTTTCAATCGGGTGTAGATATTTTATCCAATGATAAATTAGGGATGCTAAAAGTAAGTAAGGAAGGTTGTGCACAGCGTGACCGAATGGTTTTAGAAACAGCAAAAAAGCATAAGATTCCTTTAACAGCATCAATGGGTGGGGGATATGCCGATAATTTAGATGATATTATTGAAGCGCATTGTAATACTTACAAAATAGCTAAATCAATCTTTTAACCAATGGATACAAAAATACTATCCAAAGGGTAGAGAAAAGATAAGAAATTAAAGTACCGAGTGTTATCCCAAATATTGGATAGGTAAAATAAACTGCTAAAACATATACTACAATATTCGACAAGGATAGTGTTAGTATTTTTCCTGTTGATTGGGCAAATTTACTTCCCTGGTTTAAAGAAAGTATAATCATGGTAGATAACAACATAGCAGGAAATGTTGAGAAAATTCCTGTAAAATAAGGATTGCAGAATTTCGAAATAACTACAATACTTGCTACAATACTTCCAGAAAAAAATACTCGAAAAATAACCTGTAAAGTTGAATAGTGCTTTTTGGAGTTTTGAGTAGTGGGGATCTTTAAAACTTTTTCGAGATAAAATATTGCTGTTATGCTTACAAAAAAGTAAATAATCAGGTTAAAAGCCAGGCTTCCTGATTTAAAATAGGATGAAATGATTGCTAAAAGAAACCACAAAACAACAGATACTGCTGAAGCGATTAAGAGCTTGTATTTTAAAAGATAAATGAATATTACTAGAAAAACAGTACAAATTGATATTCCTATGGGTATAGAAATTATTGCATCAGTAACATATGTTACATCATTAACAAGGGCTATAAATATCAGGCTTATTAAAATATTGGAAGGAAGATTTGATATTAATCCGCCAATTTTACTTCCAAATCTTTCTGCTAAAATGGTTGATAAAGCTATCCATGTACCTGCTATAAAGAAGGAGCTTATTGCCTTAATAATAAAATAGTTCATGCTGTTTAGATAAATTTCATGCTTACTTCTTTCAGAAATTTACTCTCAAGGGTTTGGGCAATTCTTCTAACCACAGTCCTCCGTATTTCTAACTCGACAGGTAAATTCGGATCCTGATGGGCAATGTTAATTCTTGTGCCAATAATAAAATGAATTTCGTCGCTTTCTTTAATGAGTTTTACAATTTGGTCGGCAGGCCCTTTCCCAAGCATGTAATTATTGTTATAAACTTTTAAAATATTTGAAACTTTACTTAAGGTGAGGATTCCTTCGGTTACAAGGTCTATCCCGGGCATAAACGAAACAGGAGGAAGGTCGGGGTCGTGAAATTCAAAACTATCCTGAATTTCCAATTCCAGCTCACGCGATATGATATCTGCTGTTGTTGCACCAGAAAGGATTATTTTTCCGTCAAAGTTACGCACTGCATCTGCTAATTTTTTATCATTTTCTTCTTCGTATGGAGGTCCCGTGCAGAGTAATAATTTCCGGGGTTCTCTGAAATATACCGAGCCACAGCTTGTATCGTCCTTGGCTTTAAATCCATCGTTCTGATATGCAATGTTTACAATTTTTCCGGCAAGTTTATGAGCCGAAATTTGTGGTTCGTTTTGTACAATTCGCTGGGCAAAGGCAACAAGGTTGTCATGTCCCCAGCCAAAAGGGTATTTTTGGCTTCCCATACCCGATTGGGTTATACCATCAGAACAAAAAATAATACGGTCTTCTTTCTGTGCCTGGAAAGTGCAATGCTTGAGCATTTTTCCTGAGTTTTTATCGCTTTCTAATAAAACAGATTGCCAGGCAGGATTGTATATTACATTGTTTCTTATAATAAAAGTTTCAGGATTATCGTACTCAAGTATTGTTGTTTTACCGTCGTTTTCGATATCAATAATCGTAAAGGTAGAATAACTAATTTGCCTTTTACTGCAAACGGGCAGTGTATTCATTATTATTTCAGCAATACGGTTAACATCTTTATGTTCTTTAGTAAAGCTCAAAGCCATCGTCGATGTTAATGTAGCCAGCATGTTGGCTTTTATACCATGCCCCATTCCATCCGAAAGGACAATTACAGTCCTTTCTTCCGACTTTATTTTTTCCGAAAGGAAAACATCGCCGCAAATACGCTCACCATCATGGTTTTTTTGCTGATAATCAACCTCTATATAAAACTTGTGGCTCATTTTTCTTTTGTATTCAGTTTGTAAAGCTCGATAATGGAGTTAAGCATTTGTTCAGTTTCTGAGGCTCCTTCACCTAATAGAAAACCAATTTTTTGTACCATCGAAAGGTTTTTGTCTATAACATCGGTCACGCGTTTAATCACTTCTTCTTTCCTTACCTCGGGTGAATACATATCTCTGAAAACGGCACCAATTATTTTGTCTTTACGGATAATAAAAATCGATAAGTTGAAGAGTTTATCATCAATATGGATATCTCTGTTCAGTATATTCTGATTGCTGCTAAGTACATTGCTAAACAGGCTATATACATTGTAAGGTACCAGTGTTTTAAGGTCAGCTCCAACTAATCCAGGAATAACTTCATCAATAGCTTTTGCTTCTTCGCCTAGCGATTCGATAAAGCTGTTGTTGGATTGTAGTATTTTAAGGCTTTTATCTAAAATAACAAGCGATGTTGGCAATTTTTGCAACATGCTGTTTATAATATCGGAAGCTTCTTTGGCTGCTTCTTTTTCTTTTAATGCAATTTGTTCCGACTCTTGAAGTGCTTTTTGTGTTTGGGCTAGTTTTTCATTGGTTGTTTTTAGTGCTTTAATATATTCATGCCGGTTTCGCAACGAAAAGGTCATGCACATATCCACTTTGGCAAGCCCCTTGGCAACAGCAATGGCAAAATCACGGCACGAGTTATAACCACAAGCATTACATCCTAAATCATAATTTCTTTTTTCATTCCCAATGGCCTTTAAAATTTCCATTATTTTTTCTTCCGATGGGGCTTCTATGCGCTGGTCGTCATTAATAAAAGTCCTTGAATAATCTAAGTCCCAATACCTTTTAATCTCTTCCTGCCATTTTTCTTTATCAAAATCTTTTAAGCGCTTATTGGCATAATCTGTAACTCTTGTACGGCGGATAAACTTTTCTCCTCCTTTGGTTGTTCCGGGCCCCATAAGGCAACCTTCGCAATAGTAAAGGTTGAAATGTTTTTTAATGGTTTCAATATCTTTAAAAAACTGTTTGGCTGCATTTAACATATTGCTTTTGCCTTCGGCGGTAATAACATTTCCGGTAAGTAGGTCTTCGCTTATATCGGCTGCTTGTAAAAGCCCATTAGCAATGGGCATAAGCGAACCCTTATATCCTATTGGGCCATCAAAATCTGAATATTCCACATTGCCTTCATGAATGTCAAATTCATTAAATAAATTGCGAAGTTCATGAAAAGTTAAAACTGCATCAATCTTCCCATCATTATTAAATAATAAGGCTTCATCTTTACTATCAATGCATGGGCCTATATATACAACCTTAACATTATTGCCATAAAGTTGCCTTACAATTTTTGCTGTGGCAATCATAGGGGATACAAGTGGAGTAAGATTGGAAATAAGTTCGGGTTGAAATTTCTGAATATAGTGCACAACCACCGGGCAAGCTGTTGATATATAATATTTCCCTTTAAAATTATTTACTATTTCAGCATATTTTAAAGCAATAATATCAGCTCCGAAAGATACTTCGTTTACATGATCAAAGCCCAGGTTTTTAATCATCTGTACAAATTTTCTGTAATCTGTAATATCATGGAATTCGCCAGATATACTGGGGGCAACTATTGCTATTTTTTTTTCAGGTGATTTTAATATTTCTTTTGTTTGTTTAACCGAACTGCGGTAAATAATAGCATTTTCGGGGCAAACAGATGTGCAACTCCCACAACCGATGCATCTTTCTGGAATGATGCGTGCGTAATCATTGCTGGCCTTAACTTCAATGGCATTTACCGGGCAAACTCTTACGCATGAATAATTCAGGTCGCATTTTTCTTTTATTATTTCAACAATCGGATTCATATAATTGTGTCGATTTTAATCTTTTCTAAAAATATTTTCGAGTAAATAAATTACATTTTCTGGTGTAACATTTTCATATTCCTTGTCATTAATTTTTACAATCGGGCCATTTTTACAGTTCCCTGAACAATGTGTGCCATGAAAAAAAACTTTGTCTTCCAGTTGATGCTCTTTTATATAATCTTTTATAATCTGCACAGTCCTTTTATTGCCCCTCGAAAAGCATGAACTTCCTAAACAGATTACAATTTCCTTTTTCATGAATGTTTATTATATATTAATAAAATCGATCTTTCCAATTCTTTGGATTGTTACGAATGTAATTTTTAATTTTATAAAATTTCTCATATTTTTAATAATCTACTTGCAAGATACTTAATTTTAATGACTTTAACCCAAATAGAGAAATTCTTGCTTATCGAACCGGGAATTATTAGCTTTCCTTAAATGTAAAGCAAGGTTTATAAAATAAGGGCTTTAAAAAAAATCGTTAAATTACTTCATTTAAACGGTTAAATGTATTTAATTGGCTTATTTAAATTTATAAATCTTCTTAAAAAATCTAAACTATTTAACAACAAATAATTAGTCTTGTTCGTTAAATAAATAAATCTTTTGTTAATTAAATAACAATGTTTAAAGAGTAACAACAAAAATACTTATATTTGTAAAGTAACAGACATATTTTTTAAAAAAAAATTATATGCCCGAAATTGATCAGATACTGGAAAAATATCCCTTTGTGCAACCTGAAAACCTGATACCTATCTTACAAGAAATTCAGGATGAAACAGGTTATTTATCGCAAGAGGCAATTGTAAGGGTTGGCAGGTATTTAAATGTCCCTACCAGTAAAATTTATGGACTGGCAACATTTTACAACCAATTTAGGTTTGAGGAAAAAGCAAAATTTCAGATTAAGATATGCAACGGTACTTCCTGTCATGTTAAATCAAATATTTTAATCATAAAGGAAATAGAAAAAAAACTGGGTATTAAACTAGGAGAGGTAACCCGTGATAAAATGTTTAGCCTCGAAGAAACCTCATGTATGGGAGCGTGTGGATATGGGCCCGTGATATCCATAAATGACAAGTTTTTTACACAAATGACAGTTGTTAAAACAATACACTTGCTTGATTCTTACCTTTATAAAGAAGAAAAGTAATATGGCAAACGAGTACCACAACCATAAAGAAATACTTTTGAATTATATTCAAAGTCCACTATCAGAAAAAACCGGCAATAAAATTTCTGAAATAATTGCTTTTATTAAACGAGAAAAAGTTAATCAACCGATTATTGGGATTAGTTTAAATTCCTCCTCTATAATAGCAGGGGCTTATCAGTTAAAGGACCGTATATTAGAATACTTGCAGGAAAGGGATTTAAATGCTGAGATAATCCCTTTGGGGGCATTGGGGGTAACTTCTTATGAACCTGTTGTAACCATACAGCTTCCGGGGAAAACTAAACTCATTTATAAAAATGTTAACGACGAGAATATCATTGCCATATTAGATGGTACATTAAATAATTTTATTCCTGAAGATCATGTTTTTGCGCAGGTAAAAAATAAATTGCACGAAGTGTGGGAACAGGTCCCATTTTTACATGAAATATCATTTTTTCAGAACCAACAACGCTTATTGTTAAGTAATTGCGGGATTATAAATCCAGAGTCGATTGAAGAATATATCTCTAATGGAGGTTATGCTTCTTATTTGAAGATACTTCGAGAAAATACGCCTGCTGAGGTATGTCAAATAATTGAACAAAGCAATTTAAAAGGCAGGGGGGGAGATGGATATCCTACAGGGAAAAAATGGAAAGTTGCGCTGGAAAGCCCTTCGGATCAAAAATATCTTATATGTAATGCGGGAGAGAGTGATCCCGGGGCATTTATGGAACGGTTGCTAATCGAAAGCGACCCACATAAGATTGTAGAGGGTATTGCAATATCGGCTTATGCTATTGGTGCCCAAAAAGCTTTTATTTATATTGAATCAGAATATAATTTAGCCATCGAAAGATTGCAGATGGCTATTCAACAAGCGAAAGCATGGGGCCTGTTGGGCCATAATATTTTTGAAAGTGGTTACAATCTTGATATTGTTGTTAAAAGAGGTGCCGGAGCTTATGTTTGTGGCGAAGAAACAGCATTGATCAGTAGCCTGGAAGGCAAACGCGGAAAACCCAGGTCGAAACCGCCATACCCAGCAACCAGAGGGCTTTTTGGTAAACCCACTGTTGTAAACAATGTGGAAACTTTAATTAATGTGCCGGTTATAATAGAAAAAGGCGTGGAGTGGTATAATTCTGTTGGAACAGCTGAAAGCAAGGGGACAAAACTTTTTTCGGTATCGGGTAAAGTTGAATTCCCGGGAATTATTGAAGTGGCAATGGGTACTAAATTAAGAGATATTATTTTCAGGATAGCTGGGGGAATAGCCAAAGGGAAAAAATTTAAAGCTGTTCATATAGGAGGCCCCTCGGGAGGTTGTTTAGGTGAAAACCATCTCGATACACCTATCGATTTTAATTCCATAATGCTTACTGGTACATCGCTTGGTTCAGCTGGCATGGTTATATTAGACGAGGATAATTGTATTATTGATACCGTGAAATATTTTATGGATTTTCTGCAGAAAGAAAGTTGTGGAGTTTGTATTCCATGCCGGGAGGGAACACGCAGGATGCATGAAATACTTGAAAACATTAGTAAACGCCCTAAAGACGATCAGTCGCATACAACCCTGCAGCGTTTTAAGGGTGTTATGCAATTAGAGAATTTAGCCGAAGTTTTAAAAGATACTTCAATGTGCGGATTGGGCAGAAAAGCTGCTAACCCAGTGCTTACATCTCTAAAATGGTTTAGAAGCGAGTACGAGGACCATATATTTGACCGCAGGTGCGAAGCGGGTGTTTGCCAAGAGTTAAGGACTTTTGAAATTGATGTAGACGCATGCACAGGTTGTACGCTTTGTGCCAGGAAGTGCCCATCAGGAGCCATTTATGGAACACCTAAAAATGCCCACTTTATTGTTCAGGATAAATGCATAGGGTGTGGAATATGTTACAATACTTGCAAGTTTTCTGCCATAATTAGTAAATAGTAACTATGTTTATTGATATTGTAGTAAATAATAAAAAAATACGTGCAAAAAGAGGAGAAACAATTCTCGAAGCTCTTAGCAGCAATGGAATAAAGGTACCTACCCTTTGCCGTATGGAGGGATTATCCCCCACAGGTGCATGCAGGATGTGTGTTGTCGAAATTGAAGGGAAAGCAGGATTAATTCCTTCTTGCTCTTATCCCATTGAGGAACCTTTAAGGATATGGACACATTCTACGCGCGTAATACGCGCACGTAAAATGCTGGTTGAGTTATTATTGTCAAATCATCCCGACGATTGTTTGTATTGCATTAGAAATGGCAATTGCGAGTTACAGGATATGGCTGTTGAGCTAAATGTAAGGGAGCGGCGCATTTCTGGCGAGAAAACCAAAGCAAATTCAGACCATTCAAGCCCGGGTATTATTCGCGACCCGGCTAAATGCATACTTTGTGGCCGTTGTGTGCGTGTTTGCGACGAAATACTTCAAGTTTCAACTCTTGATATTATTAAGCGTGGAAATAAAACGGCTATTGCAACAACCATGAATAAGGACCTGAACTTTTCGAGTTGTATTAACTGTGGGCAATGTATTATGGTTTGCCCAACAGCAGCATTGCACGAAAAAACAAACTTTGATATTGTTCAGGAAATGCTAAGCAATACAGATATAAAGGTGGTAGTGCAGTATTCGCCATCGGTAGCTGTTACTTTAGCAGAAGAATTTCAGCTTAAACCGGGAAAAGACCATAGTGGTATTCTTAATACTGCCCTTAAACGTATGGGGTTTGATTGGGTATTCGATTCCGCATTTGGAGCCGATATTGCTATTTATGAGCAGTCTGCAGAGCTGGCAGACCGAATAATAAACCAGGAAAATTTACCTATGTTTAGTAGTTGCTGCCCGGGTTGGATTAAATACATGGAACAGTCTCATCCGGATATGATAGACCATGTATCTACAACAAAATCACCACAGCAAATAGTAGGTTCGTTAATAAAACGGTATTTTGCTGATAAGCAAGGAATACCAACTGAAAAAATATTTTCTGTGTCGGTAATGCCTTGTACTGCTAAAAAATTCGAAGCTCAGCGCGAAGAAATGACACATAAAGGTGTTTCAGATATTGATGTTGTTATTACAACCCGCGAGTTGATTAAATTAATTCATTTATATGGTGTCGACGTTGCTTCATTGGATGAAGATATAGCTGATTCACCTTTTAACATCCGTAGTTCTGCTGCTAAATTGGTTGCTGTTTCAGGCGGTTTGGCCGAAGGGATTGCACGTTCTTTAAGTTTTCATTTATCTGGAAAAGAGCTTGGCGAACTAAAAATTAGTAAATTGCGAAATGTAAAAGATTATACCGAAGTAGAAATAAAAATAGGTAAACAGGAAATTGTAATAGCTGCAGTTAATGGTTTAAAAAATGTAACAGCCGTTATTAATGATATTAGGGAAGAAAAATGCAAAGCACATTATATTGAAGTAATGGCTTGCGAAGGAGGATGTATTATGGGAGGCGGGCAACCTTTCCAAAAAGATGATAAGATTTTGAAATCCAGGATAAAAGCTGTTTACGATAGTGATGATAAAGAATCGATTAGGGTAGCTCATAAAAACAGCAAAATGCTAGATTTATATAACGAATTTTTAGGTGAAAAATTAAGTGAGAAGTGTATGAAAATTTTACACACTCGTTATAGCCAGCGCGAAGTATTATTATAATATGCCAGGGAAGAAAAAAAATACAAAACGAGACTTGGTTTATACCATAAAGAACAGGTGTAGGGTTTGTTATACTTGTGTTCGCGAATGCCCTGCAAAAGCTATAAAAATTATTAATGGGCAAGCCGAGGTATTAAATGAACGTTGTATTGCCTGTGGTAATTGCACAAAGGTGTGCAGCCAAGGCGCTAAGGCGTTTTTGTATACCATCGGTAATGTTTATGGCTTACTGAAATCAGATAAAAAAAATATAGCCATTGTTGCGCCAAGTTTTCCTGCAGAGTTTAAAGAAATTGCAAACTACAAGATTTTTGTATCTATGGTTCGCGCTATTGGATTCGACATAGTTTCTGAAGTAGCTTTTGGTGCTGACCTTGTGGCTATAAAATACAGGACAATTATTGGCCAGGGTACAGATAAATGCTATATTTCATCCGATTGCCCTGCTGTGGTTAATTATATAGAGCGTTACCATCCGGCATTAGTTAAAGACCTGGCTCCTGTGGCATCGCCTATGGTTGTCATGACAAGGGTTATGCGCGACAAATACGGGGCAAATACAAACATTGTTTTTATAGGCCCTTGTGTAGCTAAAAAAACAGAATCCGACGAAGTAGACGAAATGATTACTTTTAGGGAATTACGTGATATTTTTGAAGAAAAGGGTATTAATCAGAAAAATGTAGAACCGTCGGAATTTGACCCGCCTTTAGGAGGCAAAGGGGCTATTTTCCCTGTGAGCAGAGGGCTGCTTCAAACAGCTGGGATTACAGACGATGTTTTTGATGGCAATATTATTGTAGCCGAAGGGCGAACCGATTTTCAGGAAGCTATTCGTGAATTTGAAGATGGATTGATTCAAAATCAGCATCTCGAACTGTTAAGTTGCGATGGATGTATTATGGGCCCGGGGATGAAAACCAAACAAAAACATTATGCCCGGCGTATTTTGGTGCATAATTATGTGCGGAAAAAGATCAGGTCACTAAATAATCAGGAATGGCAAAATAATATTGATAAATACATTCACTTAGACCTTTCCCAAAAATTTGAGTCAAAACGGAAATTAATAACTTTCCCGGATCAGGAGGAGATTAAAAGGGTATTGGCATCAATGGGTAAGTATGAACTTAAAGACCACCTAAATTGTGGCGCATGTGGTTATGATTCTTGCGAAGAGCACGCTACGGCTATTGTACAAGGATTAGCCGAGACAGAAATGTGTTTGCCATATACTATCGAAAAATTACATAATTCGGTAAACGAACTTGCTATAACCAACGATAAACTGGTTTCGATGCAACAAGCCCTCAAACAGTCTGAAAAGATGGCAAGTATGGGGCAACTTTCGGCAGGTATTGCCCACGAGTTAAATAATCCGCTTGGTGTGGTAATTATGTATGCTAATATTTTACTCGATGAAGCACAAAAGGAATCGCAACTATATAAGGATTTAAAGCTTATAGTGGATCAAACCAACAGGTGTAAGAAAATTGTGGGAGGATTGCTAAACTTTGCAAGAAAGAACCAGGTGAATGCCAGCAGGGTTGATATTCTCAAATTTGCCGAGCAGTGTTCGGAGGCTGTTATTATCCCTAAAAATATTAAACTAAATATTATTTCGGGGCATTTAAAAGACCCCTATGCCATGTTCGATCAGGAACAGATGACTCAAGTGATTACAAACCTTGTAAAAAATGCTTTTGACGCAATGCCAAATGGAGGGAAATTGGATATTGTAGTTGATGACAATGAAACCGATGTAATTTTTAAAATAAAAGATACAGGTACTGGTATTAGTTCTGATGACCTGGATAAAATATTTGAACCTTTTTATACAACAAAAGGTATTGGTAAAGGTACAGGGCTTGGATTAGCAACAGCTTATGGTATAGTAAAAATGCACAAGGGCAAAATATCTGTTGAGTCAAATAATGATCCTGCAAAAGGGGGGACCGGTACAATTTTTACTTTAATATTGCCTCGTTTTCAATAATTTAACCTTATGTTATGGAAAATGTAAATAAAACAGTTTTAATTGCTGATGATGATTTAGATTATCTTTTTCAAATGAAAATGCATATCGAGAGTTTTGGCTTTGAAGTTATTACCGCCGAAAGCCAAAAGGAAGCCGAAGCTATTATCCAGTCGGTAAAACCAGACCTGGCAATTTTTGATTTAATGATGGAAAGCGATGATAGTGGTTTTGTGTTATGCTATAAACTTAAACGAAAATATCCCGACGTACCTATTATATTGGCAACAGCTGTAACTTCAGAAACGGGCTATTCGTTTGGTGTAAATACCGATAACGACAAACAGTGGATAAAAGCGGATTTATACCTCGAAAAAGGAATTCGCAAAGATCAACTGCATAAAGAAATTAATAAATTATTAAAAATCTAAAATAAAATCGATGAGCATATTAACGATAATGGTTGTAGATGACGAGGAGGGGATTCGCTCTGGTGTAACCCGGATTTTGAGTAATTTTAAAGTTAGTTACCCCTTTATGGATGCTGATTTATCTTTTGATGTTTTGGAAGCAGCTACAGGAGAAGATGCAATCGAAAAAATTAGATCAACTAAAATCGATATTGTATTACTTGATAACAAATTGCCTGGAATTCAAGGAACTGATGTTTTGGAATTTATAAGCAAGAATAATCCCGATATTCTGGTTTTAATGATTACCTCATATGCATCGCTTGAATTGGCGCTAAAAGCTACAAGCCATGGTGCACACGATTTTATTCCAAAACCATTTACTCCACAAGAGTTAAAATCGGCTATCGAAAACGTTTCCAAACATATTTTCCTTCGGGGGATGACCCAAAAAATGAAGAAAGAAGGGAAAGAAGTACGTTTTCAGTTTTTATCGGTTTTATCGCACGAATTGAAAGCTCCATTAAATGCTATTGAAGGGTATTTGCGTATTATGAAAGAACGCGAAGCAGGCCCCGAAATTGCAGCATACGATCAAATGATTGAACGTTCATTGCATCGTATTAAAGGGATGCGGAATTTAATAATGGATTTATTGGATCTTACCAAAATAAAGTTTGAGAAAAAAACCGATAAATTTCAGGTAGTTAAGATTAGCGAAATAGCTCAACTGGCCATAGAAGCCATTAATCCTTATGCAATTCAGAAAGATGTCCATATTCAGTTAGTTGATCAAAGTAATATCGAAATTAATGCCGACCCGGGCGATATGGAAATTATATTTAATAACCTGATATCGAATGCTGTAAAATACAATAAGGATGGTGGGGAAGTAGAAATTATTTTAACTCTAATTGATCAAAAATTAAATATTGTTGTTAAAGATACAGGAATTGGGCTGACACAAGATGAAATTGATAATTTATTTGAAGAGTTTTTCAGAGTAAAGAACGAACAAACAAAACATATTATGGGTAGTGGATTAGGATTACCCATTGTAAAAAGAGTGGTTGATTTATATAATGGTAAAATTTTTATCAAAAGTGAGTTAGGAAAAGGAAGTACCTTTACAGTAGTTTTGCCTGTGTAGTATTTTTTATTACATTGCTTTTTATTTTAAAATTTTTAAAAAATGAATAAAATGAACAAACTCCCTGAAAAAACAATCGAAAGGTTAAGTGAATACAGGCGGACACTTTTAAACTGTTTAGAAAAAGGGAAAACACATATATATTCGCACGAGTTGGCTAATTTGCATAGCATAACAGCTGTTCAGGTGCGTAGGGATATTATGCTCATTGGTTATTCAACTACATTAAAAAAAGGGTATGATGTTAAAGCTTTAATCGATGTTATAAGCAATATTATTGATACAGAAAAAGGATTAAATGCTGCCGTTATCGGAATTGGGAACTTGGGAAGGGCAATAACATCATATATGAATGGGAAACGCACAAAACTTAAAATTGCAGCAACTTTTGATACTGATCCGGAAAAAGTGAACAGAATAATATCGGGAGTTAAGTGTTACCCTATGTCGGAGCTTAATAAGTTAGTTAAAGATTTAAATATTTCCATCGGAATTTTAACTGTACCGCCCGAAAATGCTGCTGTAGTTGCCGAAACACTAATAATGGCAGGGATTAAGGGTATATTAAATTATACTTCAACTCCACTTAATATTACGCCTACTGTATTTCTGGAAGAGTACGATATGATTACATCTATGGAAAAGGTGGCTTATTATGTAAAACAACGAAATGATTAAATTTTCTGGGGTTTATGCAGGTACACCATAACTTTGAAAATCTTGGGAATATAAAAAATCCTGTGGTTACTACAGGAACTTTTGATGGGGTGCATTTGGGCCATAAAGTGATTATTGACAGGTTAAACTATTTGGCAAAAAGCATTGGCGGAGAATCTGTGCTTATAACTTTCCACCCTCACCCAAGAAAGGTTTTGTATCCCGAAACTGCAGGAAAAGAATTGAAATTGATAAATAGCCAAAAGGAGAAAATCCAGTTATTGGAAAAAACAGGTTTAAACCACTTGGTTATAATTGAATTTACTAAAGAATTTGCACAAACTACATCCCGTGAATTTGTTGAAGGAATTTTGCTGGGGAAACTCCATGCAAAGATTATCATTGTTGGGTTTAATCATCATTTTGGCCATAACAGGGAAGGAGATTATTCTTATTTATATGAATTAACAAAAAACCACGATTTTCAGGTAGAAGAAATTCCGGAGCAGGACCTGGAAAATGAAACCGTTAGCTCAACCATTACCCGAAAAGCCTTGGCAGAAGGCAGAATACAAAGGGCAAATGCTTATTTAGACCATTTTTTTATTATCACAGGTTTACTAAGAAAGGGTGATGCAAAATGTGAGGAAATAGGTTTTCCTACATTGGAAATGGTTATTGAAGAGAAAGAAAAATTAGTGCCAAAGGATGGAGTATATGCCATTAGTGTTGAAAGTGGAAATAAAAGATATCGTGGGATGTTGAATATTAAAACTTCTGCTGATGGGAACATGCCTAGTGTGCAGGCACATTTATTTGATTATGATATAAATTATAGTTTAATTAATAAGCAAGCTACAATTACTTTTCATAAACGAATGCGTGATGAATTGCAACTAAATGATTCGGATTGCCTCAGAAAACAACTTAAACAGGACAGGGCAGAAATCGATGAGCTTATTTATTAATTTTCAGGATTGCTTTTTTAATCCATAATTTTCAGTATTTGTTTCTTTAGGCTAATCATTTCTGGTTTTTCAAGTGTAAAATCAGAAAAACTTGACGAAAGGGTAAATTTATCTTTAATAATTACCGGAGCTTTACTAAATACAAATATCTCGTTACCTAATAATAATGCTTCATCTATATCGTGGGTTACAAAAACAACTGTACGTTTATCAAATTGCCAAATCCGTTTAAACGATTTAATCAAATTTAATTTTAGCTTAATATCCAATGCTTTAAGTGGTTCATCCATTAATATTATATCCGAAGGGTAAGCAAAAGCTCGGGCAATTGAAACTCTTTGCCTCATACCTCCACTTAGTTTCGAAGGATAGTAATTAGCAAATTTTTCCAATTCAACCAATCGGATATATTTATCAACCGTTTCTTCTTTAATATCAAGATTTTTTATTACAAATGATATGTTTTCTTTAACCGTTTTCCAGGGCAATAAGCGTGGTTCCTGGAAAATATAGGATATAATTTTATTTTCGAAACCTTCCAGAATAGCCGAATCTGCATTTACTGTATGGTTAATAATATTTAACAAGGTTGTTTTGCCGCATCCCGATGGCCCTAAAATACAGCTAATGGTATTTTCTTTAATTTCGATATTAAAATTCTCGAAAAGTTTATTTTCTTGATACGACTTATTTAAATTCCTAATTTTTAAAAGCATATTAATTCCAGACAACTATATGTTGCTCAATTTTTCTGATGATTACCTCGAAAATATAGCTAATAATAACTGCTATAACAGTCCATGCAATTACTTCGTTAACCAATAAAAAAGTTTGTGCCGATTGCATAAAAGTACCAATACCATATTTAGGCTGGCTTAATACTTCACCAATAATAATTGCTCTCCATCCAAAACCCATAGCACTTGATGCTCCGCTAAAAACAAAAGGAGTTATAGCTGGAAGGTATACTTCTCGTATAATACGCCAGTGGCTTATTCTGTATGTTTTTGCCATTTGCACCAATTCTTTATCTACGTTTTTAATACCATCAATAACATTGGTGCAGATAAATGGGAACATGGTTAAAAAGGCAATAAATATTGGAACCATATCAACTTTAAACCAAATAAGGGCAAGCAATATTAACGAAATAACAGGGGTTGACCTTATAGTAACCAATATTGGTTTTAAAAAAGCATTAAAAGTTTCGTTTGTACCAGCCAGTATGCCTAAACCAACTCCTAAAATAAATGATGCAGCTAAGCCAATAATTCCGCGTAAAACAGTTAGCCCTATTGCAGGGAAGAAATTATCGGATAAAATGATTTTAAATGTGGAAATAAGAGTAGATTCTGGCGATGGTAAAATAAACTCTGATTGATATACTAAAGAAACCACTTTCCAGGCAACAATCAGAAGGAGAGTTGAAAAAAGTGTTATAATCCTGTTTTTAGAAAATACTTTACTCATGCATATTTTATCTTGCACCGAAAATTACAAATAAATTCTTGATTTAAATAAAACCATTCTATTTAAAAGAAACGAAAAAGAAGGAATTTATGGAAAGCTTATTTATTTAAATGTTCATTTATTTTCTTAAGCAAAAATTCTGGCCTTACAGGTTTTGAGATATAATCATCACATCCAAACTCTAACGAAATAGCTTCATCATCAGAAAGGGCAAATGCTGTAAAGGCAATAATAGGCACATTTCGGTTAATGCTGCGGATATATTTTGTTGCTTCAAGCCCTCCCATTTCAGGCATCCTAATATCCATTAAAATAATATTGATGTCGGGGTTTTGTTTAAATATACTAACAGCTTCCTCGCCATTTAATGCATGAAATACTTTGATATTTGTTTTTTGTAAAGATTTTTCAATGATAAAAAAGTTATGCTCTTCATCATCGGCTATTAAAATGCTTTTATTGCTCCAGTCGTATTTTGGCGAATTCATTGTAAATAATTTATATACAATACTTATACGGTTAATTTATTAGATTGGTTCGAAAACTAAATATATGAAATTTTTACATCTAAATCTATTTTAAATAAAAATTATCGTCAGGAATTTTTCCTCCGATGATATCCGGATTTAAATCATAAAATATTTTTAGGTAGTTATCAATTTGATTTTTAATGCATTTACCCTCTATTAATTTCATGTTCGATCGTGGGATAGCCAAAAGAGCGGTTAACGAGTCGGGCAGGATGCCATATTTGGCTATTAGTTGTGCTGCTTGTTCTGTATTTGCATTTACCCAATCGGATGATATTCTGTACGATTTGATAATTGCATTGAGTTTTTCTGGATTTTCCTTTGCAAAATTTGAATTTACCAGCAAAGCCGTTTGTGCAATTGGAATTTCCGGATGTTTTATATCCCACTCCGAATTTAAATCGAAAAGTGATTTTACCGTTTTGTTTTTTTGCATTACCATACTAACCATTGGCTCCGATATTACTCCAAGTGGAGCTTGTCCTGCAGCAACCGCATTTGCCAGGTCGATATGTGTTGGAAATGAATAATCCAGCATTACATCCTTTTCGGGATCGATACCGTTTTGAATTAATAAATGCCTGAAAAGTACGTCTGGTGTCATGCCTTTAGCCATAAGGTAAATTCGTTTACCTTTTAAATCGCTCCATTGGGTTATTGAGGTATCTGTACCAAAAAGATATAAGGTTCCCCACACCGGAATTGCTACCAACTGATATGAAACACCTTTATTGTATAAAATTGCACCCATGGTGGTTGGTAAAATAGCAAGGCTTACTTCTTTATTTAGCATTAATTTACGAACCTGTATGGGTTCATTATAAATTGTAATATTTATATCTGCATTTTTACATTGGCTCAGGCTGTCAATCATTTTTATCATTCCCATGGCCGATGGGCCTTTTAATGTTGCTATTTGAATAATCTCATCAGGTGTTTCCTGTTGGCACGAAATTACTAAAGTGCTTATTAAAAATAATATGATGTGTTTTAACATGATAAAGTATTTTAAACAAAACTAATGAAATTAATTGAATTCATTTTTTATTGCGCAACTTAATATGATGGCTTTGCATCTTGATATAAACTAAATGGTTATAACTATGAAAACCCGGATTTGTTATTTAATACCAATTCTTTTTATTCTTTTTTCTTGTGGTAATGATGATAATAGCTTGCCAACAGAGGAAAAACCAATAAACCTTTCGATGGAATCCAAGCAAATGGTTTTAAACGATAACCAGTTTGGAATTGAGATATTTAAAAGATTGATTGAGGCTGATTCTGCAAAAAACATGATGATATCCCCGTTAAGTATGTCACAAGCTTTATTAATGGCATATAATGGAGCGGGTGGGCAAACAAAAACAGCTTTTGAGGAGGCTATGTTTTTAAGCGGACTAACTACTGCGCAAATAAATCAGGCTAAGAAAGATCTTGTTGAGGAATTATTACATGTTGACCCGTCGGTAACGTTAAGTGTTGCAAACTCAATCTGGTATCGCGAGGGTTTTTCTGTAAACCCCAATTTTATAAAAGTAAATCAGGATTTTTATAATGCAGAAGTTTTAGAAGCTCCATTTGATAATACTACTGTTAATTTAATAAATAGTTGGGTAAATGATAATACGAATGGTAAAATCGATAAAATTATTGAAAGTATTGACCCGCTTGCTGTTATGTTTTTAATTAATGCAGTATATTTTTATGGAAACTGGAAATATAAATTTGATGAAGCTTATACGGTTAATTCTGATTTTAATTTAATGGGAGGGGCAAAAATTAGTACCCCGTTTATGAATCAGCAAACTACAGCTAGATTTATGAGAAGTGATGATTTTAGCCTGCTGGAAATGCCTTATGGCCGGGGGAATTTTAGTATGTTGATTTTCTTGCCTCACGAAGATAAAAGCCTTAATGATATTATCAATCAACTAAATGTTGAAGATTATTACAATTGGTTATCGGATTTGATTGAAATGACTGTTGATATAAGTATACCAAAGTTTAAATTTGGTTACGAAAAGGTATTAAATGATTATTTAAAAGCTTTGGGGCTTTCTGTAGCCTTTGATTCCCAGAATGCGGATTTTTCTGAGATAAGCGATGAAATGGATTTATTCATCAGTTTTGTTAAGCACAAATCGTTTATTGATGTTAACGAGAAAGGAACCGAAGCAGCAGCTGTTACAATAATCGGTTTTGAAACAACCAGTGTTCCATCGTATCCTCTGTTTATAGCAAACAGGCCCTTTTTATTTGCCATACGCGAAAAGTATACAAATTCTATCCTGTTTATGGGACAGGTGGTAAATCCATCTGAAGATTAATTATATCAAGAGTATATAAGGTATAGTTGTAAATTAGGCACTATACTTTTTAACATATTTCAATATCAAAATCTCAAACTTGTTTTGATTTCACAATTGTGAAGTTCAAAAGGCAAACATTACAAAAAGATTAATGTATACAGCCTTGGAAATAACTCTGCAAACAATAAACTAATTTCAGAATTTTGAGTTTTCTGAGAACCTGGAACTGAAAACTGCTATATATCATATTTACTTTTCAAAAAAAAGATTGTACCTTTGTTAAATAATTAACAGTAAAATCTTTTTTACTCTTTCTGAGAAACGGATACGTTTCTGTTTCAAGGTTAAAGAATAAAAATCTAATCCGGAGGTACTCTGATGGAAAAGAGAATAGGAACCGCACTAATATTAATCGAAAGCAAAGATGCTGTTCAGCAATTGAACGAAATAGCTTTTAAACATGCAGGTATAATTATTGGCAGGCAGGGGTTACCCCGTAGCAATGGCCAAAATATTATTTCTTTGGTTCTTGAAGGTACTACCGATGAGATTGGTTCTTTAACCGGCCAATTAGGGCGCTTAAAGGGTGTTCAGGTAAAATCAGTACTTTTAAAGAACAAAGAAAATGAAAAC
>Ga0116164_10001294_pt1 | contig 19083 bp, 12 predicted proteins | sample AD_UKC109_MetaG_FD_89888 | JGI IMG/M metagenome (GOLD analysis project Ga0116164, IMG submission 89888) | Active sludge microbial communities of municipal wastewater-treating anaerobic digesters from Hong Kong - AD_UKC109_MetaG | ecosystem: Engineered > Bioreactor > Anaerobic > Digestate... | reverse complement strand
TTATCCTCCCGTTTCATCTGATTTGAAAAAAGAAAAACGTTCAAAATAAGACAAGAAAAAAATAGAACTAAAATCAATAATTTCTTTTTAAACCAGAAGCGGAAAAAGCATTACAAAAGTAAAACAACCCGCAGATAGAAAATTCTTCTCCCGGTAAGGGGGAATTCCTTTTCCGCCGGCTGCGGAAAGTAATTGTAATAACTAATTCAAACTAAAGAATTCCTAAAGACTTGCCTCGGAGACAGGCTGTTCCAAAAATTGTTTTTTCACTTCAGGATTTATTTTCACAAAAAACTTGCCCCATTTCATTCCGAACTAAATTTTTGTGTCATAAATTCACAAGAGGTATTATATGAAGGGTAATGTGAAATGGTTCAACGACACCAAAGGCTATGGTTTTATTCAGAACTCAGACGGTAAACAGTTTTTTGTTCACTGGAAAGCGATCACGACTTCGGAAAACGGCAGGAAATTTTTGTTGGATGGCGAAGCTGTGGAATTCGATGTAGTCAGTTCCAATAAAGGTGATCAAGCCATAAATGTTGTGCGACTAAGCCTGAATCGTTGATTTTTTTACGTATTTACAGGAGAAACAAAGCCGGTATTTTTTTGCCGGCTTTGCGCTTTATTTAGAAAGGATGAAATCAAAAAAAATAAAAAAGTTAACCGGTTTAATAAGAGAAAGTTGAATACATGTAAGTGAAATAGCCGGAAAAATATTCGCAGAATTTTTTTAGATTACAGGTCATTATAAATAAGTATAAATTGCAGGATGTGAAATGTAGAGAGCTGACCTGGTAGTTACGGATTTAGGGTCGGAACAGAATTTAGTCACGCTAGGGAAAAACGAGAAAAATGGAGGGGAAAAATAGATTCAGCAAAGCATCAGGCTGAGCTGGCAGAAGGCGAATTGCCACCATTACCTTTCTTGGTTGAAATCATGAAGGATGCGAGCGGTGAAAAAATACTGGAAAGAAATTAATATAAAATAAAAAGGGTTACGTTACTACCAAGAAAAATAGTAACGAATATACGGAGGATTAATGAAAAAATATTTGTGTTTGATGTTAGTAATCATTTCTGCACTCGGTTTGCAAGCTCTTACGCTGGCGGAAGCCAGGCAACTGGCACTGGCAAATAATCCCGAATTGCTGGCTCAGGAACAAGCCACCAAATCTGCCAGAACCACTCTCTGGCAATCTTACCTGAACCTGATTCCATCTGCCAACGTGACGGGAAGTTATGTAAAATACGATGATCCGGTTACTTTAGCAGCCGGGAATGCAGATAGTTATAAAAATTACGGTTATGATATCTCTCAGCCGATTTTTCACGGCGGCAGCATCTGGCTGGGAGTGCGTATCACTAACGACAGCTATAAAATTTCCCGGAACACATTGTATAATCAAAAGCTGGCAACGATATCCACAGTGGAATCTTATTATTTTACGGTTTTGGAAAACAGGGATTTACTAGCTCTGGCAAAGAAAAATCTGGAAAATGCTGAAAAGAACCTGGAAATCGGCGGGATACAATATGAAACGGGGCAGTTGTCCAAAGCCGATTATTTGAATCTGCAAGCCGAAAAAGCCAGCAGAGATGTGTCTCTCATTTCCAGGGAAAATCTTTATCAAACCAGTCAATACGAGCTGACCAGTTTTCTGCAACTGACTGAAATGCCGGAATTGGAAGACATTCAACAGAGCGAACATACCGAAATGATGAGTCAATTGCAAAGCCTGGATTCTGCAGCTGTCGAAGCTCTGATCGAGGCATTGGTACAGGCGGGAATAAATAACAACCTTACGATCAAAAATTCCATTTTATCGCGGGCGAGTGCCCAAAAATCTCTTCTGATCGCGGGTGGCGAATTTCTTCCGACGGTAAATCTCTACTATTCCAAAAGCTGGCAGAAATATGATCTTCAGGATGATTACAGCGATAGCGGTCAGTTGGGTATCAATTTTTCCATTCCCATTTTTCCGGTGGTCGATAACGGATTGGGAGTGGCAAAAGCCAGACATAATCTGAAAAAGGCGAATTATGTACTGAAAGCTTCCCGCACCGATGTTACTCTGGCTTTGCAAAATGCTGTGCTCAATCTGGTTACTTCTGCCAAAACCGTCAAATCTGCCGAACTTTCCAAAGAATATGCTCGTGAAACTTATGAGCAGATGCGGGAAAGATTCCACGGTGGCATGATTTCCACCAACGAACTTCTGGCAGTCGATATCATGTATTCCAATGCACAGAATCAATATATTTCCGGAATTTATGATTTCTTAAGAGCAAAATCGACTTTGCTGCAACAGTTGGGAACGGAAGACGAATCTATTTTGAATGAATATATAAAATAAAGTGAGGAATTTATGAGGAAGATATTATCAATATCGATCGCCCTGATTTTAACGATGACGCTGATCTCCTGCGGTAAGAAGAAAATGATGGGTTCCGGTCAGTTCAATACTCAGGAAAAAGGTATCATAGTAATGACTCAGAATGTGACACCATCTGATTTAGAAAAATTTATTCAGGTAACCGGTATTTTGGAAGGCAAAACCGATGTGACGCTTTACAGCGAATTGTCCGGTCGTGTTACCGTTATCGATAAAAAATTGGGTGAATGGGTAAATGCCGGCGAGTCGATCGGCAAAATTGATAATGAAGATTATCAAAATCAACTGGAGCAGGCGGAGGCAAATTTACTGGCGGCGCAGGCTGCTTATGAGAATGCTAACATCCAGATGCAGGCTTCGCAAAGATTGTTTGAACAGCAAAGCATTTCCGAAACGGAATTTCTCACCGCTCAGGCTTCACTCAAATCTGCGGAAGCTGCCGTAAAAGGTGCAACTGCTACTTTGAAAAGCGCTCAAAGAAAATTGGAACATTCGGAATTTATCGCACCGGTTTCCGGTTACATTTCCGAAATGAATCTGGAAGTGGGAGAATATTTTGCTGCCGGAAAAGTGGTAGCGAATATCGTCGATAAAAATAAACTGCTGATCCGAACCGGTGCGGGCGAATCCGATATTGTATATTTAAGAAAAGGAAATCAGGTGGTCATTTCTTGCCAAGGCAAAGATTATGCCGGCAAGTTGACCGGTATCGGTATCAAGCCGGCTACGGATACCGGGGCATATCCTATCGAGATCGAACTGGATAATCCCGAAGGTGATCTGCTGCCCGGTATGATCGTAAAAGCCCGGATTCAGGCAAAAACTTTTAAAAATATCATTTATACTTCTATCGAAAATCTGCGTGAAAAATACGGAAAATATTACGTTTATGTGATCGATCAGGATAATCGTGCTGCAATCAGAGTGGTGGAATTGGGCGAAAAAGTCAGCCAAAATGTCATCATTCTTTCCGGACTTCGGGAAGGAGATAAACTTGTTGTCGATGGCATCGACAGTCTGAGCGAAGGCAGTCTGGTGGAGATCAAAACCGGCTTCGATAATAACGGTCGATAATTCATTTCGGGAGGAAGAATGTCTCTACCAAAATTTTCTGTAGAAAATAGTGTCCTGGTGAATATGATCATGATTATCGTATTCATTTTGGGATTATATACCCTTGCCGATATGCCCAAAGAAGAAAGTCCTGCCACGGAATTCGGGGCTTTCTATATTTCCGTTTCTTACCGTGGGGTTTCTCCGGAGGATATGGAGAAATTAGTCGTTAAAAAGATCGAAGATGAGCTTTCCGACCTGGATGACGTCGATTTTATCTCATCCACAGCTTCCGAAGGCAGTGCCGTTATTTTTATTCGTATGGAAGCCAAAGCCGATATCGATAAAGCCTGGGACGAGCTGAACACCGAAATGGAAAAAGTTCACGATCTGCCCGCTGGAGCGAACGATCCGATAATAACCCGCTTGAATATGCGGGAAGTGAATTCCATTTGCACGCTTACTCTGGGCGGTGATTTTTCTGATAATGCACTGCGGGAAATGGCAGATGATTTTAAAGATGAACTTTTGGAGGTAAATTTTATATCAAAAGTGGAAATCGCCGGAACCAGAGACCGACAGATTTGGATCGATACCGATATCACTAAATTAACGAAGAGCGGTTTATCGCTTACCGATCTTTCCAAAGCCATTACCGACCGTAATCAGAATTCTCCCGGCGGTTCCATCAAAGTGGGATATGCCGATTTTTTAATTCGTACGATGGGTGAGTTCGAAAGCCTCGAGGAGATTCCCAACGTCTTTATAACCATGGACAGCAAAGGCGGAGCGATCAGAATCGACGATGTGGCAACCGTGCGAGATACTTTGGAAGAAACCGAAACCATGGGAAAACTGAATGGTCAAAAAGCTGTAACACTCGACGTTTATAAAGATGCCGACGGCAATATTATCAGTGTGATGAAAGACATTCGGGCAGCAGCAACCAAGTTCCAGAGTCAGTTCGAGGGATTGTCTGTGAATGTGCGAAACGATGATTCCATCAGGGTGAAAAACAGTATAAACACCCTGAGCAGTAATGGCTTGATGGGAATTGTGCTGGTATTTGTAATCCTCTGGATTTTCATCGGCTGGCAAAATGCTCTTTTTGCTGCCTGGGGAATTCCTTTCAGTTTCCTGCTCACATTTATTTTGATGAATCAATTCGGTGTAACCATTAATAATCTAAGTCTGTTCGGTCTGGTTCTGGTGCTGGGAATGATCGTGGACGATGCGATTATCGTGTTGGAAAACATGCACCGTTACCGTGAAATGGGATACAGCGTAAAAGAGGCAGCCATCAAAGGAACGGAAGAGATCATGTGGCCAGTGATAGCTGCCGTTAGTACCACCATTGCCGCTTTTGCACCGCTTTTATTGATGGAAGGCGGTGTGGGAAAATTCATGTCGGTTTTTCCCATCGTGATTTCTCTGGCATTGCTTGCTTCCCTGTTCGAGAGCCTGGTAATTTTGCCTTCCCATGCTGCGGAATTTAGCAGTAAAAAACTGAAGCATCACGACGAAAGTAAACATCCTTTGCACGAATGGCTGGTAACGAAATATCGCAAAACCGTAAAAAAAGCACTTCGGCACAGACTCAGCATCATTGCTGTTCTGCTCGTTACCTTCCTTCTTTCCGTTTTGATTCTCATTTCCGGTTTGGTGAAATTCCAGTTTTTTGCCAGAAGTAAGCCGAAAACGATCTCGCTGAATCTGGAAACTCCGGCGGGAACCAGTTTGGAAGTAACAAATGAAATAGTTACGCAAATCGAGAATTACATTTTCACGATTCCGGAGAAGGACGATATCGAGTCTTTGGTAACCACTGTGGGGCAGTATGAAGAGAATCATCGAACCAATGTGGAATCCAGGAATGCCAATATCAAGATCGATCTGGTCGATCTGGATGACATGAAGTTCACCCACGAACAGATCAAAAACAGTATTCGCCAGTATCTGGAAAACCTGCCCGGACTTTACAATTTTGCCTTCAAAGACGGCGAACGGGGCGGTCCTGCCGGCAATGAAATCGAGATCAGAATCAAAGGCGATAACATGGATCGTCTGGAAGTTCTCTCCGATTACGTTATTTCCGAAATCGAGAAAATTCCGGGAACCACGGATTTGGAATCCAGTTTCTCGGAAGGAAAGAAAGAAATTCGCATCCAGCCTAAAATGGATAAACTGGCTTATTACGGACTTACAGTGCAGTCTGTTTCCACGTTGGTCGCTTATGCTTCTTACGGGGTAACCATCTCCACCTATCGCGGCTCCGGCATGGATGAATACGATGTGGTTCTGCGTGTGAAAAACGATCAGATTAACGATCTGAACGATCTGGAAAATCTGCCTGTAAGAACCTCTTCCGGCGCATTAATCGCACTGAAGGAAGTAGCAGATTTGAATATTTCCGCCGGCTATTCCGTCATTGAACATCGGGACAGAAAACGTTTGATTACCATCACAGGTTCGGTTTCCACTTATAATGATAACGGTGTGGTAAAATTGCGTTCCGCCGACGAAGTAACCAATATGCTGCGTGGAAGCGATTTGACCGGTGAGAGCGGAATTCTTGCCAATTTCTCCGAGCGATTCCCCGGTTACAGTATCGAATACGGCGGACAGGCAGAACAACAAAAAGAGGTAAGCCGTTCGCTTTATCTGGCATTGGGAGTGGCTTTATTATTGGTCTTTTCCATTCTGGCAACTCAGTTTAAATCTGTCGTGCAACCTTTCATCGTTATGCTCACGATTCCTTTTGCTTTCATCGGTGTAATTTTGGGCTTACTGATCACCGGATTACCATTCTCCATGATGACCCTGATTTCCGTGGTGGCATTGGCGGGCGTGGTAGTGAACGATGCATTGGTTCTGGTGGATTTTGTGAACCGCGAAAGAGTCGGCGGCACCGACCGTTGGAATTCTTTGATCAATGCCGGAGCGGTTCGATTGCGTCCCATCATAATGACTACTGCCACGACCATCGCCGGTTTCCTGCCAATCATTTTTTCCACTTCCAGCAACAGCGCCGATTATAAACCGATGGCTGTGAGTATAGCTTTTGGCTTGGTATTCTCCACGTTTCTTACCTTATTTGTGATTCCGGTAATCTACTCTCTGGTGGATTCTTTGTTTGGAAAGCTGGGAATGACACGATTTAAAATGCATGAAAAATATGAAGACTGCGTAAAAATGGATGATTAATCCTGCTGCATTTGCACAAAATATAAAAGTGGCGAAGCTTTTGCTTCGCCACTTTTGTAACGGCTCCTTCTAAAATCTATCTGCTTACATTTATTCGTCTTCCGGGAAACTAAAACCATCATTTTCAAAAATATTCAGGCAGGCATCGACCGCGGTCGGATCGTATAAAATTCCTCGGTTTTTGGTAATTTCTTCGATTGCAACCGAAATACCTAAAGACGGTCGGTAAGGTCGATGCGAAGACATGGCTTCCATCACGTCTGCCACACACAAAATCCGGGCACAGAGGTTGATCTCTTCACCTTTCAAACCTTGGGGATAAGAAGAGCCGTCGTAACGTTCCTGATGCTGTAAGACGATTTCCGCCACGGGCCAGGGAAACTCGATGGATTTAAGGATATCATAACCACTCTGCGGATGAGTTTTAATCAGGTTAAATTCGGCGGTGGTAAGGCGTCCCGGCTTGCTCAGAATCTCGGCGGGTACATTGATTTTACCGATATCGTGAACCAGAGAAGCCAGATAAAGTCCTTCAATATCTTTTTTGGGTAAATCCATCTTCTCGGCAATCGCCACCGCCAAAGCCGCTACGCGGCGCTGATGACCGGCTGTGTAAGGATCACGCATTTCTACGGCAGAGACCAGTCCATTCACCGTTTCTCCCAAAAGATTCTGCAATTTTTCGTAACTCTTTTTCAGCTCTTCTTCGGCATTTTTCAAATTGGAAATATCGATGCGTACCCCGCTTTCATACTTCGATCCGTTTTGATCCGTCGTTTCCACGCGGCGGTCTTCCACCCAGATGTATTCGCCGTTGCTCTTTTTGATACGACACCATAAGGTGAGAATGCCCGGACGTCCCTTCTGTAACCATTCCCGATATTTATTCTGCACATATTCTACATCATCCTGGTGGATCAACGAAAAATAAAATTGAGAATTCTGCATGAATTCATCTGCCGAATAGCCTAAAAATTCCTTCACATTTTCGGAGATGAATTCCTTACTGCCGCCGGTTTCAAACAGAATGATATCAGGAACACTGTTGAAAAGTGAAGCCAGTCTCATTTGGGTTTTGAACAATGTCTGTTCCGTGATTTTACGTTTGGTTATATCTACGACGATGCCATCCTGATACACAAATTTTCCGTCTTTATCGAAAATGGCTTTGATGCTGATCGTCCCCCAAAAAGTCGATTTATCCAAGCGCTTCAGTTTTATTTCCAAATCGGTGATTGCACCTTCTTTCAACAGAGCTTGTCTGATCGTTTCATCTGGCGCTGTTTGATCGAATAACTGCGGTAAAATCACCTTTTTTATTTCTTTTTCGGAAGAATAACCGAACATGTGAATGAAAGATTTATTTACGGAAGTAATCTTGTTGTCGGGAGTGGCGCGGAAAACTCCCACCGGGAGATTTTCTTGTAACGAATGCAGTTCCTGGATGCTGTTATCGCGCTGTTGTTCAGCTTGAATCCTTTCCTGCATTTCGTGCTGAAGTTTTTTGAAGCTAACGGCGTTTTTCAAAGCTGTTGTAGCGTGATTAGCCAACATTTCCAGAATCTGCATGTCGTCGCTGGAGAAATTGGTGCCGATTTTATTCAGACAGATCGCTCCGAAAACTTCTTCGTCACTGCTGAGAGGAGCAACCATGATGCGTTCATTTTCCAGGTAAGAGGTACCGGGAATCTGATAACCATTGGAATTAATGCCGGCATCGTTGAAAACCATCACTCGTTTATTCAGGATCGATTTACCGGTAAAACTGTTGTGTATATTCAGAGTACTCTGGCGGATTTCTTTCTCGGATTGCGGATCGATGACGACGCTCGGTCGCAGCGTTTCGCCATCTTCATCTAAAAGATAAACCGCACTGCCGTAAGCATTTAGAAGCTCCATGGCTTCCAGGGAAATACGTCTTGCCACTTCCTGGAAATCCAAACTGGAATTGAGATTACGGGCTGCGTTCAGCATCATTTTGCGCATCAGGGAAATCTGTTTCTGCGAATCGGCGATCTGCATTCTTTCTATCTCGATGGAAATTACCTTTCCCAAAGTGGAAATGATATGCTTTTCCTGTTCGGAGAATTCGCGCGGATTGATATCCAAAACGGTAAGTGAGCCCAAATACGTTTTATTTTTGAAGATCGGGTAACTCATGAGCGAATGCCATCCGTAAGTTTTGACGAAAGTATCCAGTTTGCCATCATGAAGTTTTTCCAGATTCGCTACCACGAGAAATTTCAGTTTGTCGACGTTGAAAAGAGTCTGCCGGAAATTCTCTTTTTCACAGAATTTTGTCGGCAAATTGCTGGAAGAAAAAATAATGTTATTGTTCGTATCGTTTTCCAGCAGATTAAAAATCGAACAATTCACGTTTAGAATGGAACAGGTTTCTTTCACGATGAGATCGATATTCTGGCGGGAATCAGCGCCGATTTTCTCGAAAACGCCATTCAATTGCATGATTTGCGCTTCGGCATGTTTCTGAGCGGAAATATTTTGAGAACTGATAATGGCGCCGTGTTCGTAAGGTGCCATCGTGATATCCCAGATTTTTTCTTTATATTGCAATTCGGGAAAATGTCTGCTTTTGCCGGATTGAATGCTGTCTATCATCTCTCCAAACAAATCGTCTTTGTGTTTGGAAGCATAATCTTTGTACATGATGCTGCCGATTTCAGGCGGATGACTGCGGTTTTTTTTCACAGCCAGATTATAGCGAACGATCTCGCCGTTCTTATTTACCACGATCGTTTCCACCGGAATATTATCGAATAAAGTTTGATTGAAAGTATCGTTCTCATGCGCTTTACTGATAATTTTCTCTTTTTCGGAAATATCCTTTTTCAGATCGGTTATCTGCTTTTCCAACGTCTGGATTTTCCGGTTAAATTGCATTTCGATTTTTGAGTGTTGTTCATTCATCGAAGTTTGCAGATTTTCCAGTTGGCTCAGGTCTTTGATGGTTCCCTGAATCATTCTGTGACCATTGAGCTCGATAGCAGACAGCCAGACTTCGGTCGAGAAATTCTGCCCGTTCGCTTTACGAAAAGTCCAGAAGAAATGATCGCTACCTTTTTGGAAAGCGTTATTGGTATGAAATTTAATCAAATCCTTGGAGTGCTTTCCGTTTGGTTGACGCTGCGGCGAAAACTCCTCTGGTTGAGTTTCGAAGATCAGACTTTTATGTGACAGACCCAGCATTTCCAGGGTGATTTCATTACATTCGATCAATTTATTTTTGTCGTATAAAACCATGGCATTGAGCTGTGTATCGAACAACTTTTTGTATTTTATCTCGCTCTTTTCTATATTTTTTTTGATCTCCAGATTTTCCGTGATGTCTCTTAATGAGCCGATAATCTTGGCTTCTTTGCCGGTTTTGTCATAAATCAATTTGGCAGAGCAAAGGCAACTGACGTAGCTGTTATCCAGGTCTTTGAATCTGAGCGGATAATTTTTAATCGCTTTTTCTTTGGTCAGTTTGGCAAGGAAGGCGAAGAAAACGTCACGACTGGCGAATAAATATTGAACATCGGTGCCGATCAATTCTGCTGCTGTGTAACTGAAATGCTCCTCGATGGAAGGACTAAGTTGAGTGATGGAACCTTTGGTCGTCACTTCAAAAAAAATATCCTGAATATTCTCGAAGATGCGTTGATAATTAATGAAACTCTGGCGCAGTTTGGAATCCATCTGATGTTTGTAGAGAGCCATCTCCAAAGTAGCGATCAATTCCCGTTCCCGGAAAGGTTTTATCAGGTAGCCGAACGGCTCGATCAATTTGGCTTTCTCGATTTTTGTATCGTCGGCATAAGCCGTAAGAAACACCACCGGTATATTTAAATCCAGTACCTGATTGGCGACATCGATGCCGGTGACTTTATCTTCCAGCATGATATCCATCAGGATCAGGTCGGGAAGGACAGACCGAATTCTGGTGACAGCGGCAGTACCGGAAGAAATAACATCGATGACTTCATATTTGTTTTTGGTTAAGATGCGGGTAATATCTTCAGCAACAATTGTCTCATCTTCCACGATCAGAATTCTTCGGCTTTCCATTTTTTGTCCTTATTTTTTTCAGATATCAAATTTACCGGGTTTTTATCTGTCAAGTTTTTGCAAAAGGTTTATCTTTCCGTATCAGCAACCGGAGAGCGCTAAATCGTTATATTTGTATGAGATAAATCATGCCATTCCACCAGGCGCCAATCAGCGAATTCCTCATCCACGATCAACAGGTCACGTTGGAAGTGATTCATGATTTCCACCAGATTTACATTATCGATGGTCAATTCATCCTCATTTAGCAGGTTACCTGGCAAAACCGGTATTTCGTCTTTTTGCAAAACAGTTTGAGCGAAGATATCACAGGCGGCAGTAAGACCGGCTACGGTGACGGAACGTCCCAGAAAATCATTCTGAATCGGCTGAACCCGGATTTTACCGGGTAGGAATGTATCGATTTCTGCTGCGATGTTTTCTATATTTCCGGCAGCCAGCATTCCGGTGATAAAAACGTATTTCTTCCCGGTTTTTTTCAGGAAGGAAATGAATTCCGATTTCACTTCCTGCCAGTTCATCATCAGCAATCTCAGCATTCCGATACCGTTTTCCAACTGGGGAAAGTCATCGTAATATTCTTCTTCGGGAAGTTCCTTTCCGGCTAAAAGAAAAATCTCATCCGAACAATAAGTAAGAGGAAATTTATCGGCAATCCCGATAATTTCCTGAGCCAGACGGGGCGAAACATTTTGCAAAGCTGTGAGACCGTCCCGGAATTTCGTGAGTCCCACCGGTACGATTCCGATGGAAAGTGCTGCGATTTCATCGGAAGAAAGATCGGAAAGCGTTCTTTGGAGTTCGGCTCCATCGTTCCAGCCGGGTACGACTACGATCTGAGTATGCATTTCGATCCCGTTTTCTGAAAAGAATTTTAACTTTTCCATGACGTGGAAATCCTGTTTGTGACGCATCATGCGTTTATGCAAATCGGGATTGGTGGTGTGAATGGAAATATATAACGGGCTGAGTTTCTGTTCGATAATTCTGTTAAAATCCTGATCGGAAAGATTGGTGAGCGTGATGAAATTTCCGTAAACAAAGGAGAGCCGGAAGTCATCATCTTTGATGTAAAGTGTTTTACGGATACCCGGTCGCATTTGATCGACGAAACAAAAAATGCAGTTATTCACACAATTCCGACAGCGATGTGGAATTGGCTCGATACCGAGAGGATAGCTCCAATCCTGCTCGATGAAAATATGACGGATTGCAGCGTTTGCATCTTTCAACTCGAAATTCAGGTTCTCTTCCGCACTGTAAAATTGCAGATCGATGAAATCCCGGATCGGGTGGTCGTTGATGCTGATGATCGTATCACCGGCATGAATTCCGGCTTCTGCTGCCAGACTTTCCGGATTTATCTGTTCAATTTTTAATGGCATTTTACTGGCTCAACTGTTTTATTCGCTCTAAACGCATCGGAGTGTTTTTGGTCAGGTCTTCATCATGGGAAAGAAGATCATAAGCCTTTTTGAAATAACTTCTGGCTTGCGGGATATTTCCTTTGGCGAAGTAAAGTTCGGCAATCTCTTCATAAACGTATCCGTTCAGTGGCAGGTTCAGGTTATTCAAATCCTGTTCCAAAGTTAGCTGAATGTGCAAAGCTTCATCGAATTTAAATAATGCGCGCAGACAATGTCCGATCGCCCATCTGTCCACCAGCGTTTCAGTGCTGTCGCTGTTAGTTTCATGCCAGTCGAGTGCTTTATGGAACATTTCCTGGGCGTGATAATAATCTTTAAGGTAGAAATATGACCAGGCGGTGCTTTTATAAATGGAACCGAGTTGATTTTGGCAGCGGGGATCGGTGGAAGTTCTGGCTAATTGAACAGCTTTCCGTACCCAATCGGTTTTTTGCTGGGAAAGCGTTATGGAACTCAGCAGGAGAGCCGCATCCAATTGATAAAGATCGAAATGTTTTTCAGCTCCGAAATGATAAGCTTCTTCCAATACCGGAATAGAAAGCTCTGTTTTTCCGCTGGAATTCAGCAGTCTGCCTTTTTCGAGCAGATAACGCATTTTGGCTTTGGGAGTGCGTTCACTGAGCAGAGAATCTGCTTGTTGCAAAGTGTGGAAAGCTTCATCATACTTGCCCTGCATTCCCTGAGCCCGAGCAATTTGGGTTAACAGCTCCGGCTCGTATTGTACGTCGATAGCAAACTCGTCGGTATGAGTGAGCAGAGGTAATATTTCTTTGAAGGCTACTTCGGAGGAGTCGGGATGGGCATAATTCCAAAGAGCATCAAAATTCGGCAAAGGATTGATGCCCCGATGGGTCTGTTCTTGGGAACAGCCGAAAATAGTAAGCGAAACGAGAACGATTCTAAAAACTAATCTGAAACTTCTCATATTTATTCCTCCCAAAATTCTGCGGTCAATATTGAAAGCGAATAAAAAAAGTCAAGTGCGGAGACGAAGCAGCGGGAAGAGGGGGAGATGTGAGAGATGAGAGATGAGAGATGAGAGATGAGAACATGAGACTTTGAGACTTTGAGAATGTGAGATTTATCCGTCTTTGGCGGACTTTGAGAGAGTGAGATGAAAGACAAAGAAATAAAAAAGCCACAGAGTGGCAATATTAAGTAGCCGGTTGCGTAAGCTGCCGATGCTGAAGAAATGAAAATATAGCACTGAGGGTGCGTTACTTTTAATTGTTTAAACAAACCATAAACAACAAAGCTCCTGCAGTTCAGCAGGAGCTTTGCTTTGCGATTAATCTTTTATTCTTTGATAACCAGAGCATCCGTAAGTTCTTTCAGTAATTCCGGTTTGGTGCTGACGTCGGAGTTTTGCAAATATTCACGACGCTGCTGGAATCTGTCTTTCAGAAGCTCTAAATATTGTTCCGGATTTTCCCGTTTGTGAGGATCATATTTATCATAAAATCCGGGCAGGATTTTTTCCAGAGAAGCTTTAGTCGGGATCATCGCACCGGGCAGAGCTTCCCATTCTTCCCATTCCAGTTGGTCGGTGAGAATAGCTGTTTGCAGTGTGAGCGAAGAGACGAGTTTAATGTCTTCCACGTCTGTATCGGAAGATTTCCAGTAAGCTGCGGAATTGAAACAGTAGCATTCGGCTCCGCTGTCGATCACGTTTTTGAAAGCTTCCACGTCTTTATAAAGTTCGTACACGCGGAACGGATTGGCGAAAGGTTCGAACACCAATTTATCCAAATCGGCTTCTCTTACGTTTTCAGCCCGATTTCGGCGTGTGACCAAAGCTGCTCCCATTGCCACAGCCAGATAGCTGTTTTCAAATTTTAAAATGGGAGGAAGAATCGTATCTTTCATTAACCAGGCGAGAGCTTTCGGGAAGCTGCAACGGTTTACCCAATGTCCCAGAAGATCACGATCCAAAATGGCGCGGCCGTTTGCCTGTCGCAGGTCTAATCCCACCGGTAATATCTTACCTTGCACTTCCATCTGAGCATGATTCATCAGGGAAATGGTATATTTCCAATCGGGGTGCCCGATCGGACGGCTGTCGGTTTTATCGAAAAGAGAAGGTTCCCAAACGCGGCAGAGTTTATTTTCCACATCTATTTGGAAAGCATCGTCGTGCAGAATAACTTTTTTAAAGCCTTTTGGCATGGTGCCGTGATTATCGGCAGAATTTGTATGAGAAGATTTTCCGGTGCCGGAAAGTCCGTAAAAAGCGATCGATTTTTTACCGAGTGGACGATATTGTTCATCGTCGCATTCCGCAAAGTCGATTTCCTTGATGCCACCGTGGCAGGCAGCCATGCCAAGACGCATGCCGGAAGTCCAGGCGAGGGTCAAAGTACCTTTTTTTCGTTCGCCGAAATAACGCATTCCAAAATTGAAAATAACATTGTGTTTTTCATCGACCAATGCCAGTTGCGGGCGTCCGATATTGGTATAATACGGATCATTGCAGGTCCATTCATTAAATCCGACGATAATAATATCCTGGATGGGAATTTCTTTGCTGGCATTATATTTATCGGCTACCAATTCGAGAGGAGTAAAGTTACAAAGCCAGTTGAAAACGTTCATGGCATCCGATTCCGTGGTAATAAAAGTGGCTTTGATCATCAGATCGGAATCCAATCCGATCACACCTTCGGCTTTGATCAGTTTCTGTTGTCCCATCTGGAAAACGGCTTCGCGGATATCTCCTTCGACTTTGCGCTTTTCGGCGGTAGGAATGCGATTGTAAAATACTCTGGCTTGTGCTGTTCTACCGATGATTTTGCCATGGCAATCATTTAAAACTTTAGCGCCTTGCGGTAAACCTATCTTAGCGGCAAAATCAGGATAAATGTCTAAATCCGTAACGGATACACCCGGCTGATCCAATGCCATTTGATAGGCTTCTGCTGCCGTTACTTTTCTTACTTGCGAACTTAACATCAATGTTTCTGCGACTGCTCTGACTTGTGAAATGTCTTTTAAATTGTCATAATACTTGTAACTGGGCTTACTTGCCATGATTCCTCCAAATTTATTTATTTGCTGATAATTTAAGGAATGAAAAAAAAGCAGCTGAAAAGCTGCTTTTATAAAATATACAATTTAAATTAGTTTTTGTCCGGATAGACGCTGATGAATTTCTTCCCGGCTTTCTTGGTTTCAAATTTTACAAAACCGTCGATCAGACTGAAAATAGTAAAATCATTACCTAGCCCGACGTTGTTTCCCTGATGAAATTTGGTTCCATGTTGACGTACAATAATATTGCCGGCCAGAACCTGCTGTCCGCCGTATTTTTTTACACCAAGAAATTGGGGATTGCTATCTCTGCCGTTTTTACTACTGCCCACACCTTTTTTATGTGCCATGTTAAACTCCTTAGTTCAGAATGTCCGTGATTTTTATCTGGGTGTAATTCTGACGGTGCCCCTGTTTTTTCTCGTATCCTTTTCTTCTTTTCTTTTTGAAAACGATCACTTTTTTATCTTTGAAGTGCTCGATTACCTCTGCTGTAACTTTGGCATTCTGCACCGTGGGGGTTCCGATCGCAATGTCGTTATCTTTCTTCAGTAATAACACATTATCGATTTCTATTTCGGTACCTGGCTCAAGTTCGCCCAGATAAGGAACTTTTATAATTTCGTCTTTTTCAACCTTAAGTTGAATGCCTTTAAAATCTACTATTGCGTACATCACAATCTCCTTTTATCTATCCCACTTTAACCTGGGAACAACTAAAAAATTTGGGGTCGTTTTTATTGTCAAGAACAATATAAATTATCTTTTAACTCTTCGAAAGACTGTAATTTAGAGTTATGTCTTTGTTGGTCTTGGCGGATACAACTCTGAATTCATCCGGTTCTATTTTCGGATCGATCAGAAAATCGATTTTATTTTTTGTATCTTTGAAGATGTCGGGATTACTTTCAATGAAGCCGATTACATTTTTATGAGCATAAATTTTCAAGGGATCATTTTGAATAAAATAGCCTGCCCTTTGCAGCCATCGGGAAATCTGTATGGTAATGGAATCGCGTGACATCAAGCGACCTGTGCCGTGGCAATACGGGCATTGTTCGGAATAAGAAAGAAGCAGGCTGGGTCGGGAACGCTTACGTGAAATTTCTACCAATCCGAGTTGGCTGAACGGGAAAACCTTATTTTTGGCTCGATCACTTTTCATGGCTTTTCTGAAGGCATTGAAGACATTTTCCTTACTTTCATCGCTTCGCATATCGATGAAATCGATGACCATAATTCCGCATAAATCGCGCAATCTGATTTGACGGGCAATTTCGATGGCAGCTTCTATATTGGTGCGTTCTATGGTCTCTTCATAATGCCCGGAACCGATAAAACTACCGGTATTGATATCGATGGCTACGAGCGCTTCCGTTTGTTCAATGGTAATATTACCGCCGCTGGGTAAACTGATGCGGGAATTGAAGATGGTTGTAATTTCGTTTTCAATGCCGTAAGCGTCGAAAATGGGGGAGTCCTCATTGTAATATTCGATCCGATCCACCAGTTCTGGAGTAATATTTTTCAACCTGGAGATGATCCGTTGTCGTAATTTTTTATCATCCACCACCAATCTTTTTACGCTGCTGTTGAAAAGGTCTCTGACCAAAGTGAAAGAAAGGTCGTTCTCATCGTAAATACAGGAAAGATTTTTAGCGTATTTTATTTGTTTTTCCACCAGTTTCCAGGTTTTATTCAAACCGGTGTATTCCTGCTCAAAATCGTCTTCCGTAATGCCTTCCGTATCGGTTCTTACAATCAGTCCGTCTTCTTCTTCCTTCAGATTCTCCAGGATTTGTTTGATCCTGTCTTTCTCTTTGGAAGAATTTATTTTCCGCGAAATGGCAATTTTCTTTTGATTCGGCATTAGAACCAGAAATTTCCCGGGAATAGAAAGCCTGCCGGTAACCCTGGCGCCTTTCTTTCCAATCGGGTCTTTTTTTATTTGTACGATGATTTCCTGGTTCGGTTGCAGAATTTTATTGATCAGGGAAGAATCACGCTTGTTGAAGATTTTTCTTTTAGCCGGAGCGAGCGTATTGGGGTCGATATCCTTGAAGTGCAGAAAAGCCGTTCTGGCAAGTCCAATATCTATGAAAGCAGCACCCATGCCGGGTAGAACATTTTTCACAATTCCTTTGTATATATTGCCGACAATCAGTTCTTTCTCTTTCTTCTCGGCAAATAGCTCTACTAATTTATCGTCTTCCAGAATCGCAATTCTGGTTTCAAATAAGTTTACATTTACTATAATTTCGCAAAACATATACCATCCTTAATATAATTGGAAAGAACTCCAATCAAGAGTATAATAACGTCAAGATTTTTCTCAATATCTTTTTCTTGACACGGTATGGAGCCCCAAAATTATTTGCAACCTGTTTGATGCGAGGTGGAGCAGTCTGGTAGCTCGTCGGGCTCATAACCCGAAGGTCGCAGGTTCAAATCCTGCCCTCGCTACCATTTTTTCAACGAGGGAATTTCAGCTTTTCCCTAAAGGTGAGAAAGCTGACCGGAAGTGAAAAAAATGATCTTTAAGTGAATAAAGGTGATTTTTAAAATTAATAAATGGCGGCGTAGCTCAGTTGGTTAGAGCATCGGAATCATAATCCGAGTGTCCGGGGTTCAAGTCCCTGCGCCGCTACCATTTTTTTTAGCGCCAGTAGCTCAGTCGGATAGAGCAACGGATTTCTAATCCGTGGGTCTGGGGTTCGAATCCCTACTGGCGTGCCATTTACAAGCTGGATTGCGTGAATAAACATCTTGAAAGCATATTAGATTGAAGAGTGAATTAAATTTATGGTGGGTGTAGTTCAATGGTAGAGCACTGGATTGTGGTTCCAGGCGTTGTGGGTTCGAGTCCCATCTCCCACCCCAGATTTACGGCATAAGTTAATGATACTTATGCCGTTTTTTATGTATTACATTCGCATCCAATTTAGTTTCATTTCCACATTGGTCTGATTAAATCCATTAGGAGCGGGTGCACACCGTACTTTCGGAATACTAGATCATGCTTTGCAGAATGGACAATTTGCCCAGTTCGGAGCAAGGAATTATCCTGGTGTTGCTTCTGGCAGAACAAGAGAAGGTGATCGGGAATATGAGAGAAAGTTTTTACCGGGAAAGTGAAATGAATAAATTTATAGATAGGCTAGAGAGCTTGCCCTCGTTAAAGAGCCGAAAAATCCCGAGGTTTGGCAAGAGACCTGTCTGGGTTCTGTGAACTGGGAACGGTTCACCAAGAGGAAGGCGGTTGCCTTCCTCTTCGTTTATTGACGATAGATAAGGATGTCATAATTCATATAAGAATCTCAAGTTTCGTAATTGGTCTAATCAAAACTGGAAGCGACGTTGCGTAACGTCGCCATCTGAAAAAGTTTCAATTCCACATTGGTCTGATTAAAACCAGTCTCGAGTCCGAGTTTTTGAGCTGCTTTGACTCATTTCAATTCTACATTGGTCTGATTAAAACTTTTGAAAATACTTGCCCCAATCCTGGAATCCGAATTTCAATTCCACATTGGTCTGATTAAAATGGCAGATACTGGGAAACAGATTCTATACATTTGCTCATTTCAATTCCACATTGGTCTGATTAAAACTCTTGCGCATATATATATTGCGCAGCTCGAAAAATGATTTCAATTCCACATTGGTCTGATTAAAACAAAATCGTCATGATTAGTCGTCCAGACCGTCAGCCTGATTTCAATTCCACATTGGTCTGATTAAAACACTGCATCCATCCACATTATACCGTCCTCAAAACTTATTTCAATTCCACATTGGTCTGATTAAAACCGCCTTGGTCTGCTTGCTGTTGCAAACTTCCAGACGCATTTCAATTCCACATTGGTCTGATTAAAACCAGGACTTAAAGGACGTGCGGGACGTCCTTGTCC
>Ga0116164_10001292_pt1 | contig 19095 bp, 14 predicted proteins | sample AD_UKC109_MetaG_FD_89888 | JGI IMG/M metagenome (GOLD analysis project Ga0116164, IMG submission 89888) | Active sludge microbial communities of municipal wastewater-treating anaerobic digesters from Hong Kong - AD_UKC109_MetaG | ecosystem: Engineered > Bioreactor > Anaerobic > Digestate... | reverse complement strand
TGAACACATGAACACATGAACACAATCAAAGTCCCTTTAATGTCCGATCTCGCTGCGCGGGGCGAAACCCCTGAATACCTTTTCTGGGTTGGCTGTGCAGGAGCCTTTGATGAACGCTATCAGAAAGTAACCCGTGCTTTTGTGCGGCTATTGCATCACGCCGGAATCAGTTATGCCGTCCTGGGCACGGAGGAGACCTGCACCGGTGATCCTGCCCGCAGGGCCGGGGACGAGATGACCTTTCAGATGCAGGCCCTGACGGTGATTGAAACGCTGAAGGCCTATAATGTCAAAAAGATCATCACCTGCTGTCCGCATTGTTTCAATATTTTCAAAAACGAATATCCCGACCTGGGCGGACAATACGAAGTCATCCATCATTCGCAGTTTCTCAGGATGCTGGTGGAAGAGGGGAGGATCAAGGCGGACCCGGCGGTTTTCAGCGACAAGACCATTGTATTTCATGATCCCTGTTACCTGGGCAGGGGCAACGGGGAGTATGAATCGCCCAGGGCCGTGATTGCCGCCCTGAGGGCGCGCACCACCGAAATGCCCCGGAACCGGAGCAAGGCGCTCTGCTGTGGTGCCGGCGGTGCGCAGATGTTCAAGGAAGCAGAGCCGGGAAACAAGGAGGTGAACACCGAACGCACCGAAGAAGCCCTGGCCACCGGCGCCCGGATAGTGGCCACCGCCTGCCCCTTCTGCATGACCATGCTTTCGGACGGTATTAAGTTCAAAGACAAACAGGAAGAGGTAAAAAACTACGACATTGCCGAGTTGCTGGCCATGTCGCTGGGGCTCTAGGCCACTTGTACTAAAAAGCTCGTTCTCCGGCTATCGCCGTCTCCCGGGACCAAGCCTGATCCGGAATTTCCCTAGTATAAATACCCTTATAAACCTTATAAACCTGAAAATCTTGTTAATCCTGTCTTTAACAAAAAACAACGATAAATAAGAGCAATCATTCCGCAATCCGCAATCCGCTCCCGATAGCATCGGGACCGCAATTCCTTTCCTTCTCACATCAGTTTCTGATACACCTGCCACCAGCGGTCGGGAATTTCGTTGTTGCAGGCGGTCTGGTAATCTTCGTAAGTGCAGGGAACAATGTAATGATTTGCATATTTCCGTCGGTTGTCGGCCCCGCAGATCACTTCCATCCACCAGCGGTCGCTTTTGCGGCTTTTCAGGAAGAGGATGCCGTCGCTGAAATCGCTGGTAGGCACGGTATAACGGATAAAAGCGTCGCTCTCGCGCGAGGGAATGTCCTTTTTCCGCGCATTAAAGCCCTCAAACACGTACCAGATCATCTGCGCAAGCAGCAGGGCAGTGAGGTCCATCCGGTCGTAAGCAGGGTTGTACTCGAAGAAGCCTATAGAGGAAAGCTTGTCGCTCATAGCCGCGTAGCGGGCGATCTGGCAGGCCTGGTCGCCGGTAAAGCCGTTGGGGCCGGCATTGGCATTGCCCGGGGCATCGGCAGCCCTGATGGCCCCCATGTCGAAAGTAAGCAGATCGGCATTGCGCACCAGCGGCTCGGCTTCTTTCATATTGGCGGTGAGCAGGCCCAGCCGGTAGCTGTCGAACAACAGTTTTTTCATCAGGTCGAGCGCCGGCTGATCAACAAAATAAGTCTGGTATCCTAAATTGGTGTAATTAAACAGGTAATTGGGCCGCTGCATAATGATGCGGCTGAGATAGGTATGTGAATTCAGCTCCGACTGGGTCTCTCCAAGGTCGAACATCGGGTCAACGGCGGCCATATTGATGATCTGTTCCAGCTTTTCATATCCTTTGTACATGGCATAGGTCAGGTCCTGGCTTCCGCCGATAATGACCGGAAAAATCTTGTTGGCTACCAGGTAAGATACGGTGGAGGAGAGGGCATAGTAGGTATCTTCAATGGTAAATCCCTGTCTGATATTGCCCAGATCGGCGATACGAGCCGTCCAGGAGCCGGGAAACAGCCTGTAAAGCTGCTTTCTTACCTTATTTGCAGCACCTGCGCATCCTTCGTTGCTCACGGCTGTGCGGTCTTCATCCATACCGATCAGGGCGATGTCAACATCAGCAGCTTCCGGAAAATCAGCATCTTGCCGGTTAGCGAGTAATTGCTGGCCGATGCGTGGATGCGATATAGTTTCGGAACCATCAAACAGTTCGTCGGGAAGGGGCTCAAAATAAATGGAGATATCCATAGTCTGCAGGAGGTTTTAAGAGCCCAAACCTATGGATTTTATACGGATTTTGCAAATCAATCTGCCCTTCGGCCGGCTGAAAGCGCTGTAACCATAAGGTATTCCGGGTGTCAGGCCTGGAGCAGGCGCTACTTTTTCCTGAACTTCCCTTTTCCGGGGGATTTCGGTGCGGCATCCGATTTCGCGGCAATTTCCCTGCACTGTTCCAGGGTAAGAGAAGCGGGATCGGTGCCTTTAGGGATACGGTAATTTGATTTACCAATGGAGATGTAAGGGCCGTAACGTCCGTTAAGGACCTGTACTTCAGGATCTTCTTCGAAAACCCGGATCATACGCTCCTTTTCTTTTCTGCGCTTTTCTTCTATCAGTTCAACTGCACGTTCGGCATCAATGGAAGCAGGGTCGTCAGTCTTTGCCAGTGAGTAGAAAGCTGATTTATGTTTCACGTAGGGTCCGAAACGCCCGATGGCTACTGTTATATCAGCATCTTCGTATTCACCGATGGTTCGCGGGAAATCAAACAGTTTCATGGCTTCCTGCAGGGTGAGCGATTCTATGCTTTGTCCCTTTTTCAGGCTGGCAAAGCGCGGCTTTTCAGTGTCCTCCGATTCGCCGATCTGCACCATTGGGCCGAACCGGCCGATTTTCACATAAACATTTTTTCCTGATTCAGGGTCGGCTCCGAGCAAGCGCTCTCCTTTTACTTTCTCAGACTTCTCAAGCGTTTCTTTTACCTGTTTGGCAAAAGGATAATAAAACTCCCGGATCATCTGGTTCCACACTTTCTGTCCCTGCGCGATTTCGTCAAATTCTTTTTCCACGCTGGCCGTGAAGTTGTAATCGAGGATATTTTCAAAATTCTGTACCAGAAAAGAGGTCACCAGCGATCCTATATCGGTAGGGAAAAGTTTATTCTTTTCCTGTCCGGAGGTTTCAGTCTTAACCGTTTCGGTGATTTTTTCATTTTTCAGTTTCAGCAGGTCAAAGCTGCGTTGAATTCCGGGTCTGTCCTCCTTAACCACATATTCTCTTTTCTGAATGGTTGAGATGGTCGGGGCATAGGTCGACGGTCTGCCAATACCCAGCTCTTCCAGCTTTTTCACCAGGCTTGCTTCGGTGTACCGGGGCGGTTGCTGCGAAAATTTCTGCGTGGCCAGCATTTCAACCAGATTGAGTTGCTGTCCTGTTTTCAGCGGAGGCAGCATGCCTTCATCCGTGTCATTGTTCTCGTCATCTGTCGATTCGAGGTATACCTTCAGGAACCCGTCAAATTTGATGACCTCACCCTTTGCGACAAATTTCTCAGGTGATTTTGAAATGCTGATCGTAACCGTAGTGCGCTCCAGTTCGGCATCACTCATTTGTGAAGCAATGGTGCGCTTCCAGATCAGGTCGTAGAGTTTTTTCTGAGATGCATCGCCCGGAACTTCACGGTGATTCATATAAGTGGGCCTGATGGCTTCGTGGGCCTCCTGTGCGCCTTTCGATTTGGTGGCGTACTGACGGGTTTTTACATAATTTTCACCGTAAAGCGAAGTGATTTCCTCTTTGGCCATATTGATGGCGAGCGACGACAGGTTAACGGAGTCGGTACGCATATAGGTGATTTTCCCGGCTTCATAAAGCTGCTGTGCCACCATCATGGTTTTAGCAACGGAAAAGCCCAGTTTGCGGCTGGCTTCCTGCTGAAGGGTGGAGGTGGTAAATGGCGGGGCGGGCGATTTTTTCGCAGGGCGGGTTTCGGTATCGGATACCTGATAGGTTGCCCCCACGCAGGTGTTGAGAAATTGCAGGGCTTCAGGTTTCTCGGGAAAACGGCGGCTGAGTTCGGCAGCAATTTTCGGCTGACCTTCTTCGCCCGGGAGGATAAATATGGCAGTAACCCTGAAGTTGTATGAACTCTTGAATGATTTGATCTCTTCCTCCCTCTCCACAATCAGTCTGACCGCTACCGACTGGACCCTTCCGGCCGAAAGCGCAGGTTTTACTTTTCTCCAGAGTACCGGTGAGATTTCAAAACCTACAAGTCGGTCGAGCACCCGGCGCGCCTGCTGAGCATCAACCAGGTTTTTATCGATGCCCCGTGGATTTTGTATGGCTTCGGTGATGGCATTTTTTGTGATTTCATGAAACACAATCCGCCTGGTTTTCGATTTATCCAGCCCGAGCGCTTCGGTAAGGTGCCACGAAATGGCTTCCCCTTCACGGTCTTCATCGGAAGCAAGCCAGACAACCTCGGCTTCGGAAGCCAGCTTTTTCAACTCCTTCACAAGTTTTACCTTGTCACCGGAAACTTCGTATTTGGGCTTAAAATCATGTTCAATGTCTACTCCGAGCTGCTTCTTTGAAAGGTCGCGCACATGGCCGAAACTTGACTTAACAATGAAATCCTTTCCAAGGAAGCCTTCAATGGTTTTTGCTTTTGCAGGGGACTCTACGATCACCAGGTTTTTGATCATATTGACAAATGCTGATTAATAATCAATGTTTTAAAACGGGCACAAAGTAACGGAATAAAAAGATACCACACTTTTAGAACATTAAGATTAATTTATAACAGGGTAAAAATGAGGCTGTTCAAATATTGTGTATTTTTGCGGCCCGGTACGGTGATGTACCACCCGTTTTCATTAAGATTTTATTGTGGATCAGAAACGCAAACTTTATATAGAGACCTATGGTTGTCAGATGAATTTTTCTGACACTCAGATCGTGGGTTCCATCATGACCGATCACAATTTTGAAACCACCGGTAACATTGCCGAGGCCGACCTGATTTTTGTGAATACCTGTTCAATCAGGGATAATGCAGAAAAGCGCGTAAGGGCCCGCCTGCAGGAGTTTAAGCGGTATAAAAAGCAGAAACCCGGACTGATAATCGGCGTGCTGGGGTGTATGGCTGAGAGGTTGAAAGAGCAGCTGATCAGTGAGGAGAAAATGGTGGATGTGATTGTTGGCCCGGATGCTTACCGCGATCTGCCGCGTTTGCTCAATGTGGCCGAAGGCGGCCAGAAAGCGATCAATGTCATTCTTTCGGCCGACGAAACCTATGCGGATATCAATCCCGTCAGGCTCGACAGCAACGGGGTATCGGCTTTTATTTCCATTATGCGGGGTTGCGAAAACTTCTGTTCCTATTGTGTAGTTCCATACACCCGTGGCCGGGAGCGCAGCCGGGATCCTCTGACCATTGTAAAGGAGGCCGGAGAATTATTCAGCGAAGGCTACCGCGAAGTAACCCTGCTCGGGCAGAATGTCAACTCATATAAATGGGATGACGGAACCGGTTTTTCAAAGCTGCTGGAACGTGTTGCAATGGTGAACCCTCTGCTTCGGGTCCGCTTTGCAACTTCTCACCCCAAAGACCTGACCGATGAGTTGTTGCATACCATGGCAGCCTACCCGAATATCTGCAGGTCAATACATCTGCCGGTTCAGTCGGGCAGCGACCGAATCCTTAAACTGATGAACCGGAAGTACGACAGCAGCTGGTATCGTCAGCGGATTGAAGCCATCAGAAAAATCCTGCCGGGCTGCGCCATTTCAACGGATATCATCACCGGTTTCTGCAGCGAAACGGATCAGGATCACCGGGATACACTGGATATGATGAATTGGGTAGCCTATGACTACGCTTTTATGTTTAAGTATTCTGAAAGGCCCGATACCCTTGCTCATAAAAAATATAAGGATGATGTTCCTGAAGAGGTGAAGAGTGTCCGCCTTCAGGAAATTATCAATCTTCAGCAGGAACTCTCTTTCCGGAGCAACCATGCCGATATCGGAAAAACATTTGAGGTGCTGGCCGAAAGCGTTTCAAGAAAGTCAGGGAAAGAGCTTTCCGGAAGAAACAGCCAGAATAAGGTGGTTGTTTTTCCGAAAAAGGATTATAAACCGGGAGATTTCATTAATGTAAAGGTAAATGCCTGTACTCCGGCCACGCTTAAGGGAGAGGTCATTTAGATTTTACAAACTTTCAACAGATGAATGGAGGCGGCAAATGAAAGGAAAACTTATCTTTGTACTACCGGTAAGGTATGGGGAAAGCAATATTTCATTCATTACTTTTGCTTTATTATCAACATATAAAGGATCGAAAATGCAGTGTCAGGAAACTATTTAAAAAAAATCGTGTTAACATTGCGTTGTTTAATCCGGCATCTGAATAACATTTTAACTTTGTTCTCATGTTACTTTAGTGCCAAAAATCAATTAACATAACACAAACCTGTATTTAATTTTTCAAATCCCGGCATATGAAACGTATTTTATTCTTTGTGTTTATCGCCCTTATGGCAACTTCCTGTGTTTCCCTGAAAAAAGTTAAATACCTGCAGGATGCTGAAAATTACAGTAAGGGTGATAAAACGGAATTCCCAAACAGTCATACTACCGATTACAGGGTGCAGCCAGGTGACAACCTTTACATTGATGTAAAAAGCCTGGACACCAAGACAAGCAATCCTTTCCTTGCAAACCAGACAATGGGATACCAGATGTCAACGGAGGCCGGGGTTTATCTGAACAGTTACCTGGTGAATGATTCGGGGTATGTTAATTTTCCGGTAGTAGGAAAGGTATTGGTAAAAGGGCTGACCGTAAATGATGTAAGGGATAAGCTTCAGAGAGTGGTAGATGAATATTTTCAGTTCACAACAGTAACGGTTAAACTGGTGAATTTCAAAATCAGCCTGCTTGGAGAAGTGGTCAGACCGGGAACTTACCAGGTTTATCAAAACAGTATCAATGTTTTCCAGGCCCTTAGTATGGGTGGTGACCTCACAAATTTTGCCAACAGAAAAAAAGTCTCCGTGATCCGGAAAACAAAAGATGGTTCAAGCATTCATACCATCAACCTGCTTAAATCCGACATCTTAACTTCGGATGCCTATTTTCTCCAGCCGGATGATATTGTATACGTGGAACCAATGAACAACAAGAATTTCACTTTTGAAGCATTCCCCTATGCAATTCTGTTTTCAACCATTTCAACAACATTGCTTATCCTGAACTTTTTAAAATAAGATATCGTCGTGGAGAATTATATTAAAGAAATGAACCAGGAAGAATCGATTGATTTCAAACAATTATTCTTCAAATTTTACCGCTACTGGTATTTTTTCATCATCACCATCTTTATCGCGATGATCATCGCTTTTCTGTTCAATAAATACACCGAACCTGTGTATAAAGTGAGCACCACAGTGATGGTAAAAGATGATAAAACGGGTTTTGACCCTCAGGCGCTGCTGGGCCTGGGGAATCTGAAAAGTAACCAGAATCTCGAAAATGAGATAGGTGTGCTGAAGAGCAGGTCATTGGTTAACAGGGCAATTCGAGCATTGGATTTCCGGGTGTCCTATTACATGGAAGATAATTTTATTACGCGCGAACTTTACACCCAATCCCCCTTTACCGTTGTTTTCGATACGGCCTTTCCCCAGCCTGCCGGACTCAGGTTTAACCTTAAAATATTGCCTGAAAATCAGTTCTCCCTCTCTACCGAAGGTGAAGCGGCTTTTCTCTACAGTTTTGCAAAGAACCAGCAACTGGAGGACATCAGCAAACAGGTAACCATCAGTGGTACGTTCGGCTTTGGTCAGGAGATCAAGGGTCGTTACCATAACTTCAAGGTTGTACTCAATCCAAACTATGTTCCCAAAGAGCATATGGGGAAGAACATGTTCTTCGTTTTCAACAAAACTGAAGACCTTGCCAGGCAGTTTATGGGTTACACCATTGAGCCAATAAACCGGGAGGCCTCTATTGTCGAAATTTCATTGAGGAGCAACAATATGCATAAGGCTGCCGATTTTCTGAATATGCTTACTACAACATACCTTCAGCGGAGTCTTGAAAAAAAGAACCAGATAGCTACCAATACCATCAATTTTATCGATGATCAGTTACTGGGGATCTCTGACTCATTGCAGATGGCCGAAATGAACCTGCAGCAGTTCAGGACCACCAACGAGGTGATGAACCTTGATTTTCAGTCGCAGCAGGTATTTACCATGATGCGTGACCTCGAGGAAAGAAAGGCAGAATTGATTGTTAAAAATGAATACTATCTGTATTTGCAGAATTACCTCAGGAATAATGAAGATAATATTGACGGTCTCACTGTTCCATCCTCAATGGGTATTGACGATCCGGTATTAGCCACCTTGATCAATGAACTCACCCGTTTGTATGCTGAAAGGGGGGAAGCCCTGCTGACTGCCCGTGAAAAGAATCCTATCATCGCCTCATTCGACGACCGCATCAGGGTAAATAAGAAAACCCTTGAAGAGAATATCAAGAATATTGTGAATACCTCCAATATTGCCATCAGGGATATCAACAACCGGATCAATCAACTGTCATCACGCATCAACCGCCTTCCCAGCACACAAAGGGCATTGTTTGGCATTGAACGTAAATTCAAACTCAACGATGCCATATATACCTTCCTGCTCGAGAAGCGGTCGGAAGCCCAGATTACCAGAGCTTCGAATATGCCTGATAATGAGGTTATTGATGAGGCAACCGTGGATCAGTTGCAGCCTGTTTTCCCGAAGAAAACGCTCAATTACACCATCGCGTTTTTACTTGGTCTGGTTTTCCCGGTCATTTATGTTCTTGGCAAGGATTATTTCAACGATAAACTGATAGATAAAAAAGACCTTGAGAGCCTGACTTCCCTCCCCATGATCGGGCATGTAATCCACAACAGCAAAGATAGTCAGATTGTAGTGGCTGAGTATCCGAAGTCTTCCATCTCTGAGTCGTTCAGGTCAATCAGGACCAACCTCAGCTATTATGCGCAGAATAAGGAGAAGCAGGTAATTCTGATCACTTCGACCATGGTAAGTGAAGGTAAAACCTTTACCGCGATCAATCTGGCTTCTATTTTTGCCCTGTACGGAAAGAAAACCCTGCTGATGGGATACGACCTGCGTAAACCCAAGATATATCAGGATTTCGGGTTGTCGAACACTGAAGGGATCAGTTCATTTCTTATCAACCGGAGCGACTTGCAGGGCATTATCCAGAAATCGCCGCTCGATAATCTGGATATCGTGATGGCCGGACCGGTACCGCCAAATCCTGCCGAACTGATTGCATCGGACCGTAACGATGAACTTATTGACGGGCTGAAGGAAATCTATGACTTCATCATTATCGATACCCCGCCGGTGGGACTGGTTACGGATGCTTTCCTGCTGATGAAATATGCCGATGTAAAGGTATTTGTCGTCCGTCAGAATTATACCAACAAAAAGGTCTTTGGTTCAATCATCGCAGATATTGAGTCCAGAAACATCCCGAATATGACCATCCTGGTCAATGATGTAAAAATGGACAAGAATTCCTATGGTTACGGCTACGGTTACGGTTATGGCTACGGTTATGGCTACGGCTACGGATCGGGTTACGGCTATGGATACTATACCGACGATCAGGAACCTGAAGAAGAGGGACTGGTTGATAAAATGTTCAGGAAGTCCTGATGATTTATATTGCTAAAGTGTTGAAGGCCATCTGGAAAGGTGGCCTTTTCCTGTTTTGGACAAGCTGGCTGGCAATCAAAAAAATAGTAGTAGCTTTGCAGTCACTATCCTGCAGGAGGATTGGATTATGGGTAAAACCGGATACAGGCAGATCATGGAAAAGCGTCTCGGGCAGAAAGCCAGGGTAATCTGGCTGACCGGCCTGCCCTGCTCGGGCAAGACTACGTTGGGCTCTGGCCTGGAGAAAGCCTTGCTTGATGAAGGGTTTCATGTGAAGTTACTTGACGGGGATGTCACGCGCAAAGGGCTTTGCAGTGATCTTGGTTTTTCAGCTCGCGACAGGGAGGAGAATATCCGGCGGGTTGCCGAAATTTCAAAGCTTTTTGTTGACAGCGGTATCATCACCATTAACGCTTTTATTACCCCGACGGAAAGGCTGCGTGAACTTGCCCGCGAAATCATCGGATCTGATAATCTGGTGAGTATCTATGTGAATGCGCCCGTAGAGGTATGTGAAGCCCGGGATGTAAAGGGCATGTACCGGAAAGCGCGCAGTGGCGAGATTCTTGATTTCACCGGGGTCAGCGCCCCCTTCGAAATCCCTTTGAGCCCCGACTACAGGATTGACACAGCATCTTTGGCTCCGGAGCAGAATATTGCCGAGCTCCTTGAGTTCATCGTTCCAATAATTAAGTTTGAAGCATGAAACATAAATTTACACTCACCCATCTTGAAGAGCTGGAGTATGAGTCCATCTATGTAATCCGGGAAGTGGCTGCCCAGTTTGAGCGGCCTGTCCTGCTGTTCTCCGGAGGTAAGGATTCCATTGTGATGACCCATCTGGCTGTCAAGGCTTTCTGGCCCGGGAAACTTCCATTTCCACTGCTGCACATCGATACCGGTCATAATTTTCTGGAAACCATCGTTTACCGCGATAACCTGGTGAAGAAACTGGGTGCGCAACTGATTGTAGGATCTGTACAGGAGAGCATTGATACAGGCCGGGTGATTGAAGAAAAGGGTGCAACCGCCAGCCGGAACATACTTCAGACAACCACCCTGCTTGACACCATCGAAAAATATAAATTTGACGCAGCCATGGGCGGTGGCCGGCGCGATGAGGAAAAAGCCAGGGCTAAGGAACGCTTCTTTTCCCACCGCGACGAGTTCGGACAGTGGGATCCGAAAAACCAGCGTCCCGAGTTGTGGAACATTTTCAACGGCCGTAAAAACCAGGGCGAGCATTTCAGGGTTTTTCCCATCAGCAACTGGACGGAAATGGATGTCTGGCAATATATCATGAAGGAGAAAATAGAACTTCCGGAGATCTATTTCACCCATCAGCGTGAAGTATTCAACAGGGATGGCGTGTGGCTGGCCAAAGCTCCCTTTATGACCCTTAAGGATAATGAGCACTATGAGACCAGAACTGTGCGTTGCCGGACCATCGGAGATATCTCATGCACAGGCCTTACCCTTTCAACTGCCAATACCATAGAAGAGATCATCGATGAAATAGCGGCCACCAGGGTTACCGAAAGAGGTGGCAGGGCCGATGATATGCGTTCGGAAGCCGCCATGGAAGACCGTAAAAAGGAGGGTTATTTCTGATAATTTCATTCTTCCGGTTTACCATTTGATACAGCATGCGTTAATAAATACAATTATGAGTGAATTTTCGACCAAAGGATATCTGGATATGGAATTGCTCCGGTTTACGACAGCCGGAAGCGTTGATGACGGTAAAAGTACCCTGATAGGCCGTTTGCTGTACGACAGCAAATCAATCTTTGAAGACCAGCTTGAAGCCGTTAAACGGGCGAGCATCCGGCGCGGTAATGAACATATTGACCTTGCCCTCCTTACCGATGGACTCAGGGCCGAAAGAGAGCAGGGAATTACCATCGATGTGGCTTACCGTTATTTTGCCACACCAAAACGGAAATTTATCATTGCCGATACCCCAGGACATATCCAGTATACCCGGAATATGGTTACCGGTGCTTCCACTGCCAATGCCGCCATTATCCTGATTGATGCACGAAACGGCGTTACAGAGCAAACCTGTCGCCATTCCTATATTGCCTCACTGCTGCAGATTCCCCATGTTATCATCTGCATCAACAAAATGGATCTGGTGGGTTACAATCAGCAGGTTTATGAACGAATCAGACAGGAATTTAACAATTTTGCCGATAAGCTTAAATTGCGCGAGGTTACCTATGTTCCTATCAGCGCCCTGCACGGCGATAATGTAGTGGATGCTTCTCTGAATATGCCCTGGTATAAGGGAGGTACACTCAGGCATGTACTTGAGCATATCGAAATCGGGAATGATCATAACCTTGAGGATCCGCGTTTTCCCGTACAACATGTTATCAGGCCTTTATCCGATGAATACCATGACTACCGGGGCTATGCAGGCAGGGTAGCCGGAGGGTTCTTCCGTCCGGGCGATAAAGTTACAGTACTCCCTTCGATGCTGAGCAGCACCATCAAATCTATTGATATTTACAACGAAACCCTTGATGAGGCCTGGCCGCCAATGTCAGTGACATTCTCCCTTGAAGACGATATAGACATCAGCAGGGGGGATATGCTGGTAAAGCCCGGCAACCTGCCATTGATAACCCAGGATATTGAAGTGATGATGTGCTGGATGAATGATAAACCTTTGCAAATCAACGGAAAGTATGCAGTAAAACATACCACCCGCGATGTCAGGTGTATCATTCAGGAAGTTAAATACAAGGTGAATGTCAATACACTGGAGCAAATTCCGGGTGATCATACCGTCGGGTTGAATGATATTGCCTGTGTGAGGCTTCGCACTACCAAACCCCTCTTTGTGGATCCGTACAATGTTAACCGCAGAACCGGTGCCCTGATTATTATTGACGAAGCTACCAACAATACGGTTGGTGTGGGGATGGTTACCACCAATCAGTTATTAAACGGGGGGTAAGCTGAGAATTTACTTTTTCAGACTGTTTTTTACTTATATAAACCGACATCGAAACTGAATCGGATGACGAAGTGTAACCCATCGCTCAGCAGCAGCCTGAAAGCCGTCAGTGTCAGCAGTGAAATAAACAAAACGGTAAAGGCATAAGGCTTCCTGTAAAAATTCATCCGGTTGCCGAATGGTCTGGGATGGGCTTTCTGATTGAAAAGCAACGGAATTACGAGGAATCCCATTGAAGTGATGATGATGGCGTCGTATATCATGATGTCCTCATGCTGAGGGGTGGCATCAGGAATTTTGATGAAAATCAGGAGGGCTGCCCCGATAAGCCAGGGCGCCACAAACCGGAAAAACAGCGCTTTTCTTACCCTTGATTTGTTGTTGCGCTGAGCCGGTGCGATGGTTTCAAGGGCAAAGCGGGTACTGTAATAACCGGTAAGCGCCAGGATTAACAGAAATACCAGGGAGATAAGGATTTTGAAAAGGACATTCATGTAAAGCCAGTTGGCAACATATCCGAATCCAAGGTCAGTGACAATTCCGGCAACAAAGGCGCCGAGAAAATGCGTGGCTCCGTGGTAAGCTGTCCAAAGAAAAAACAGCCGTGCCTGTAACCCGGGTTTTTCGAGCGGGAGCACCCCCCTGAGTAAAACAATGGCAATACCCAGCGAAACAAGCGGACTGATGAAGGTAATGGCAATGATATTCAATCTAGACCATAACTGGCTGTAATTTCCAATCGGAAAGTAAAGTTCATAATAATAGAGCACGGAATCGATCCCGAAGCCGGATGCGGCAAGTATTCCGGCAAACTGGTAGATTAAATAGACCAGCAGGTATGAAAGCAGGAATAGTCCAAGCGAATTCAGCATTGGCCTGACTTCAGAACGCAGCACCTGATTGAATCCTTCGGGCCTGGGTTTTTCGATTTTAATGGCTGGTTCTTCCTGTTTTGGTTTGGTTCTTTTAATCAGTCTTTTAAGTAATGATTTTCTTTTTTTGGGCTTTCCGGCTTGCTTTACAGGGAAGGCCGGGCGCCCTTTGTCAGGCTCTGCCGGCGAATACACCTGTTTACTGGACTGTCCGGTCTGTTTGTTCAGGTTCTGGTTCAGCAGGTTAGCTGCCAGTGTATCCCGGCTCACCGGTTTTGGTTCAGCGGGTGCCGGTTTATTTTTCCGTTTAGCCGGGTTTACCGGTTCCTGATGCGGGATGCCGGTCAATGGTTGGTGCGGACCATAATAAGCCCCACTCTGACTCTTAAATATGCGATGGACCAACCTTCCGATGAAACCGCGTTTTTTGTTTTTATCTGCCATAAAACTGACCGGGTTTGGAAGAGTAAAGTTACATCATTAATTCAATAATCTTCCTGTAGTCGTCCTGATCCAGTTTGTGCACATAGGTGGCCGCTTTATTGCTGACCATTACCCTGAAAATCTCCTCGGGGTTAGCCTGATCTCCGGTCGCTTCCTTAAGTCTTACCGGGCATTCGATGCGGCGGAAGAAATCCTCAAACCGGGAAATCGTTTCTTCCGGGTCCCTGACATTGAAAAGGTTTTCTCCCAGATGTGCGATGCGGTGGGGGATACGGTCAAGTTGCAGCCGCATCCATGCAGGATAGACAACCGTAAGGGATGCCCCGTGCGGTACATCATAAAGCAGGGACAGGATATGCCCGATACTATGCACACCCCATTCACCTGAAGCCCGTCCGTACATGGTCATTCCGTTCAGGGCCATGGTGGCGGCAAACATGATTTTTGCCCTTAATTCATAGTTTGAAAGGTCATCAAGCAGAGCGGGACCAAATTCCATCGCCTCTTTGATGATAGAAAATACAAACCGGTCGGTAAGCGTGGCATCTTCCCCTTTGCCGAAATACGCTTCAAGCGCGTGCGCGATCAGGTCAGCAATGCCATAAGCCGTATAATTGCGCGGCACCGGAATGGTCAGTTGAGGATCGAGGAAGGAGTGTTTGGGGAAGATGAGCGGGCTGCCGATACTTCCTTTAACTTCTGCATCGTGGTTCGATAAAACTGCAAACTGGTTCATTTCAGTGCCTGTGGCAGCCAGTGTCAGCACTGCAATCAGGGGGACAGCGCTTCTGGGCATGGCCCTTCGCGAGAAGAAATCCCAGGCAGGAATTTCAACCGGAATGGCCACCGAAATCACCTTGGCGGAGTCGATTACACTTCCTCCTCCAACAGCAAGAATTACATCCACCATATTTTCACGACCGATGGCCGCTGCCGCATCTACGTCCTGAACAACCGGATTTGACCGGATGCCGCCGTATTCATATACTTCAGCGCCGATGGATTCAAGCTGTTTTATCACCTGATCATACAACCCGTTCTTCCTGATTGATCCTTTTCCGTAAACCAGCAGCACTTTTTTACCATAACGGTTGACCGTTTGTCCGAGGGTACAGAGAACATCCCTGCCAAAATGCAGGGTGGTGGGATTATAAGCGACAAAGTTTTCCATTGTTCAGCGTTTTTGTATGTAAACAAATCATCTCCGTTTTGGATCAACACCATTTGAATCAAGCACAAAATCCATCTGCTTTTTTTGCAGGTCCACCCGCTTTACGCGGATGCGGACCGGGTCACCAAGCTTAAATTCCCTGCCATGATGCTGACCAATTACCCGGTAGTTTTCATCATCCAGGTAATAAAAATCATCGTCCATATATTTGAGCGATACCATTCCTTCGCATTTGCTGCCTTCCAGTTCGACGTAAATACCGTACTTGCTTACGCCGGAGATCAGTCCGTTGAATGCATGGCCGATCTTATCCATCAGGAATTCGGCCTGCTTGTATTTTACCGAGGCACGTTCGGCCTCAACCGCCTTCCGTTCCATTTCGGAGCTGTGAACGCAGTACTCTTCATATTCATCCTTGTTCACCGATGGTTTTCCGGCCAGGTACCTTTCAAGCAGGCGGTGTACCATCAGGTCGGGATAGCGTCGGATGGGCGAGGTAAAGTGGGTATAATACTGGAAAGCAAGGCCGTAATGACCGAGATTAACCGTGGAGTATTCGGCCTTCGACATTGTCCGGATGGCGATGGATTCGATCATGTTTTCCTCTCCCTTTCCCGCGATCTGATCAAAAAGATGGTTGAAGGAACTGGCCAGCCCTTTGCGGGTACCCAGGTTGATTTTATAACCCAGTTTGGTAAGGAATTCGGCAAAACGCTGAAGTTTTTCCGGATTGGGCTCGTCATGAATACGGTAAACAAAAGTTTTTGGTTTGGAATCACCCGTCTTACGGCCGATCTTTTCAGCAACACGCCGGTTGGCAAGCAGCATAAAGTCCTCAATAAGCATATTGGCTTCCTTTTGCTCCTTGATATAGGTGTCTATGGGTTTGCCCGTTTCGTCCAGCACAAATTTGACTTCCTGGGTGTGGAAGGCAATTGAGCCTTTTTTGAATCTTTCTTCCCGCAATCTGATAGCCAGGTTGTTCAGTATCAGCAGTTCCTTTTTAAAATCGCCATCAGCTCCTTCTATCATCGCCTGCACTTCTTCGTAATTATAACGCCGGTCGCTGTTGATAATGGTTTTGCCGAACCATTCCCTGCTTATATTGCCCTTTTCATCCATATTAAAAACGGCTGAAAAACAGAGCTTGTCTTCCCTGGGTCTGAGGGAGCAAACCATGTTTGAAAGTTTTTCAGGCAGCATCGGAATGGTTCTGTCAACCAGATATATTGAGGTGCCTCTTTCATACCCTTCCCGGTCAATCGCCGTATTGGGTTTAACGTAATGCGAAACGTCGGCAATATGAACCCCGACTTCCCATTCTCCGTTTTCGAGCTTACGGAGCGAAAGGGCATCATCAAAGTCTTTGGCATCAGGCGGGTCGATGGTGCAGGTCCATATATTCCTGAAATCCTTTCGCGCGGCTATTTCGGCCGGAGAGATTTCCACGGGAATTTTTTCCGCTTCTTTCAGGGTTTCCGGCTTGAACTGAAGCGGAAATTCGAATGAAGCCAGTATGGAGTTCATCTCCACGTTATTGTCGCCGGGTTTGCCGAGGACCTGAATGATTTCACCAAACGGATTTTTCGACCTTTCGGGCCATTCCGTGATGCGGGCAATGGCTTTTTGCCCGTGACCGGCCTTGTTGAGTGATTCACGCGGAATAAAAATATCAACAGGCATGGCAACATCATCAGGTACAAGAAAAGCAAATTTACCGCTGATCTGAACCGTACCCACAAACTGACTTCTTCCCCGCTGGATTACTTCAACAATCTGTCCCTCGGTTTTCCGCCCTTTACGCATCGGAAAGAGGTGTACCTTTACCTTGTCACCATGCAGGGCATGACCGGTATTATTGGCTGAAATAAACACATCTTCATCCAGATCGGGTGTTGATACATAGGCCTTGCCGGTCTGTTTCATATCCACAATTCCGGTAACGGAGGTATGCAACAGTTTATCGGCAAGCAATTCCGGATTATACTTGTACTTGCCCCGGTTTAATTCAAGGATCACATTTCCGGCCGCCAGTTTTTCAAGCAGTGTCTTTACCATTTCACGGCTTACTTTGTCGGTAACCCCGAGCATTTTGGCAACCTGCCTGAAATTAAATGATTTGAATGGATTGGATGAGAAGAGCGCCTCAACCGTATTGATAAACGGATCGTGTTTTACAGCCTTTGCTCTGGGATTTTTCTTTTTTGCCATGGTCAGATAATTATTATTGTAAAGGTATGAATTTAACCGGATTTGAAATCCGGATCTGCCAAAAAGGCCGCAGAATACCGTTTTTGGAAAGAAAGGGCAGAAAATATTGCAGATCAGGGATTACTTTTCATGGAAAGTCAGATAAATAGAACAACAGGATAAGCTGGTTTTTGGCCGGAGGGATGCAGCCTGTTGGGATTCAGTTATTTTCAGAAAAGATCCGGATTACCGGATCGGGCTTAACGACAGAAAATCAATACAACAGAATTCGGATAATGGAGAACGAAAGGAAAAAGATTCTGATAGCGGAGGACAATGCCATCAATCAGAAGGTAGCACTGTTATTGCTGCAAAAGTACCAGCAAACCATTGACATTGCGGATAACGGTCGTATAGCTGTTGAGAAATTCCGGAAACAGAATTATGATCTGGTGCTGATGGATCTGCACATGCCGGAACTGGATGGGTTTGAAGCTACATTGAAAATACGCGAAATCGAAGAATCGGAAAACCGCAAAAAGGTCAAGATTTTTGCCATGACCGCCAGTTCTGTATCTGATGAAAGCGAACGCTGCTACGCTGTCGGGATGGATGGCTATATCACCAAACCTTTCAGGGCCGAGGAAGTGATCAGGGCACTGGATTAAACGCCTTACCGGGAATAGCCGCAATCAGATCCCGGGTATAAGCTTTCTGCGGTCTATCACAGAGGGCATCCGCTTCGCCCGATTCAATAATCTTTCCTTCCTTCATCACCATTATTCTGTCGGACATAAACCGCACGACAGATAAGTCGTGGGATATGAAAATAAAGGTGAACCCGTAATCTGTTTTCAGGTCGTTCAACAGGTTGAGAACCTGAGCCTGAACGGAAACATCCAGGGCTGAGACAGACTCGTCGCAGATAATAAATTCGGGATTCAGGGCAAGCGCCCTGGCGATACAGATCCTTTGGCGCTGTCCGCCCGAAAACTGGTGGGGGTAGCGGTGGTAATGTTCAGGCTTCAGGCCAACCTTTTCAAGCAGGTCTTTTACCTTAGGTTTTCCATCTTTTTCATTATTGATGATTTTATGCACCAGCAATGGTTCAATGATCGCTTCACCTGCGGTAATCCTTGGATTCAGAGAAGAGTAGGGGTCCTGGAAAATAATCTGCATATTTTTCCTTGTCATCCTGAGTTCTTTCCGGCTCAGGGCAGCAATGTTCGTTCCTTTGAAAGTAATACTTCCTGAGGTTGGTTCCAGCAGCCTGAGCAATGCCCGGCCGAGGGTCGTTTTCCCGCAGCCCGATTCGCCGGCCAGCCCGAGGGTTTCCCCCCTGTATACACTAAAACTTACATCATCCACCGCTTTGAACCAGCTTCGTTCTTTTTTAAAAATTGGTTTTGGCAATGGATAATGTACCGAGAGATTTTCGACCTTCAGCAGGGGATCGTTTTTATAAAGTTTCAGGTGATTCAACCTGCGTTCTTCAGCGGTTACTGCCGCGGAAAACAGATGCCGGATTTCCTTTGATTCCTCCTTTGTTTCAGTATAGTCGCTGACAACCGGGAGTCTGCGCAGCCTGATATTGAGTGGCGGGCGGCAGGCTATCAGTCCGCGGGTATAAGGGTGTTCCGGCTTGCTGAAAATCTCGCTGACCCTGCCATACTCAACAATCTGTCCCTCCTGCATCACGGCAACGGATCCGGCGATTTCGGATATAACACCCAGGTCGTGACTGATAAAGATCATACTCATATTG
>Ga0116164_10001291_pt1 | contig 19099 bp, 19 predicted proteins | sample AD_UKC109_MetaG_FD_89888 | JGI IMG/M metagenome (GOLD analysis project Ga0116164, IMG submission 89888) | Active sludge microbial communities of municipal wastewater-treating anaerobic digesters from Hong Kong - AD_UKC109_MetaG | ecosystem: Engineered > Bioreactor > Anaerobic > Digestate... | reverse complement strand
GAAGTGGTGAAGGAGGGAAAAACCAGGTTCGTTCCCGAGCGTTTTTCCAAGGTGTACTTCAACTGGATGGAAAACATCCGCGACTGGTGCATCAGCCGCCAGCTCTGGTGGGGGCATCGCATTCCCGCGTGGTATTGCGACGACTGCGGCGAGGTGATCGTAGCGATCGACACGCCGGACGCTTGCACCAAGTGCGGCTCCAAAGCCCTGCATCAGGACGAGGATGTACTGGATACCTGGTTCTCGTCTGGATTATGGCCTTTCTCTACGCTGGGCTGGCCGGATGAAACCGAGGATTTGAAATACTTCTATCCCACGTCGATGCTGGAAACGGGCTACGATATCATCTTCTTCTGGGTGGCGCGCATGATCTTCTCAGGCATCGCCGAAATGGGGGAAACGCCCTTTGAAACCGTGCTGATCCATGGCCTGGTGCGCGACGCGCAGGGGCGGAAGATGTCCAAGAGTCTTGGCAATGGCGTCGACCCGCTGGAAATCATCGATAAATACGGCGCGGACGCGCTGCGCTTTTCGCTGGCGATGGGCATCAGCCCCGGTAACGATACCCGCTATACCGATGAGAAAACCGAGGCCGCCCGCAACTTTGTCAATAAGGTCTGGAATGCGAGCCGTTTTGTGCTCATGAACATGGACACGCGCGAGGAGATCGACGAGACTCTCCTCACCCTGCCCGACCAGTGGATTCTTTCACGGCTGCAAACGGCGATCTGCGAGGTGAGCAAGCACATCGAGGATTGCGACTTTGGTATGGCGGCCGGGAAGCTTTACGATTTCACATGGTCGGAGTTCTGCGACTGGTATATCGAGCTGTCCAAGGGCCGCCTGATGGGCGAGGACGCGGAGCAGAAGCGAAACGTCCGCGCCGTGCTCTACATGGTGCTGGAAAGCATACTCAAGCTCCTGCACCCCTTCATTCCTTATGTGACCGAAGAGGTGTACGGCTACCTTCCGGATTCGCAGGGGCTGCTGATCAGCGCGTCCTGGCCTACGCTGAATCCTGCGTTTGACTTCCCGGCGGAAGAAAAGCAAATGGAAGGCATGATGGATATCATCCGCACCATTCGCAACCTGCGCGCCGAGATGAAGGTGGAACATGGCAAGCGCACGCGTATTAAGCTCATCCCGCAGGCGGGATGGGAGGACGCGCTCTCCAATGTTGAGCCCTACCTGCAGCGCCTTGCGGGTGCCAGCGGCGTGACCGTCGGCCAAAAGGATGATGCCGAGACCGAGAAAACCGTTTCCGCCGTGTGTGCGCCTGCGGAAATCCGCATCCCGCTTGGGGAGCTGGTGGACTTCCAAAAGGAAATTGCCCGGCTGCAAAAGGAAAAGGAAAACCTGGAAAACGAAATCAGCCGCGCAAACGCGAAGCTGAGCAACGAAGGCTTCCTGAAAAAAGCGCCCGCTGAACTGGTAGAGAAGGAAAAAGAGAAGATCACAGTCAACCAGGGGATGCTGGAAAATCTGCAAAAGCGCATTGCCGAACTGCAAGAGGGTTGACCATGCCTGAACAAACGGTATACCATCTGCCAGTGCTATTCCATGAGGTCATGGAATGGATGCGCCCTCAAAAGGGCGGCGTGTATTTGGATTGTACTTTGGGCGGCGGCGGACACACCGAGGGTATACTCAAGGCCTGCAAGGGGAAGGCGGAGGTCTACGGCATCGACCGCGATGGAGACGCGATTGCCGCCGCTACCGAGCGGCTGCGTGAGTATGCGGGGTTCCATGCCATCCGCGGCAACTTTCATGATATGGCGGAGATGAATCTCCCGCCGCTTGACGGCATATTGATCGACCTTGGGGTATCCAGCCATCAGCTTGATACGCCCGAGCGAGGCTTTAGCTACCATGAGGACGCGCCGCTGGATATGCGTATGGATACGGCGCAGGAGATAACCGCCGAAACCTACCTAAGTACTGTTTCGGTCAAGGAGTTCACCCGCGTATTGCAGCAATACGGCGAGGAGAAGTGGGCCGCGCGCATTGCGCAGATTCTGGATGAAAAGCGAAAGCTGAAACCCATCAAAACGACGCTGGATCTCGTTGCCGTGGTGGATGCGGCCATCCCCAAGGCTGTACGCCGCAGGGATGACGGCCATCCGGCCCGCCGTACCTTCCAGGCGGTGCGCATTGCCGTCAACGATGAGCTGCTGCCCTTGGACAAGGCTTTGCGGGATGCCGTAGGATTGCTGAAGCAAAAGGGCCGCCTGTTGGTGATTACCTTCCACTCTCTGGAAGACCGGATTGTGAAAAACACGTTGAAGACCATGCAAAATCCCTGCATCTGCCCGCCCAAAGCGCCGATCTGCACCTGCGGAAGGCTGCCCGTCGGCAAGGTGCTTGGCGGCGGAGTCATCGCGCCGGGCGAACAGGAAGTTGAAAACAATCCCCGTGCCCGAAGTGCGAAACTGCGCGTATTTGAAAAGAGGGATTAGGAAATGCCCACGCTGTTTGTCGTCGCAACGCCAATCGGGAACCTGAGCGACATGACGCCGCGCGCCATGGAAACGCTGAAAAACGTTGCCCTGATTGCGGCGGAGGATACCCGCGTAACGCGCAAGTTACTCTCCGCGTTCGCCCTTCATACGCCCTTAACCAGCTGCCATGAGCACAACGAAACCGATAAGGCGCAAACGATTATCGCACGAATGTTGGAGGAGAATATCGACGTCGCCCTGACCACCGACGCGGGTACGCCTTGCATCAGCGATCCGGGCAGCGTGCTGGTCGACCTCGCGATCCAAAACGGCATCGAAGTGATTGCGATTCCCGGAGCGAGCGCGATCGTCGCCGCCTTGAGTATTAGCGGGTTTGCGCTGGAAGAGTTCACGTTTTACGGCTTTCTACCGCGCCAGAAAGGCGCGCTTGCGGTAAAGCTTTCAGAGATGGCAAGCCGCTCCAGGGTTGCGGTCGTGTACGAGTCTCCCCATCGCGTGATCGACTTGATCAGCGCCATACAGGAACAGTTTCCAAGTACCCTGTGTTCTGTCAGCTGTGATCTGACCAAGAAGTTTGAGCTCACCCTGCACGGAACAGTTTCCCAGGTGCTTGCGACACTCAAGGAGAACCCCAAAGCCGAAAAGGGCGAGTATTGCCTCGTCCTCAAATGGCAGGATACGCTAAAAGAAGAGGAAAAAGAAGAAGCATCGCTGGAAGCGATGCTGTTTGACTGCGTCATCAAGGGAATGAGTGTCAGGGACGGCATGGAAACCCTCATTGCACAGGGACACCGGAAGAATGCCGTATACGCCGCAAGCCTGCGGCTGAAGGAACTGCTTAAGCAGTGATTACAGCGTAAGCACCAGCTCGATTTCGTCCCGAAGCGGAATGCCGTCTATGCCCAAAAGCGGAATACCGGGCTTTAGCTTCCGGGATGTCTCCAGCATATTTGGCCGCAGGGCACGCATGGTGAAGCCACGCTTTTGGTAAAAGCGCAGGGCATGAAGGTTGTCGTTTGTCGTCATGGCGGCGACTTTTTTTATGCCGTTTTCTTGTGCTGTTGCTTTCACTGTCTCAATCAAGCGTGAGCCGATGCCCGCATTCTCCCGCAGGCTCTCCAGCACCATGATCTCGCATTCATCCGGGTGCAATACGTAGCAGATGTAGCCGATCACAGTATGCTGTGCATCCAAAGCGGCGAAACCGGGCATGATCCGCGTATCCCAAAGCCTGCCATCCACAACGATCATAGGACCGGCCCAGCTGACTTCGATCAACGCTTGTACTGTAGAACGATGATCATCGCCAAGCGGAACAATGCAATAGTCAGCATCCACACTCATATCAGCTTTGCCTCGCCGCTGTGCAGCGTGCGGGTTTCGCCGGTCTCCAGCTGCACAATCAACCCGCCCAGCGCGTCAATCCCGGTGGCTGTCGCAACGAAGCTTTCTTCGCCAATAGCACACTGTACGCGCCGCCCGATGGTCAGGGAACGGGCGCGGTATTCATCCAAAAAGCTGTCTTTGGCTTTGTCATATTGCAGGAGTCCGTCGGCGATCTGCGCCGCCAGCGCGTTGCGTATCGGCTTTTCCGGAGCCACAAATCCGACAATCTCTTTGAGCTCGTCCGGCACATCGCAGGGCATGACGTTGATGCCGATGCCGATGAATACGGTTTCGATCATGCCGCTCTCCAAACTGGTGCTGGCTTCGGTCAGGATGCCGCAAACCTTTTTCCCGTCCATGAATACGTCATTAACCCATTTGATCCGCGCCTGCTTGCCGGTGAGCGTTTCAATCGCCCGGCATACGCACACGGCGGCATAGGCTGTAATGCTCGGCGCGGCTTCAACGGCGCATAAAAGGGGAAGCGCCAGCGTCAGGTACAGCCCTGTACCCTGGGGAGAGAAGAACTGTCGTCCGCGCCTGCCACGCCCGGCGGTTTGCGCGTCGGATACGATTAAGAAGCGTTTTTCACCATCGGCGTAGCGGCGCTTGGCCTCGCTCAATGTGGAATCAACGGTATCATACACATATACCGGAATCTCTGCCGGAATTGGATCTGCAATAGCGGACTGTGACAGGTGATCGTCGTCTGCGGACAGCTGGTAGCCGCGATTTGTGGTAGAATGTATGGTATAGCCCTCCGCTTTCAGCTCGCCGATTGCCTTCCATACGGCGGTGCGTGACACGGAAAACTGCCGCGCCATTGCCTGACCGGAAATTGGCGTGCTGCGGTTTACCATAAGCGTTTTGAGGATTTCATCTTTCAGCGTCATCCTGTGCTCCTTCAGCATTCCAGACAAACGACATTTTCCACGCCGCCCGCGTAACAGAACATATCCACAGGCTGGCACGCCGTCATGCGATAGCCGCCAGGCACGAGCTTTGCGATATCCCGCGCCTGCGTGGGCACATGGCAGCTGATATATACGATGCGCTTGGGCCTGGCTTCCAGAAGCGCGTCAATCACGGGCTGCTCCACGCCCTTGCGGGGCGGGTCGAGCACCACCACATCGGGGCGCAGGCCATCAGCAATCAGCTTTGGCAGCGCCGTTTCCACAGCGTCGGTGATGAACTCTGTATTTTGGATACCGTTGGCCTTGGCGTTCACCCTGGCGCTCTCTACGGCCTGGGGTACAATCTCCAGCCCGATGACGCGCTGACAGTGCCGCGCCATGCAAAGCGATACCGTTCCGCCGCCCGCATAGGCGTCCACCACGGTATCCCCGGCGGATAGTTTCGCAAAGCGGATCGCCGTTTGATACAGCACCTCGGTTTGTGCCGGATTGACCTGAAAAAAGGAGAGCGGTGTAATCTCGAACTGTAATCCGAGCAGCGTTTCTGTGATCACATCCGCGCCGAACAGGTTACGGCTTTTAGGCCCAAGTATGGCGTTGCCTCGGAGCTTGTTTTCGCTGATGTGCAGCCCTTTGAAGCCGGGTTCATTCTGCTGCAAACCATGCACCAAAGCGTCCCTGGCGGGCAGTGTTGCCGATGTAGCGGCCAGAACGACCAGCATGTCACCCGCGCGGTTTTGCCGCACGACCACATGGCGCAGGAAGCCTGTATGTGTCCGTTCATTATAAGGCTCAATGCGGTTTTCACGCATCCATTGCCGTATGGCTTTGATAACGCCGGAGAGGCTCAGAAGGGTGATAGGACAATCATCAATCTCTACCAGATCATGCGAGCGCTTCCGGTAGAAGCCGAGCACCGGAGCCTGCGAACTGCCGCTTACGGGAAGGCTTGCCTTATTGCGGCAGTGGGTCGGGCTTTCCGCGCCCAGCACCGGCGGTACGTCGTCTGGCGTCAGGGTGAGGCCGCCGACCCGTGTCAGGTTGTCAAACACCTGCTGGCGCTTGGCTTCGAGCGTCAGCTGGTAGCGTATATGCTGGCCGCTGCACCCGCCGCAGCGATCATACACCGGGCAAAACGGCTCGGCGCGGTCGTTGGATAACTCCAGCAGCGACTCGATTCTCGCAAAGGCGTAGTTCGGCTGTACCTTCAGCACCCTGGCGTCAAACGTTTCGCCGGGGAGGATGCCGGGTACAAATAGGGTAAGGCCGTCGTGATGGCATACGCCTTCCAGATCAGCGCCGAGGCGCTCGCAGGTCAGGCGCAGTATTTGGTTTTTTTGAAGTGTTGCGGCCGCCATATCCTTAAACCTCAAGCATGGGGTTGCGCTTTTTCTTTTGGTTTTCGGGGGCGATGAAGGAAATCTCCAGCCGGTCGAACGGGATGGCCTCCAGAAAATGATCCGCCGTAAACCGTGTCAGCGAGAATTCCTTCCAGTCCTTCTCGTGGCGGGGCAGCCATACCGGCATGCTGAGATCCAATGTGTGCATGGCCTCCCGCAGGGCAAGCTCAGGGTTCTCAAAATCGCAGGGCACGGTTAAATCACCCTTGGCCCGGTTGTTTTTCATCAATCGCAGCCACATGCGGCCCTGCAGGTCTTCCGCCGTATTCAAATCGCGTCCACCTCAAAGTCCGCGCTTGCGGAACGCTCCATCACGCTGTGCATATGCTCCTTCACGGGAACATGTACTGGATGAGCGATATAGGCCTCAAGCGCTTCGCGGCTTTCCAGTACCGTATGCAGGCACAGGTCGCAGCTACGCGGGCTGTTGGTTTCATCCTTCGCTGCTTCCACCTTTAATAGGCCGGGAATCTTTCCCCGCATGGAATTGAGTATGGCAACGGTTTCCCCGATCTTTTCCTTATCCTTGAGCCAGTACATAACGATATGACGTACCATTGTTCACCCTCCTGTCAGCTTTCCCCATTATACCGTGTAACCGTGAACTTGTCGATACAACCGGCCCTGTGCAACCCTCGATATATTGAAAGGGGAGAATTTGTATGAAGAGACTTGGAATTCTAGTGATCACACTGCTGCTGTTTGCGTCCAGCTGCGCTGCTACGGAGCCGGATACGGTATCCTCGGCAACCATGAGCCGCTACCGCGAAAACGAGATTATGGAGTATCAGGGCGCGAGGCTGGACCCTGCCGTCGGCCCGCGGGATAACTCCATCAACGGCGTACAGCAGGTGGATATCGAAACCTATACGCTGGTCATCAACGGTCTGGTAGATACGCCGCAGGAGCTTACGTACGACGAGGTTCTTGCATTGCCGGAATATGAGCGGCTCATTACGCTCCATTGTGTGGAGGGCTGGGACGCAACCATCCTCTGGAAGGGCGTATTGCTGCAAGACCTGATGGATCTGGCAGGCGTGCAGCCGGAGGCCGTAACTGTGATCTTCTCAGCGGTCGATGGATATACCACGTCGCTGCCGCTGCAAACGGTTCTGGACAAGCAGCTCATTTTGGCCTACGACGCCAACGGTATCCAGCTGCCACCGGAAATGGGATATCCCTTTATTGTCGTTGCTGAAGATAAACTCGGTTATAAATGGGCCAGATGGGTGGATAAAATCACCCTGTCCGACGACGCAAACTACGAAGGCTTTTGGGAAGGCGTAGGCTATTCCAACGACGCTTCTGTAGAGGGCGGCGGGCGCGACTGACAGTTATTTTACTCCATGAAAACGAATCGCTCTGCGTTTGCAGAGCGATTTTTCTGCAAAAATATCAACTTATTCTTGCAAAATAGCAAAAAAAACCGTATGCTAGTAAAGAGGTAAAACGTTTTCGTAGAGGAGCAGTCGTATGGAAAGTTTCGGGTATTTCGATGATCCAAACCGGGAGTTTGTCATCACACGGCCGGATACGCCGTATCCCTGGATCAATTATCTGGGCAGTGAAGCGTTTTTTTCGCTGATGAGCAACACATCCGGCGGCTACTCGTTTTACACAGACGCGCGGTTGCTCAGGCTGACGCGCTATCGCTATAACAACGTGCCCACCGATGCCGGAGGCAAGTACTATTACCTGCGCGACGGGGACGAGGTCTGGAATCCAGGCTGGCAGCCCTGCCAAACGCCGCTGGACAGTTATGAGTGCCACCACGGCACGGGGTATACCCGTATCCTGTCTTCCAAAAACGGCTTGAAGGCCGAGCAGTGCGCCATGGTACCGTTTGGTTATCGTGCGGAGGTTACGAAGCTGACGCTCACTAACGAAAGCGATTTCGTCAAGCAAATCAGCCTGTACAGCTTTGTCGAGTTTTGCCTGTGGAATGCAAATGACGATGCCATCAACTACCAGCGCAACTTTGCGCTGGCCGAGATGGAAATCGAAAACGATGGCGCGGTGCTCTACCATAAAACCGAGTACCGTGAACGCCGCAACCACTATGCCGTCTTCGCCGTGAATACGGCAGTAAGCGGCTTTGATACCGATCGCGAAAGCTTTATCGGCCTGTACAACGGCTTTGGCAACCCGCAGGTTGTGCTGGAGGACAAGCCCCGCAACAGCGATGCGCACGGCTGGGCGCCGATCGGCAGCCACAACATCCGCCTCACGCTTAAGCCCGGCGAAAGCGCAAGCTTCGTGTTTGTGCTCGGTTTTTGCGAAAGCCCCAGGGATCAAAAGTTTATCGCCCCTGGTATTATCAACAAGCAGGACGCGCACGAGCTTCTGGCCGCGTTTCAAACCACAGAGCAGTTTGATGCAAAGCTTCAGGAGCTGAAGGATTACTGGACCCAGCTGTTGAGCCGCTTTACCATCCAATCGGGTGACGAAAAGTTCGACCGGCAGATTAACCAGTGGAACCAGTACCAGTGCATGGTCACCTTTAACATGAGCCGTTCGGCCAGCTATTTTGAAAGCGGTATCGGCAGGGGCATGGGGTTCCGCGACTGCAGCCAGGATCTTCTGGGCTTTGTGCACCTCATTCCCGAGCGCGCCAGGCAGCGCATTTTGGACATCGCGGCGACGCAGTTCCCCGATGGCAGCGCGTATCATCAATATCAGCCGCTCACCAAGCACGGCAACCAGGACGTGGGGCGGAACTTCAACGATGACCCGCTTTGGCTGCTCTATGCGGTGAACGCCTACCTGAAGGAAACCGGTGACTTCGAAATTTTGGAAGAGGTCGTGGATTTCGATAACGATCCCGCCCTGGCCGCGCCGATGAAAGAGCACTTGCGCCGAGCCTTCCACTATACCGCCGATCACCTTGGCCCCCACGGATTGCCGCTGATCGGGCGTGCGGACTGGAACGATTGCCTGAACTTGAACTGCTTTTCCGAGGAGCCCGGCGAGAGCTTCCAAACCGTGACCAATAACGATACGGGCATTGCCGAAAGTGTTTTTATCGCAGGTATGTTCGTAGGCGCGGCTGATGACTACGCTGAGATTTTTAATAGCACCGGAGATCCCCGGGAAGCCGCGTATGCCTTAGCAGAAAAGCAGAAGATGGTCAAAGCCGTGGAGGATCACGGTTGGGACGGCAGCTGGTTCCTGCGGGCCTATGACGCCAATGGCGACAAGGTTGGTTCCAATGAATGCGACGAGGGGAAGATATTCATCGAGCCTCAGGGTATGTGCATTATGGCGGGTATCGGTACGGATAACGGCATGGCACAAAAGGCGCTGGACTCTGTACGGGAACATTTGCTGTTTGAACACGGTGTAGTTCTCAACTGGCCGGCATACCAGCGCTATCATGTCAATCTGGGCGAGATCAGCTCATACCCGCCCGGTTACAAGGAAAACGGATCGGTTTTCTGCCACAACAACCCGTGGATCATGATCGCAGAGACGAAGCTTGGCCACGGAGACAGGGCGTTTGACGTATACCGCCGTATTGCGCCTGTGTATATTGAAGACCAAAAGCTCCACCGCACGGAACCCTACGTGTACAGCCAGACCATCAACGGCAAGGAAAGCGACAAGCCCGGTGAAGCCCGCAACAGCTGGCTTACCGGCACAGCCGCGTATAACTTCTATGCCGCGTCGCAGGCGATCCTGGGTATCAAGCCGCAGTTCAACGGGCTTATGATTGACCCGTGCCTGCCCGCGCACATGAAAGCCGTTACCGTGCGGCGCAGCTTCCGGGGCAGGGAGTATGTGATCGAGATTGTCAACAACGGCGGCGGAGAGAAACGTAAGGTGTCTCTCATAGTGGACGGCAAACCGATCGACGGGCAGATCATTCCGCTGTCTGTTGACACAAAAAAGACCTGCATGGTGCAGGCAATCGTGGAATAGGCTTACGTTATTTGTGGTAGCGCTGCCCCGCGTTAATCTTGGCGGCGCGGTAGAGCTGCTCCAGGAGCATAACCCGCGCCAGCTGGTGGGGAAAGGTCATGCGGCTCATAGACAGGCGCTCCTGTGCGCGCTGCAATACGCTTTGGGAAAGCCCAAGCGAGCCGCCGATGACAAACATAACCTCGCTCTTCCCGGAGACAAACAAATCATTTAATTTGTCCGCAAGCTCCTCGCTTGCGGGCTGTTTTGCGTCAATACACAGGGCGATGACATACGCGGAATCGGGAATACGCTTGAGCAGGCGTTCGCTTTCGGCTTCCAGCGTCTGGCTGATGGTTGTGTCGCTAAGCTGCTTGGGTTCCGGCTCGTCCGGCACCTCGGTTACTGTACAGGGCATCAGTTGGGACAGGCGCTTTAGGTACTCCTTTTGCGCGTCCTGAAAAAAGCGCTCCCTGAGCTTGCCCACGCACAGTACGGTAATCAATTCGCTTCCTCCGTGAGAAGGGTGAACAATGTCGCATCAATGCGAATATCACGGAAAAGCCGTTCAAAATAATTGAGATCGCCGCCCTCAATGTACAGGGTGACAAGCGCTTCCTGTGTGCCCACGCGCTTGACTGTATGTACATTGCCCCGGCTGTCGCGGATACGGCAGCCATCGGACATCCCAATGCTCAGGTCTTCTGCCATTGCAAACAGCATCAGGCCCTTGCCTTCAATTTCTATGGCTTCGTCCAGCAGGCGAAACTCCATGCTTTCCTCCTAAATGCGATACAGCTGCCCCGCCTGAAAGCGGTCGGCAACGTACAGGCTGACGTCTTCTCCGATCATCGCGCCGGCCTGGGTCAGCGCCTCGGATACGATGTGGTACGCCAGTTCGGGCGTGTTGTTTTCCGTGCTCAGATGCCCCAGCAGCAGGTGCCTGGTGCCGCTGTTTAGCAGCTTCACCGCGGCCTGCGCGCCCGCGACGTTGCTTAAATGGCCCTTGCGGCCAAGAATCCGGGTCTTGAGTCGCTCCGGATAGGATGGATTATTTTTCAGCATTTCCGGGTCATGGTTGCTTTCCAGCAGCACGATATCGGCGCTTTCGATCGCCTGAAACACAAACTTGGAGAAATGGCCAAGGTCTGTTGCCACGGCCACGCTGTGCCCGCCCGTATAGAAACGAAACCCGGTCGGCTCGTTGGCGTCGTGGGGGATGTGAAAGGGCACGGCTTCGATATCGTCAATGAAAAAGCCTTCGTCGGCGCGTATGGTCATGCGGTGGCTTCTGGGCAGTTCGCCGATGGCGCGTCCCATGCCTTCCCAGGTGCCCTCCGTTGCGTAGATGGGGATATTCAGCTTCCGGCTGATGACACCCGCACCCTTCATATGGTCGGAGTGCTCATGGGTGACCAGAAGCGCGTGAATGGAGGAAATATCAAGCTTCGCCTTGGCTAGAGCTTCCAGCGTTAGCTTTCCGCTCATTCCGCAGTCGATCAGCAGGCCGCCGCGCTCGGTGGATAAATACGCGCTGTTGCCGCTGGAGCCTGAGAACAGGGTACAAAATTGCAATGGTTTACCGCCTTTCGGAGGAGTCGGTTTCCGGCGTAAAATCGGGGATAAACCCCTCGAACATCACCGCGTCGTAGCGCTCCCGCGCCGCGTCCAGCTCCTGCTGGCTTCGTACCGTCCATGTAACGAGCAGAGGCCGGAACAGCTTGCGGATGAGCCTGAGCGACGGTGTTCTGTCGTGCTTGAATCCGTAGGCGATAAAGTGCGGCCGCGACAGCACGTTGATCAGCAGGTGCTTGAGCACAAACACGGCTGCGGGATGTGTGCCCGGATCAAATGACCCGGCGGACAGCTGCCCGCGCAGCTCGCCCGGTGCGTGAATGCGCAGATAGCGAACGATGGATGGATGAAACGATTCCAGGCAGTAATCGCCGTCATAGCCCTGCAAAAGTTCAAGCGTGGCGCGTACCGTGCGCAGATACTGCTTGTGGTATTTCAGCTCGATGATAACCGGCACCTTGCCGTCGACAAGCGCTAAAAATTCCGAAAACAGGGGAATCGGCGTACCGTCGGGCAGCGGAGGCAGGTCCTCGTAATCCGTCTGTTCAATCACGGTATCCACGCCGCAGACGCGCAATGTGTTCAGATCGTGGTGAACCACCACCTGACCGTCGCGGGTCGATTGCAGATCCATCTCCATACCGTAGCCATGTTCCACAGCCAGCCGGAAAGCCGCCATGCTGTTTTCAAATACGGTTTGGTTCCCATCGTGCAGGCCGCGGTGGGCGTACAGAATATCCCGCCGGAACTGCCTGGGGTAGGGTCTGCGCGCAGGCGCGATCAGCCATAGGTATCCAGCAAACAGCAGCAGCAGCACCGCAAACCCGAAAAGAAGCCAAAGAACGAATACCATATCAATCGTCTCCCGCGTCGTAGGCTTCCAGCTTGCTCTTGGGCGGAATGGGCTTGCTGTCGCCGTGCTTGGTCAGCGAGATGGTAATCAGTGAAATCGCCACCATTATCGCGGCGTAGGGTGCCAATGTATGATAGCCGATGTGCTCCATCAGAAATCCGCTTACCGTGGGGGTAATAGCCTGCGCCGCCATGGAGAAGGTGTAATAGTATCCCGTGAACTGCCCGACATCGCCGGATTTGGAAATTTCCACAACCATCGGGTAGCTGTTGACGTTGATAGATGCCCAGGCGACGCCGACCAGCGCAAGGATGATATAGATCGAGAAATTATAGGACGGGTACAGCGCAAACGCCAGGAAACTCAGCGCCAGAAGCGATACGCCAAACTGAATGACCCGCTTGCGGCCGAACTTGGAGGACAGGATGCCGATGGGGATAAAGCAGATCAGCGCCGCTGCGTTGGCCACGAGCAGCAGGTTGGATGCCGAGCCCAGCCCAAGGCCCCATTGCTCCTGCACGAACCGGGAGAATGCCGAGGTTACGGCATTGTAGCCCATAAACCAGAAGAATACCGAGCCCAGAATGAGGAATAGGCTCTTTCGAACAGCCGGGTCCATGGCTTTGAGGGAAGCTTTGGAATGATCGGCTGCAACTGCCTGCTTTTCGGGTTCGCCGTCATAGGCGTCGTTAATGGCGGCTGTTTCTTCGGAAAGCCTGTTTTCTCGAATGGTGAGCACCACGATCACAACGGCGACCACCATAAAAATCGCAACGGCATAGATGATGTTGGTATACACCTCCGAGCCGTCCTCGCGGGTGACCAGCAATAGCTTGGTCAGCACAAGCATCAGCACACCGCCAAGCGAACCCATCAGGTTGATGATCGCGTTGCCCTTGGAGCGCAGGGGCTTTGGGGTAACGTCCGGCATGAGGGCCACCGCAGGGGAACGATAGGTGCTCATGGCGACCAGCAGCAAAAAGAGCACGACCATGAAGAACAGGAGGCTTTGGCTTGCGATGGAAACCGGCAGGAAGCCCATCAGCACCACGGCGCTCAGCGTGCCGAATACGATGTAGGGCGTTCGTTTGCCAAATTTCGTCCGCGTCCTGTCGGACAGCATCCCAAAGAACGGCAGCAAAAAAAGCGCCAGAATGTTATCCAGCGCCATGACCGCCCCAACGGCGGTATCCCCGATGCCGAAATCATACTTGAGTACTTTCTGAATGACACTGTCGTACATCTGCCAGAAAGCGCTGATCGACATGAAGGCAAAACCGACTAAAATCGTGCGTTTGGTATTCAGCTTCATCCAAGCGTCCTCCTTTATTAAAGGCCTAACGCTATCATAGTATTACGCTTTTTGATTGTCAATATAGCGGCGGATTGCCTGAAAGGTTTCTTCGGAAATATCATGCTCGATCTTGCAGGCATCCTCCTGCGCGGTCTCGGGCTTGACCCCCAAGCGAATCAGGAACTTTGAAAGCGTCTGGTGCCGCTCGTACATGCTTTTGGCGATTTCCAGGCCCTTGTGCGTAATGGTGATCAGGCCGTCCTTCTCCATGGTGATGTAGCCGTTCTCCCTGAGCCGTTTGGTGGCATAGCTCACGCTGGGCTTGGTTACGCCCAGCTCGTTGGCGATATCGATGGAGCGGATGTAACCATGCTGAAGCTTGAGCATCAGCATGGTCTCCAGATAGTCCTGGGAAGATTTGAGTATCTGCATGGATTCACGTCCTTCCGGTTTATGGGGTTGCGTTTACATTCTGGTGTGACAGCTCATGTTGCACTGGCCGCAATCGCCGCCGCAGCAACCCTTGCCTTTCTTTTTATCGGCGATGATCTTCCATACGATACCGCCTACGATGAGCAGTACAATGCCGCCAACAATATATGTTGCCATGTGTTTCTCCTTAAGCAATGATGTGCTTGTTCTTACGGGTTAACTGGAATATCATGCCGCCCAGCAGCAGTAAAGCCAGCACAGTCCAAACGGTAAAGCCGCCGCCAGATAACAGCACCCCGATGCGGAACACGATCAGCGATACGGCAAAGGCGTATGCTGTTTGGTAGCCCAGGGCAAACCATGTCCACCGGGCGGAGTTCATTTCACGCTTGATGGCACCCATCGCCGCAAAGCATGGTGCGCATAGCAGGTTGAACAGCAGGAAGCTAAACGCCGCCAAAGCGCCGTATCCGCCGCTGGCTGTATCAAACGCATTCGCCACAGGGGAGAGCGATGCTTCGATTTCCTCGGCGCTGCCTTCATCCAGCAGGGCGAGCGCGCTATCTTCGCTGTCGGCTGTGTTGAAAAGCACGCCGAACACGCCGACAACGCCTTCCTTGGCGACCAGACCCATGACCGTTGCCACGGTGAACTGCCAGCCGTTGAAGCCAATCGGTTCAAACACCGGGGATATCACGCCGCCGGCTTTGCCCAGCATGCTGTCGTCCATATTTTCTACCGCACCGAATACCGCAGGCGCACTTTCCGCAGGTTGCTCGACAGCGATCTGTGGTTCAAGCACAGGATCGGCAACCGGGGTCGTCCAACCGTATCCGGAGGTAAACCAGATGAATACGCTGGCGACGACGATGACGGTTCCGGCGCGCTTGATAAAGCTCCAGCCACGCTCCCAGGTGCTGCGCAGCACGTTGTTGGCCGACGGAGTGTGGTAGGGGGGCAGCTCCATGACAAACGGGGCGGGCTTTCCCTGAAAGCGCTTGGTCTTACGCAGCATAATGCCGGATATAATCACCGACGCTACGCCGATAAAGTAAGCCGCGGCGGCTACCCAGCCCGCGTTGTGGAACAGCGCGCCAGCAATCAGCGCGACGATGGGCATTTTCGCCCCGCAGGGGATAAAGCTCGCCGTGATGATGGTCATACGGCGGTCGTGCTCGTTCTCAATGGTACGTGAGGCCATCACGCCCGGTACCGTGCAGCCGGAGGAAATCAGCATGGGGATGAAGCTCTTGCCCGACAGACCGAACTTGCGGAAAATGCGGTCCATGATGAACGCGACGCGCGACATGTATCCGATGTCTTCCAGAATGGCCAGCAGCAGGAACAGCACCAGCATCTGCGGCACAAATCCAAGCACCGCGCCCGCGCCGCCGATGATACCGTCGCCGATCAGCCCCACAAGCCAGTCTGCCGTGCCGATATTCGTTAGCCAGGCCATGATCGGCTCCTGAATCCACTGGGCAATCAGCGTGTCGTTGGTAAAGTCCGTGGCAAGCGAGCCTACGGTGGTGACGGAGATGTAATAGACCAGAAACATGATGATGCCAAAGATCGGCAGAGCCAGCACCCGGTTGGTGATGATGCGGTCGATCTTATCCGTCACACTCAGAACGCCCTGCGCCCGGCCCTTGACCACACTGGCGGAAACCAGCCGTTCAATGTAGGCATATCGCTGGTTGGTAATGATGGATTCCGCGTCGTCGTCCATCTCCTGCTCACAGGCAACGATGTGTTCCTCGATATGCGCAAGGATGCTCGCGGGCAGCTTGAGTTCTTCCGTCACTTTTTCATCACGCTCAAACAGCTTGATGGCATACCAGCGCGAAAGTGACGCGTCCACGATGCTGCCCTCGTGTACCACACCGCCCTCATGGTGGTGGTGTACGGGTTCCTCGCCGTCGTGGTGGGTGATCAGGTCCTCGATATGCGCAAGCGCGTGCTCCACGCTGCCTGCAAACACATGGGGATGCTCGATGTCCTTTTGCTTTCCCGCAAGCTCAGCGGCCTTCTGCGCCACCAGCACCGAGCCTTCACCCTTGAGGGCGGAGGTCTCAATCACTTCGCATTTCAGCTCTTCGGCAAGCTTTAAAAGGTGGATGACGTCGCCGTTTTTGCGGGTAACGTCGATCATGTTCAGCGCGATGACCATGGGGATGTTCAGCTCTTTGAGCTGTGTGGTCAAATACAGGTTGCGCTCAATATTGGAGGCGTCGACAATGTTGATGATAACGTCCGGCTTCTCGTTCACCAGATAGTTGCGTGCCAGCACTTCCTCCAGCGTATACGGCGACAGGGAATAAATGCCGGGCAGATCCTGGATAATGATATCCGGAGAGCCCTTGAGGCGGCCTTCTTTTTTCTCTACGGTGACGCCGGGCCAGTTGCCGACATACTGGTTGCTGCCTGTCAGCGTGTTGAACATGGTGGTTTTTCCGGAGTTGGGGTTGCCTGCCAGAGCGATTTTGATACTCAACGTAGGAGTCCTCCTGTACAATAGTTAGTGTAGACTAACCGATGGGGAAAAGTGAAGCGGTTTTACACCGCATAGCTACTCAACCTCGATCTTTTCCGCATCTCCCTTGCGGATGGAAAGCTCATATCCCCGTACCATCAGCTCCAGCGGATCGCCCAGGGGCGCTACCTTGCGTACGTATACGTTAGTGCCTTTGGTCAGTCCCATGTCCATAATCCTGCGCCGGAGTGCGCCTTCGCCATGCAGCTTCACGATCACCGCGTGTTTGCCGACAGCGACATTCTTGAGCGTTTTCATTGCGTCTCTCCTTGTCCTTGCGAAATGTGAGAAGCACCTTGGATGAGTTAGACACGTTTAACCTCATCCAATCTGAGTTTAACATCACTAACTTTGATTGTCAAGATGTTTATCGCTTAAAATAACGCCGAGATTTTCTGTGGATTGTGCATAAAATGACCGCAAACGCTGCCTTGACAGCGTATTTCCTTTGCCGTATAATGCCTGTAACGCAAGGATGGGAAGCAGTACCCGTTGTGAGTGCCCACAGAGAGCCTTCGGTTGGTGCAAGAAGGTGGCAAGGTGGCGGTGAATACATCCCGGAGCGAGGCCCCGAAAGAAAATCCGAGTAGGCGGTCTACGGTGCGCCGGTTACAGCGCGAAAGAACATTGTTCTTGTTGAGGATATACCCGCGAGGGTATATCGCAGTGGAAGTGGTACCGCGTTTACACGCCTTCTCCCTGTAGGGGGAAGGCGGTTTTGTTTTAAAGGAGGGGAATGGTATGCTGCCAAAGGGAATTACGTTTGCAGACCGGTTTGAGGGGATCAGCGGCAGTGCGATCCGCGAGATTTTCAAGGTGCTTTCGCGCCCTGGTATTATCAGCTTTGCGGGCGGCAATCCATCAAGCGATGCGCTCCCCGATGCGCTGTGCGCGGAGCTTGCCCGTGATGTGCTGCTCAATGACGGCAAGCGCATTCTGCAATACGGCGCGACCGAAGGATATCCGCCGTTTCTGGAGAGCCTGGAAGCGTATCTGCGGGAGGACTTTGATTTTCCGGTGGAACGCAAAAATATCCTGCCGCTGTCCGGCTCTTCGCAGGGGGTTGACCTTCTGTGCAAGGCGCTGTTAAATCCGGGAGATACCGTGCTGACCGAGGACCCGACCTTCCTTGGCAACATGCAGACCATGCGGCTCTACCAGCTGAACCTGGTGCCGGTGGAAAGCGACGAAGACGGGTTGAGGATGGACGCGCTGGAAGCTGCGGTGAAGGAACATCGTCCCAAAGCGCTGTACTGCATCCCGACCTTCCAAAACCCTACGGGCCGTACGCTCGCGGCGGACAGGCGCAGGCGCATCGCCGCAATGGCGGAAGAATACGGTTTCCTGGTGATCGAGGATGACCCATACCGCGACCTGCGCTACGACGGGCAGCCGCAGCCGTCCGTCAAGCATTATGATACGTCGGATCACGTGGTTTACCTTGGCAGCTTTTCCAAGCTGATCAGCCCCGGTATGCGCGTTGGTTTCATGGTGGGGCACGAGGACATCGTTCGCAAGTGCACCATCGGCAAGCAGGGATCGGATCTGCACACGCCGATGCTCACCCAGGCGATCATCGATCAGTTCTTGCGCAGACAGCTGCTGCACCCGCACCTGCACTCCATCTTGGGCCCTTACCGGGACAAAATGCACGCGATGCTCGATGAACTGAAAACCTTCCCCGAAGGTACGCAGCATACCACCCCGGAAGGCGGCCTGTTCATCTTCTGCACGCTGCCCGAGGGCTATAACGCCACTGAACGCTTTCCGCAGGCCGTGGAGAACGGCGTGGCTTATGTGCCGGGAACGCATTTCTATCCGGGCGGCGGCCACCATAATACCCTGCGGCTGAACTTTTCCAACAGTACGCTGGAGCAGATCAAAACCGGGATGTGTATCCTCAGAACACTGTTCCAAACCAAATAAGGAGTGAATGAAGTGCATATACTGGATGAACTGAAGGAGCGCGGCATTATCGCGCAGATGACCTTTGAGGAAGACCTCTACAAGGCGATGGAGAAGGAATCCATGACCTTCTATGTCGGCATCGACCCCACCGCCGACAGCCTGCATATCGGCCATATCGTACCGGTGATCTTCGCCAGGCGCTTGCAGCAGGCCGGGCACCGGCCGATCATCCTCTGCGGCGGCGGCACGGCGATGGTCGGCGATCCCAGCGGAAAATCAGAGCTTCGGCAGATGATGACCAAGGAAACCATCAGCGCCAACATCGAAACCATCAAAATGCAGATCAGCCCTCTGCTGGATTTCAGCGAAGGCAAGGCCATTATGGAAAACAACGCTGATTGGCTGTTACAGCTGAATTATGTTGATTTTCTGCGGGATATCGGCGTGT
>Ga0116164_10001283_pt1 | contig 19138 bp, 23 predicted proteins | sample AD_UKC109_MetaG_FD_89888 | JGI IMG/M metagenome (GOLD analysis project Ga0116164, IMG submission 89888) | Active sludge microbial communities of municipal wastewater-treating anaerobic digesters from Hong Kong - AD_UKC109_MetaG | ecosystem: Engineered > Bioreactor > Anaerobic > Digestate... | reverse complement strand
GCAATACCACATCATCTGCTCGATGTAACGACAGCCGATAAAGGCTTTGCCGCGCCTGCATTTAAACAACTCGCTGAGGAAGCTATTGAGGCCATCAGCGCACGAGGGAAGCTCCCCATCATAGTCGGGGGCAGCGGGCTGTATGTCGACAGCGTACTGTATGACTACCAATTTCTAGAAAAGTCAGATCCAGAATTACGTACAAAACTGAACGAGATGAAACTTACAGAGTTACTAGAGCTATCCCAGGTGAAACAGCTTGATATGACGGGTATAGACCTACGTAACAAGCGTCGTATCATACGGCACATTGAGAATAACGGCGTGGTGCCGACCCGGTCTGGTTTGCGGTCACAGGCACTCGTCATTGGCGTGCGCTTGCCGCGTAAAGCACTCGACGAACGTATTGTCGCTCGAGTTGATGTTATGCTCGCAGCCGGTTTAGAAGCTGAAGTTCATACTCTGGTTAAGCAATATGGCTGGGACAATGAGCCTATGAAAAGCATCGGCTACCGTGAGTGGCAGAAGTACTTTGACGGTACGCAAAGCCTAGAGCTAACGGGGGAGCGCATTATTGCTGGCACGCGTCGTCTTGCCAAAAAACAGCGGACATGGTTTGGCCGCAATCAAGACATTGTATGGGTAGATACAGTGGCCGAGGCCCGCATGCTCTTCTCGAGTTGGCGAATCGACAACAGCAGCCCTGGGACGATCAAGACTAGCAGGACTAGCCCGTAGCCGGTAGCGGGTAGGATGCCGACGTGCTGGGCAATACGGGTAAAAAGTAGCCCAATCCAGACTTCATGCACCTGGCGTATGTTCCCCAATAGCGAGAGGAGTGTTGCTTTGTATCGAACAGAGCGATAAATCTGTAGTAGATAATGCTGATACATAATGTTCTGATAGCGCCACAACGACATGGTAATTAAAAAGGCGATGATAACTGCTGGTATAGCCCTGATGAAAGCAAGAGCGATAATAACGAGTGACTGCGTAAATAGGTCAAACAAGACATATTGCTTAAAAGTGAGTATCTTGAGCTTATGCACAAACAGCCCGATGACTGCGCCAACGATGCTGGCGGCTCCAAACATAAACCCTAAATAATGCGGGGCGATACCGATTTCAACATAGCCAAGGTTATACAGGTCAACCATCCCCACGGCAAAAGCAAATGCTAGGCCGCCAAAGACAAAGAACCACACACTGTTGCGTGTCAGAACTGCGTGGACGGCTTGCAGAAAGCGTTTCTCAGTCTCCTCGGCATCATGCAATACTAGTGGCTCGGTCAATGCGCTAGCGAGACCAAAGAGAACTATATAGGCCAGCACGCCAATAATAAACGGCAGCCTAGGGTCTATGGGGTATAGAAGAGGTACCGCCGCCACTATTCCGGCATTGATAAAAAGAGCCAGAGCCTGTGCTCGTGAAGCAAGCTTAGCGTAGTCACTTTCACGCCTTAGTACCACTAGGCTATCGTGCATGAGCGCTTCTATAGCGCCAGACAAAAATGAATAGCCGGCTGCCAGCAAAGCTGAAGCTGCCATAATCCCCCAGAAATGCGGAAACAGCACATAGCATAGCGATCCAAGTGTAGCTAGCGTCGCACCAACTCGTGCGCTATTACGCCGGCCATGCTTGTCGGCCCAGAAGCCCGAAGTTGTCTCGAACAAAATGCCTGTAATAGCGGCGGCGGCTGTGGTGTAGCCAATTTGGGCAATGGTCAAACCGGCCACCTGGCTTGCGTAGATAGTTGCGAGGGCAATAAATACGCGCTTGGTAAATACTTTGTAAATACCAAATAATCGTATGTTGCGATGCATTTTTTGTTCGAGAGTGTCGGCCATAGAAGTCTAGTGTAGCATGATTATTGCGTCGAGACTTTAGTGCTACATGACACAGCTCTCTCTATTTTGTTCAGTCGAAAACAACCTTAATTTAACAGATATAAATATAAAATAGTGTAGTTATGTACACAACAAAATCGAACAATTATCGTTTGGTGAGACTACACAACCTGTTACAATAAACATATGATTGAACAATTGTTTGGGTCAAAGACACGAGTTAAGCTTCTTAAGCTCTTTTATGGCAACGTTAATCGGTCATTTTATGTCCGCGAAATCACCCGTAAGATAGATGAGCAGATAAACTCGGTGCGTCGTGAGCTGGCTAACCTGCAGAGTGTGGGCATCATCACTAGCGACACCAGCAATAACAAAGTCTACTATGAGGTTAACCAACGCTATGAGTTTTTTGAGCCGCTTGAACAGATTTTTGGCGCACCTGTTCCTAAAAAGCCGAAGCGTACTAAAGCTGCTGCCCCTGAAGTTGCTGCCGAGCAGCCAGTAGCATCTGATGATATGAAAGCGCTTGGGCATGTAGAACTAGCCTGCCTACTTGGTCAATTTACCCGAGACAACACAAGTGGAGTTGATGTGCTGGTAGTGGGCAACATTAACGCCAATGCGTTGCAAAAGTATGTGGCCGAACTTGAACAGCAAGAGAACAAAGAGCTCCGCTATGCAGTGCTTTCAACCGATGAGTTCAAGTATCGCCTGCAAATAAAAGACCGCTTCATCAGCAACGTTATGAGTGCCAAAAAACAAGTGCTGGTCGATGTACTCGGTATCTTTAGCTAATGTCTCAAGTTGGTAGTTTTTAATTTGTAGTTTATAGTACTATAAGCAGTGAGAGCGGTGGTTTCGTTTCTTCACTCCCTACTACAAACTAACCACTACAAACTGGAGCACACATGGACATACAATTTTACGGCGCAAACTGCATAGTGCTTAGCAACAAGCAAGTACGAATCGTTATAGATGATAATTTGGCTGACCTGGGCGGGTCTGTAGTAGCTCGTGAGGGCGACATTTGCTTATTTACTCAGTCTCACCCCGAGTCAGTTCTAGGTGCCAAAATGACCATAGACACACCTGGCGAGTATGAAGTATCTGGGGTAAACATTTATGGCTTACAGTCGCGCTCGCACACCGACACCGATACCCAGCGAAGCGCTGTAATGTACAAGATTGTTTGTGGCGATGTTAAAATACTCGTTACTGGCCATGTGTACCCAAAACTCTCAGAAGCTAAACTCGAAGATATTAGTATTGTCGATGTTATGCTGGTGCCAGTTGGCGGCAATGGCTATACACTGGACCCGACTGGCGCGCTGCAGATTGTCAAGCAGGTAGAGCCAAAGATTGTTATTCCAACGCACTATGATGATCGGGCGCTGAAGTTTGAAGTGCCCCAGCAGACACTCGAGGAAGCAGTAAAAGTTATTGGCTTTGAACCAAAGGACACTCTCAAAAAACTGCAGTTTAAGCCAAGCGAAGCTACCGATACCACGCAGCTTATTGTTCTTGAGAAAAGCTAAAGGAGGGTACACTTTTTATGGAAGACAGCCGGCGAATTAGTGAAGAGCTTGCAGAGGCACGGCAACATGTCAAGATTTGGGTGGGAGCGTTTGCCGGAACAGCACTTGGCGCTGCTGGAGCTTATGCTGGATTTGAGCAAACACACAGTCCTTGGGCTGCAGCCACAGCGTTCGTACTGGGAGGCTTGGCTATTGGTGCCGAAAATGTAGCACTTGAACACGCAACTTTGGTGAGTGACTTAAAATCTGACCTGCGTCAGGCCACTCGCCAAGAACTCTCACCGGGTAACTAGCCAGTTTTGTCGCACAAAAAAGGCCCCGGTGGGGCCTTTTTTGAATAAAGCCATATAAACTTAGACCAGTAGACCCTTTTTCTTGAGGGTGCGGATAGCCTGAGTGCTTACCTTAAGCTTGACCTTTTTACCGTCGACTTCGATGGTTTTGTTCTGAAGATTGGGCTTCCAGACTTTTTTGGTGTGGCGCTGCGAAAAGCTGACATTGTTGCCAAATTGCTTGCCTTTGCCGGTTAAATCGCATTTTTGCATGGGGTAACTCCTACATTTATATCAGGTGTGGGCTGTTGCTCACGTTCGAGGGCTAATTGTATCTGTTTTGGGGCATAAAGTCAACTGGTGGTATACTGCTTGCATGTTTGAGAATATGACACTATGGAACATAGTAATTGTAATTGTGTGTCTGGTGGTTTCGATAACCATTCATGAATACATGCACGCCTGGGCAGGGTATAAGCTAGGCGATTCAACTGCCCGTGACGAAGGTCGCTTGTCATTCAACCCACTTGACCATGTGGACCCGCTGCTGACCATTGCATTGCCAGCTGGCATGATGCTACTTGGGTTGCCCCCAGTTTTGGCTGCTAAGCCCGTGCCGTTCACGCCTGGTCGAGTACGCAAGGGCGAATTTGGCGCGGCCATGATTGCTGCCGCTGGGCCACTCTCTAACCTAGGGCTTGCATTTATAGGAGCGTTAGCGCGCTATATTGTGCCCCAGTCGGTAGTACTCGATATATTTATCCTACTCAATGTCAGTTTGTTTGTGTTCAATATGTTGCCCATACCGCCACTTGATGGTTCGAGAGTGCTATATGCCTTTTCTCCCCGGGGGCTCAGACGAGTGCTGGAACAGATAGAGCCGTATGGTTTCTTTATCATCATTGCCCTGGTGGTTATGGGGCTGGGTGGGGCGATTGGTGTCCTTAATGAAATAGTACTTGAGTTGTTGCCCTAGGCTCAATTACCTAAAACCGGTATAATAAAAGTGTTGGGTGAGCTACGACTAGTCGTAGCACCAGCCAATATATGATTATCTGAATACTAATCATATGGGAGCTTTATATGGCGTGATACCGTGGTACCACGATGCGAGCACCCACCTGGAATTTTTCAGGTTTAATCCAATTGGCCACCCAACATAAAAATACCGCTCTTGTTTTATACAGAGCGGTATTTTATTAAGCTTGTAGCTTGTTATTTGCGCTTTAAATGACCCAGCCCCAAAAAGGTGAGCACCGCCATAAGTGCAGCGCCAACAAATGAAGCCAATGCCACCCATTTAGCAATCATGCCAAATGTCCAGTACCCATAGCCACTACCAAGCAGCAAGCCACGGAGTGTTTCGCCCTGGAATAGGGCAGCCTTTTGCTTTTGCAGGTCAGCGTTGGTCGGATCGGCCATGGCCGCGGTCGATACTTCAGCATAGGTCTTGCCGGCAGCAATTTGTTCGAGATGGCGACCAATATAGCCATTGGCGTATGCCTTGGCCATTTCGCCGTCTACTACTTGTTTGCCACCGTATTTCTGCAGGTCAGGGTACTGGACTGCTGGAAGTGCCTCGCTACCAGCCGGTGGAAAAAAAATCTTTTGTGCGCTCAGGTTGTCGCGTACCATGCCGGTTGCAAAGTTGTATCCGTACCAGGTGAGCCCACCGACTGCCAGTAAAAGGAGCGTTGCAACTGCCCCGAGCAGTACAAACACTGTGTCAATCGTTTTCCTATCTGATTTTACTGTTTTAGCCATACCACCTCCTTAGTTATATCGGTAATCTCATCATACCGCTTATGCCTACACTGGCGCAACATAGGACTGTCGGAGGGTCGTAGTGCGTACCACAACGGGCTCTTCCGCTCCGAGAGGAACATGACAAGCTTCCTTTTTCTTTAGTGGCTTTACTACCCAGTGAACTACGGTCTTTTGCCTGTGGCAAAATGCCTGGTTGCAGGTCCAGCTCGTACTTTAGATAATAAAATTGAGCCTACCGAAAGCAGACTCAATTTTATTGGTGGAGTTGGAGCGATTAACCTTGAACAGTTAGACGTACTCCTTAACTCACTCAAAACCTACTGGGATTATACCAAGCAAAAGAGCTTTTTAGATGAAATTAAAGCCCCAGCGACCATCGTCAAAAGAACTGAAAATGAGCTTACTTACGAGCTTTAACAGGGGTAAATTGTAGCCATCTCAAAGATAAACGTAATGCGACTTGAACAGTCTAACTAGGCTTCGGGCTGTTCTGGTGGCTGAACGGGTGGTTCGCCTTCGATAGGTGGTTCTTGTGTAGGTGGTTGAGCCTCAGCAGGGAAACTGCCCGCTACAAGTGCTACGGCTGCGATTGCTGCAAGTAGTAAACGACGCTCTGTAGGCGTGCCGCCATCTGGTCGACGGTCAGCTTCACCATTGTTAGCACCTAACTCAGGGTTCTGACTGATGTTAGGGCCTGCTTCTATTCGGAAGCCGATGCTATTGCGATTCATAGGTTACATAATAGCACTAACGCTTTGGTTTGTCAAGTACAGTAGCAGAGGTGTGTCTTTATTTCGCGGAAGTAATCTTGCCCAACTTCTAAGGAATAACCCGTCCTAGACGCTCTCCATGCGTTCCAAGAACTATAAAGCCCGTTCACTCCGCCTTGACCCTGACGCCAAGCAAGGCGATAGGAATTTTTAGCCCAGATTTTGACCCTTTAACGCCATTTTTCAATCACTCGATTAGTCAAAATCGTGTACGAAGCCACTAGTTAAGTTAGTAGGTTGTACGAAAATTAAATTTCACTTTACGACGATTCTCATACGCCAAAACCATTACTTCCGCGAACAATGGCTCATTATTTAGGTAGAAATAATATGTGCTCCGACTGATCCTTGCGAACTTACAGGCATCACTGATGCTGTAGTTATGTGACACCGAATCAGCCAGCTTACCGACAATTTTAAGATTAAACTCCTGTGGTCGTCCCACTGGTTTTTTAATAGCCATAAGTTCCTCTTTTATCTTAGTCCTCTCTATAATTATCGCATATAGCTCTTGCATAACGCTAATGTTTCAAGTATAATAGTAAGAGTAGACGCTAACCAAAAGTCCTTTCAGGCAGAGGATTTTTGCGTGGCGTCTATTTGATTCTACAGACTGTCACGCAAGCCTCGGCGAACTAATAACACTATCGCCCTGAACCTTTTGCGAGGTGAAGAACTTAAAACGCTTCACTAGTCAAAAAGGAACTAGTGTGAGCAACGATGTTATTCACCAAACATCAAACAAAAAAGCCAAGAAAACAGATGAAGACGCTCTAGCAGAGCTGTTGGAGTTACTCGGTCAGGCTGATTTAGGCAGCCCACTTGCGGCCTTAAACGAAACGACTATCAGCGACAATAACGGAGGTCGCATAGAGCTTTAGAGAGTAGCAAATAGCCCTGTCCAAAGATATAATAAAGGTGTTATGTATCCTGATGAAGACGAACCACAAGTAGACATTACCAAGCTACGCTATGTGCTGTATGCTCGTAAGTCTACCGACGATCCAAAGCGTCAAATACGCTCCATAAACGACCAGATAGACGAATGTAAGCTGTTGGCTGAACGTAGCGATATGCGAATCGTAAAAGTTCTTAAAGAGGAAAAATCAGCTAAGAAGCCGAACAACCGTAAAGTCTTTAACGAGATGATGATAGGTGTTGAGAGCGGTAAATATGACGGTGTCGTAGCGTGGAATCCTGACCGCCAACCCGGATGCCGTCCAGTAGAAGGATTGGGTAGGCTGCACCAGTGAGTGCTAGCCGAGGCACGACTTGCCAGCACCAAGCTGTCTGGTTACGCCACGTACGGTCAGTAAATCCAGTTGGCAGTTCCGTCTGGGATTGCTTACCAAGGAGCCAGGTTACGAACCGGTCAAGAACACGGCTCTTGGCTTGAGTTTCGTGGCCGAGGCTGCGGCTCTGGTTGCAGTTCGTACATAACCAGCGTTGCTTACCCTGAGCATTCTTGCCCCGCTTTTGCATTGGTTGGTGGCAAGCAGGACACCACCGTCGGTAGACAGTTTTTTCATGAACTTAGGGTAGAACAACCCTAACGTATGTGCAATTTACAGAGGTAGAAGGGGCGAAAAACCTCCACGATTTTTCCGGTTAGTCTTTTTTGCCATTTCACCCAACAATTTTACGACCATACGAAACAGGGGTAGCTGTTTTAGTTTTCGCCCAACAACCAACAAAAAGTTTGTTGTTACTCACCCCTGTTGTTGCAATCTGCTTTGTTAGCAAATTACATATACGTAAAAACCGTTGAACCAAAAAAGTAGTTGAGCTTTGTTCATAACAAATAACCGCCCAGTATGAGCGGTTATTTGTCTTTAGTTGTGAGCTTTTATTGTAGCTATAAACCCTTAACTTGGTCGTAAATATCGCCAGCTTGCATAGCTTGCTTGTCAGCTTCTACACGGGCTTGTTCTGCAAGACCAGCTTGGTGAGTAGCAGCGTGATGTGCGCCACGGTTATCGCTGTCACGAAAACTGTTGTTACCAATGTTGCTGGCAGCTTCTAGAGCTAAGCCACGGGCTGCTACAACGGCTTCTTCTTGGCCGCGTGAAGCGTAAGCCATAATCTCTGCTTTAGCTGGGTCTACTACTGCGTCAGGGTGCTGCTGCAAGTATTCTACTGGCTGTTGTGGAGCTTGTTCACTCATAGTATTATCTTCCTTCCTTAAATTTTTAGTTATTTTTGTTTTTAGGCTTTTAACCTTATGTTGAATAATAGCATAACAGCCTAATTTTGTCAATACTTCTTGTGCTATAATACCACTATGACCGAAGTAAAACACAAAGATGACATCTTCGCTCTACCAGAGAGCCATTACGATGTAGCCAACTGACCGACTACTACGCCAAAGCAACCGAGGGTAGTCAGCGCATCTTGCAGAAAGAAAAGCGTTGTTATGTGATGTACCTACGCAAGTCTACAAACGACGAGGCAAAGCAAGTCCGCTCGCTGGAACAACAGCAACAGATAGTAACTGCCAAAGAAGCGACGCTTACACAAGCCGGAAGCGAGCTAGAGCGAGTAAGCCGTGCCTTGCCAACTGAGCAACAGTTCGTTGAACTAACCCGTTCGTATCTGAAAACCTTGCTCAAAACAAAGGATTTAGTGGAAGAAGATTTAGTCTATCGTGAGGTAGTGTTGAACCTCCGTGCTGGCAACGACTGTGTATCTGTTATAAAACTAAATCCACCATGCAATTTGATGGTGGATTTAGAAAAAGTTCCTTCTGGTCGAGATGAACATCTTCTTCTCGAACTCTTTAACTATATCACCGAAAAACCACTTGTCTTCGAGCATACCTATCGAGACATTCAACGAGAGTATTCTAAGATTAACAGGGGTGAAGCAATGACGGTCGTGCTATAGTAAGTGCAAAGGACACGTAAATATATGGGTAATCAGTCAGAAGCGGCAGACATTTTGGAGGATATAACGGACTCTATTCCTGAGTCCGTTAGTGATAAGACGCCTTCAGGTAACGCTCCTTCAGTGGAAGATAGTGAGGGTAATATCGTTAGACTAGACGACGGTCATTCTCAGTTACGGCCAACTAATGGCACGTTCTCTATCGGCCAAAATATAAAGCTAGCCAAAGAGACGGATAGCAAATAACCTTTAGGGTAACTAACCTCGAACTAATCTTCTCTAAGCCCAAGACTGGATTCGAGCTCATTGTAATAGTAGCCATTCTTTTGGAACGTGGGCCTTGTGATACTCCAATTTCTTCCTACCATCGCCTCGGGGTATTCACTATCGTACATAAAAGAATCTCCTCTATGGCTGTACTGGTACTCAGGTACGTTCAACTCACTCGCTCGTACGTAGTAACGATTTGCCCATAGTATGGCTCGCAGAAGTCTGAAGTGTTTCGTAAGATTACTATTGGAGTTCATAGAGTCAGCAGCAATATGTTCATCGAGAAGCTCCACCATTTTTTTGTGTAAAGTTAAGTACACTTTATCGAGTGAATGGTTCTGTCGCTTTTTGTTTTCGTACAATACGACTAGATATATTGAGGTTAGAATATCGAGGAAGTCTCTTCCCGGCATACCGTGTGAACCGGTGCTGGTTTTTGCCTTTTCGATGAGCAGGTCAGTGCATTTATCGAAAATCTTGCTCGCTCTTTCGAGCAGGTCTTCGCTTTTTATAGGCTCGTCCTTGTAGTAGAAGATATGGTCTTCGGCCATATTATTATTCAGATAAGAGAGGACTACAAACATAGTTTGGTAAAGGTTTTCATATGCTTGGCCGCTAAAGTAATAGTCTTGCTGCGACTGTAGATGATTTATGGCTATCTCCAGGTACTCAATATTATTACTAACAGCCTCCATATTAAGGGCGAGCGAGTCTTCTCTTAAACCTTCACTGAATAGTGCGTATTCACTGGTCCTAGCGAGGTTAATGCCCTTAAATGGGTCAAGAATCCAGCCGATAAAGGAGCCTACTACCATTTCTCCAAATGTGTCCCTTTTCTTCTGAAGCAATTTATCTACTAGGTTTCTTATGGACGTGTCTATAAGACCAAAAACATAATTATGACCGTCCCTTGGAGAATCGTTCCTCCAAGCGAGACCGGCGATGTATATCCTCATCAGTGCGTAGTTCGCACTTCCAGAGAACACTCCAATATTGGCAGCGTCGGCGACTAGGCTCATCTTCTCAAGGTCTTGCATAATGCTGGCTGCTTGGTGGTTGTAGCCTTCTTTCATTAGCGACACTCCTACATCACCTAAGGCTCTACACACATCACCTGGGGTAGTAGCGTCGGATTCAGGTAGATTTATTGCGTATAGGTGCTTTAGGCCCTGTACCGGGTAGTGTACCAGCGAGTTTACGTTATTGTTCATTCGTGGAACACGCTTAATATTTACTACTGAGGCTCTCAGGGCAATATCTCTCCAGCATTGGGCGATAAATGGGTGTAGCTGAATCTTTAACTCTTTAGTGGCTGAGGCGTCTGCTAAAAGATTTAATTCCTGATATATGAAATACATAAGGGGGTCGTCATCGCTGTAATACTCTTTTCGCCTGAGCAGATAGTTGAGCATAATGGCGGTAATAGAGCCGATGGCGTTTTTTGCTTGTTCAAGCTCACCGTTTTTTATTGCCTTCATTGCAACTTCTCGTATCGGCAATAGATTAGCTTTTACATAGTCAATCACGCTATCATCGACCTTCAAGTAGCCTATACGATTATTCTCGCTCCGTGCTTGGCCTGGCATTGCCTTTAGGTTTCTAATTTGGCGTTTTGTGGTTCGAGCAATCTCCTTTTTTATGGCTTTGGACAATTTAGTTTGCTCTGGCAGAAGTACGCTATATAGTGGATTTGACAGCTTTATTGACCACCTCCATAGCCAGTAAAGAACCAGGAAAAGGAATACTACTTGCAAAACCGAAGCTATAGCAATGTAGCGTGAAGCTCCGGCATACAGGAAGTATGCGTTAAAAGCGATTGAGGCAATACAGTACAGGAATGAAGTTGTAAAAACCTGGTCGTTTTTTAGATAGTCAAGAAACCTCGGCGAATATCGCTTCGATATTTGCTCTAGTGGTATGAGAACTAATGAAAAGAATATAGCTACGACCGTTCCAGTAGTGCCAAGGACCACGCTAAACAGGTCTTTGTAGTCGTCATTAAACGGCATATTCAAGCCCTTGACAGTCAATGTAAGTACAGCACCTAGAAAAGAACCAATAATTATAACGACAGCGGCTCTCTTGAGCAGTGGCCAGAGCTGATACCTCACACGCCATAGAAGTATTTCGTACTTATTGAAAAGGTAGGCTATGGCTTTGTACTTGAAGTCTTCTAGCTTCTTTTTACTTAACATATCTATATTATCCCCTCAGGAGTCGCTATAGACAAACATAAGCATTTATGTCTTAGATTTTTACGGTACACGGTAGGTATGTAGGGAACGCAATTTAAGCAACTACTCTGCGTAAGTGCAATAATAAGGGGTATGAAAGTCAACAAGGCGTACATCGATAAACTCACTAACGAATTAAATAAATACTGCTTCACTGCGGGTTCAGAAAAGTATGCCCAAGAAAAAGGCATAGGCGAGATAACGCCGGATATAGCACGTTCGATTTTTACTTCCAAGGATAAGAGAATTGAGTTTAGTGCCTATGTAAATTGGTCTTACAAAGAGGCCCAGAAAATAATCATAAAGGAGCGTTTAAGGCTTGAGGACGCAATAAAATCGAAGACGCTTGAGTTTACTAAACAATACAATCAGCAGTATGTTATCGCACTATTGCGAGATTACGCCGATTCGATAGCCTGGATAATGCTCAAGCACGACATAAGTGCTGTACGAAACTTTTTTCTGGAGCATAAAAAACATAGTCCACTAAAGGAGCAAAACTGGGAGAGTATACAAAAATCACTCGACTACTTTAATAAAGATGATAATCAGTTTGCACTAGCGACTGACCTTACTAGCTTCTTCCAGATTGGCGACCTCTACTGCCTAAATACTAAGACGGGTGCTCATCATTTAATAGAGGTAAAGACCGGTAAAGTTAACGACAAGATACTGGAGGCCATATCGGCTAAAGACCTAGATGGGTTCAAACAGAAGTCTCTAGAATTGCTTAGGGAATCTCCAAATCCGGTCAAAACTTCCAAGCAAGTCGCAAGAACACTACGGCAGCACCAGAGAGCAGCTACGTCTCTTAAGTACAGGGGTTATGGCAGTAACAAACGAACTGAACTGAGGACCGGCCGTGATGTTAAAATCCACGAAGAAAAAAGAGATGAAGAGAACTGGTCGGTTGCGGTCCGAGAAGTTATTGAAGATATGGAGAAGAACGATATAAAGTATGCAACTGGTTGGGTAGATTACTGCTTATTTTTTGCCTTCGGCAGAAAACCATTAACAAACCTTGACGAGGCTTACTTTAAGCACCGAATAAATCAGCACTTTAAGTACGGACTCTCTGAGGAAGAGGCTCAAATGATTCCTGTATTTAGGCACCAAGGTATGCTCGGAGCACCTACTTTAACCCCTAGAGCTCTATTATATTCAAGTAACTTGGGTATGGAGCACCAGAAAAAGTTAATCACTGGCGAAGAGTTTTTGCTCGTATATTTGAGCATACCCGCACTTAGCCATATGCTGAAAGAAAATGGCTATGAACTCAAACTGAGAAATATGAAAAAGGGAGACCAGCCCTACAACGACCAGCTAATGAGGGATTTGTTCGGCCAAAACAAGTTCCCTGTCGTATCAAAGCAAGTAGATGGAGAGAGCTATGATTGGACAATACTTAGCGGCACCTGGAGCAGGATTATATTCGACTTTATGGCCCCTATTGAAGTTGCGAACTACTCCGGAACCATAATTGAAAAGAGCCAAAAACTTAAACAGCAGAACAATAAAAAGCGTAAACGTAAAAAGAAGAAATGACGTTATCGCTTAATTGCCTTTGGCAAAGAATTGTAGAAAAATGGGGTTATGGGAAGGCCTCTCAAATACAAGAACGTTACTGAGCTGGAGAAGCTCATAAAGAGATACTTCACTGAAGCAGAGGCTTCAGGTCGTCCTCTTACAATTTCTGGGCTTGCACTTGCTCTCGACACCAATCGTCAGACCTTAATGGACTACGAGGGGCGGGACGAGTTTACTGACACGATAAAAAAGGCGAAGCTACGTATCGAGAACTGGACAGAGGAGCAACTTTTTACGAGTAGTCGAACGGCTGGCGTAATCTTCACCCTTACGAATAACTTTGGCTGGACGAACAAACAAAGAGATAAGACGGATTCAGTTTCGTGGGCTGGTTGGGTGGACCTGGTGAAAGAGGCCGACAAGGTACTCAGTGAGCACGGAGAACCTATCTAATTAACTCCTACAAGTGCTAGAATAGAAGAGTCTAAAACTCACAAAGGAACCGCCATTTTTTTGGCGTGGTTGAACTATGAAATGGGCAACTACGTAAAAAAGCAATTGGTTCAACCCTTTTGTGAGTTTTAGACGACTAGCGTGGTTGTCCTTTTTGTTTGGACAGCTTCATCTTAAAAAATAAGGAGGAAGTATGGCCGATAAGGAATATAAAGGTTATAACGGTACGGTTGTCTTAGCGGACACAGGACTAACGATTAAACGAGGGGCGAAGGGTTTCTTACTGGGAGGTTTTCAACTTCGTGGGGATAAAATGATTCCATATAGTTCCATAGTTGCGGTTCAGTTTAAAAAGGCCGGTATGACAGCCGGGTATATACAGTTCGCTATCACGGCCGGAGGAGAAGCTAAGGCAGGACTAAATGAGGCTATAAAAGACGAAAATACCGTAACGTTTCAGATGAACAAGAACGCTCTATTTCAAGAATTGAGAGAGGCTGTAGAGCAAAAGATACAAAACAGGTAAAAAGCCCGACTATAATGGAGTTATGAACTCAGGGACTAGTTTATCTACCGACGATTTTTATAATCTGCTCAAGGCAAATCTTGATAGAAGTAATATCGAAAAGATTGACCCTAAGACGCTTCGCTATGCACTCTATGCAAGGAAGTCTACGATAGGCGATGAGCGTCAGGAGCACAGCATAGGCGACCAGATAGCCTACTGTACAGATATTTGTATTAAGCCACACGAGCTTAACGTCGTAAGGACTATTCGTGAAAAGGGCTCAGCCAAAGAGCCGGATATACGCCCCCAATTTACTGAGCTCGTAGAAGATATTAAGGACGGTAAAATTGACGGTATCATATGCTATCACCCAGACCGTTTATCTCGGAATATGAAGGAAGCCGGAGAGTTAATTGACTTACTAGATAAGTCGATACTAAAGGACTTACGATTCGCCACCTCTAATTTTGAGAATAGTCCTACAGGTAAAATGCTTCTCGGTATTTCATTCGTTCTCTCGAAACAATACTCAGAAAATCTGAGTCAGAATGTTACTCGAGGGAATGTACGAGCAACCGAGCAAAGAGGTCAATATCTTGGTAAAAAGGTTCACGGCTACATTATCACCAAAGACCGGCAATTACTTACAGATGGTCGGAACTTTACGCTCATTAAAGAAGCCTTCGCTATGAGGTTGAAGGGCGAGACTTTGAGTAATATTGCAACCTGGCTAAATAAGCAGGGCTACACAGTAAAACCGTATGGTAAAAAGCCTATCGAGTACAAATGGGATAAAACTCGGGTGTCGCCATTACTCAAAGACCCTACGTATGTAGGTGTCCTAAAATACGGTAAGAGCCTTGTGAAGCTAAACGATTTTTATGACTTTACCCCAGTATTATCGGTAGATGAGTTCCTGAAAATAAACGAAATATCGGACCTAACTTCCACTAAGTTAAAGTCCGCATATCAAGGTACAAAGTCCGGAACAATTCGGGCAAACTTACTTCGTGGATTAGTAGTTTGTTCCGAATGTCAGAAGATAATGTCATCAGGTATTACCTCAAAGAAGAGTACAAACGGCAAGAAGACTGATTACTATTACTATAGATGTGAAACTCAAGGCTGTGTTCGCAAGGGGCGAAGTGTACGGGCAAAGATAATCACTGACTATGCCATAGGAATCTTAAAGCATTATTTGTTTACCACGGAAGATAACTACGAGAATTACCGCAAGGACGCTAAGGAATCATTAGCAGACAAGACAGCGGAGCTTAATAGTAGCATTGCTCGTCTCGCAAAACTGTGTGGAGAGAAGAGCCTGGAGTATGAGCGTGCTAAGAAATACAAAGCGACCGACCCCGAAGGTGTCGGTAAGCACTATGACCTTGACGAGATTAAAGGAGAGTTAGACGGTATACAGAACGACCTCGATATAGCTAAAAACACCAGAGACACGATAAAAGGCTCTGTTTTAACGTATGAGAAATATCTCGAACTTTTTGAAAATATAGGCTCAATTCTAGAGGTTGGCGTAGCAAATAGTATAAGTATGGAAGCTCTCGACGGAATACTTCGAAAGTTCTTCTCGAACTTTGAGCTTGAAGCTACGGGAGACACTAAATTACAGTGGTCAGTTAGTAGCCATAAATTAAACGAACCCTGGGAAGGGTTCGTAAAATCGAATAATGTTCGTCTTGGTCGGGGTGACAGGACTTGAACCTGCGACCTCACGGCCCCCAGCCGTACGCGCTACCAACTGCGCCACACCCCGACATCATCCCGTAGGAGTGACGGTATCATTTTAACACTCGATACGTACATCTGCCAGGGTCAGCTCGGTGCAAATACAGAGAAACAAGAGCGGGCATGATAGGATAGATACATGTGGCAAGAAACAAAACACGGGTTGTATCAAAAGTTTGTCTTTGCAGACTTTGCCGAGGCATGGGAATTTATGCAGCGAGCCAAGGCTGAATTTGAGCGGCTCGACCATCATCCGCGCTGGCTCAATGAATGGAATGTTGTTGAAATGTGGCTTGTTACGCATGATTCGGAGGGTAACATAACTGACAAGGACCATACCCTCGCAGCAGCGATTGATGCGCTCCTCGAGCATCCCAACAAGGAGAATTTAAATGCAGACGATGTATTTCACACAACAATTAATGAAGTAAAACTATACGCCGACGGTGGCTCTCGGGGCAACCCGGGGCATTCCGCCAGTGGCTATGTTGTGCTAGATATGAACGACAGGGTGCTTCATGAAGAGGGGGTTTATTTGGGTATCACCACTAACAACCAGGCTGAGTACCAAGCGCTCAAGCTTGGGCTAGAGTATATCGTAAAGCAGCGACAGGCCAGGAAAGTACATGTGTATATGGACAGCTTGCTCGTAATAAACCAAATGAAAAAAATTTTTAAAGTACGAAACCGCGATCTATGGCCTGTGCACGACGCCATAACGCAGCTGTTGCCAAAATTTGAGCAGGTTACGTTTGAGCACGTGCCGCGTGAACTAAACAAGGCCGCTGACGCCGAAGTAAATAAGTGCCTCGACGCCGAACTTAATATCACTTGACTGTCTAAATATCCTAAATCGGCCAAATGCATGTGTGAATAACTCGTCCTATCGGTTAAGTTATTCGCATCTATTTCCAAGGAGGCTCCTTGGAAATAGGAGAAATATGGTATAGTGTGTGGGTTAGATTGCGAGCTAATCGCTAGAACCTTCAAGTTTTAGAGGAAAGTCCGGGCAGCATAGGGAATGACAGCCGCTAACGGCGGCCGAGGGCGACCTTAGGGAAAGTGCCACAGAAACAAAACTGCGCCGCGCTCTGCGCGACGTAACGGTGAAACGAGTGAGGTAAGAGCTCACAACATCTGGCGGTGACGTCAGAAGTAGGTAAACCCTGTCTGCTGCAAGGAGCGAGTTATACACGTCCCCGCGATACTCGCGCTAGACCCCGCTTGACCTGCTGAGCAATTGGCGGGCTAGATAGATGATTGGCCACGACAGAACCCGGCTTACTGTAATCTGGCAAATGTAAAAACACCCCGAGAAATCGAGGGTGTTTTTTATACACTTTGATCTTTTATCCAAGCTTATTTCTAGCGTTTCGTAAAATCTCATCAAGTTTTTTGCCGCGGGCGTATGTTTTTGGGGCTACAATTTCTCTGGCTCTTTCACTGAATGGGGCTGCGCATAGGCCAACTCCACCGGGTTCATTCGCATAGCCGCCATCAAGCGTTATCTTGGCATTACAGGCAATGCAGCCGAGAGCGGGCTTGCCGTCTTTGGTTGTAATGCGCTGCTCTAGACGTCTCACGCAATCTTCTGCAGTAGCGGACTCGCTGACGGAGGCTGCTAGGTTAGCAAGCGTACAATCTTCTGGGGTGATATCTATGGGCGAGGGCGGCCCGCCGTCAGATGTTGGGCCATCTTGACCGTGTGCGGACGGAAATTCGATACTCATACTTATATTGTATCAGATTATGTCAATAATAGCAAACACCCTCGAGAATGAGGGTGTTGTAGAGCCGAGAATATGGGTTACTTCTCGAGTTTTGCAGCTTTTACGACTGCTTCAAACGCTTTTGGCTCGTTTACGGCCAGTTCTGCTAAGACTTTGCGGTCTAGCGTGACGCCAGCGGCCTTCAGGCCTGCAATAAGACGGCTGTAGGTGGTGCCGTTGTCGCGGGCAGCCGCGTTGATACGGATGTTCCACAAGGCACGGAACTCGCGCTTGCGGTTGCGCCTATCGCGATAAGCATACTGCAGGCTCTTGGTAACAGCTTGCTTGCCGCGGCGAACGCTGACACGGTTAGGATGGCTCATGCCCTTAGTGGCTGAGCGGATTTTGTTATGTCGTGCTCTGGCGGTAACGCCTCTCTTGACCCTCATGCTAGACCCCCAATTGCTTTCGGATTATTTTGCTATTGGTGGTGTTGAGTGTCTCCAAACCAGCCAGCTTGCGCTTGCGAGCGCCGCTTTTCTTCTGTAGGAAGTGGCTAGCGTGTGAGTGACGGGTGCGAACACGACCGTTCTTGGTTACTCGTACGCGGTCTTTGGTGCCGCTATGAGACTTGAGTTTTGGCATTACTGCTCCTTACTCGTTTACGTTGGTAGTTGGTTTATCGGTGGTGTCTTCGGCTTCGGCTGGTTTGCCGATTTTGCCTGGAATACCGCGGATAACAAAGGTAAGTTGTTTGCCAGCAAGTTGTGGCTGTTGGTCGACGGCAATTTGCTCGCCAAAACTCTGAATTACTCGCTCGGCTAATTTGAACCCAATGTCTTTGTGGGCGAGCTCGCGCCCGCGAAAGAACAGGGTAATTTTGACTTTGTGACCAGCTTCGAGGAAGCTGGTGACTTTGCGCATTTTGACGCCAAGGTCATGGTCGCCAATCTTGAGCCCAAAACGCATTTGCTTGAGTTCAAATGTCTTGACGCTCTGCCGGTTTTTTTGGGCCTGCTTGGTCTTCTGGTAGTTGTACTTGCCCCAGTCGACGATTTTGCAAACAGGTGGGTTCGCATTTGGTGAAATCTCGACGAGGTCGAGATCTTGGTCTTGTGCGAGCTGATAGGCTTCGCGTGAGGTCATCACCCCGAGCTGATTGCCATCGGCGTCGATAACACGAACTTGTGGTGCCCGAATTTGACCATTCAGGCGAGTCTGCGTACTAATACGACTTCTCCTTTATGTTTTCGAGGCTCATTGTAACAGATGTAGTCACAGAGGTCAATTTTATAATAGGCTTATAGTTCTTTTGCTCGGCGTGACGGCCACCTCTCAAATACACGACCCGATACACCCAACGACGTAATATTAATGAGCGAAGCGAACGAGGCGATAGCCGAGCTTTAGGGGGAGTGCGAGTTACTCGAATTCACTTCGAATGATGAGTCAGAGGGGTGAGCCCCTCTTTTACGATTCATGGAATTGATGGGAGCGGTACTGCAGGGCTTCGGCAACGTGGGCTACTTTGACGGTGTCTGATTGGTCGAGGTCAGCAATGGTGCGAGCCACTTTGGCCGTGCGCATATAAGCACGGGCGCTTAGGCCAAATTTGTT
>Ga0116164_10001282_pt1 | contig 19142 bp, 22 predicted proteins | sample AD_UKC109_MetaG_FD_89888 | JGI IMG/M metagenome (GOLD analysis project Ga0116164, IMG submission 89888) | Active sludge microbial communities of municipal wastewater-treating anaerobic digesters from Hong Kong - AD_UKC109_MetaG | ecosystem: Engineered > Bioreactor > Anaerobic > Digestate... | reverse complement strand
CGCTATTTCCGCCGTGTCGCTGGCGCGGATACCCATTTTCCCGTGAATTTTGTTGCGGGTAATCCCTTTGGCATCCGCCGGAACAATGATCAGACTGAAGCTGTTGTGTTTCTTTTCTTCCGGGTGGGTGATGCACTGTGCGACCATGAAATCGCAAACGGTGCCGTTGGTGATGAACATTTTGTTGCCGTTAATCACATAGTCCTTGCCGTCTTTGACCGCGCGGGTTTTGTACCCGGCGACATCCGTTCCGGCATTGGGTTCCGTATAAGCGCCGGCGCATACTTTTTCGCCCGAGCATATCGGCGGTAAATAGGTTTTTTTTTGCTCTTCCGTTCCGTAATTCAGAATGGATTCGCAGCCGAAACCGGACGCGACAATATTCAAACTGATGCCCATGTCTATTTTGGAAATCTCCTCGGTGATGATGGTGTTGCCCAAAATACCGGCGCCGGGTCCGCCGTATTGTTCCGGAATCCACGAGCCGACCAGACCGTTTTCAGCGGCCTTTACTCTGATCTCCGGCAGATATTTTTCATGTTCATCGCATTCCTGCGAAACAGGTTTTATTTCCGAGACGGCAAATTTATAAGCCATGTCCTTTAACATTTTCATTTCTTCAGGCAGTTCGAAATTCATTGTGTGTCTCCTTTTATCAATAATCTGTTTGCCGTGAAGGCTTTAGGGGTACATATTACAGAAATGTATAGAAGAAGTAACAAAATCTGTCTGGCGAAGTCAAGCGAAAACCGGCTGCAGAAATTCGGGCGGTATGATCGGTGATGAAAACGTTGGGATGTCGTACAGTGGGAATTTTCGATAGTAAAACCGGCACAGGACATGATCCGGAAGATATTCATCAGGGCCTGTGCCGGTCAAGACGGAAAAGGTTCATTTTAGAAAACAATCTTTTCTCCGGTTTTTTACTGACCGGTGACAATCACTTTGTACGTTCCGTAAATTCCCAGAATGTTTTTGGCATCCCAGTCAACGCTGTGCACGGTTTTGATCTTGCCGTTTTTCTTGGCGGTACTGATGCTGCAGTCGCCGTACGCAACCAGTCCCAGGATGCTGGTACACTGGGCTTCGCCGGTCTTGAGTGCCGCGCCGGTATTGCTGGTTGCCATACCCGGCAGTTTTGTCGCCGTGTAGAGTCCGCCTATCGGTATCATGGTGGCGCACCCCATCAGCGCGATAACGGCAATGATCGCAATAAAAATTGAAAATTTTTTCATGGCACCTCCTTGAGAATTTAAGGTTTAAATTGAGTTAACCTCTTATACGGATGGCTGTTTGTTAAACCAGACTCGGATGAATCAAACTACCTGAAATTTACCACCATTCCTTTTGATATTCAAGAGTTTTACATGGCAATTTTACAAGGTTATAAATTTTTTATGGATGAAGAAATTTCTTCTTTAACGGAGCCTGTTTCAAAGTTTATCGGAAAAATGACCCAGTCTTTCCGTAAGCAGTCTCATTCTTATCCGGGCGTGCCGGAAACGCTTGTATGCGAGTATCAGGGAGATAACGGAGACGAGAACCTGTTTAATCTGACGTGGCCGTCCAATGTTGTAAAATACGCGATGTAAGCGGTTATTCTACAGCTTTCTGCTTTTGCGGCCTTATTGCCTTTGCAGGGATGTGCCGGCGACATTTTTTGGATCAGACGTCCGGATGGCGGTTACAAGCCGGTGCATCCGTCTCGTTGGAGCGCCGAAAGTTCCGGAGAAGGGTTCTCAAAAATAATATAATTGTTATCAGACGCCGCTGTTTTCGTAAAAAATATCAAAAATCTTGTTCGATTAGTCGTTGATCTCCATCCAGTCGGCGATCAACTTTTTTCTGCCGGCCAGGGACTTGACGCCGGTGTCGTTCTGCTGAAAGTTTTTAAAGGTCCGGCGGTGGCGACGGATGATATCGTACAGGCGGCGAAGATAAAAAATGTAAATGCGGAAGGAATTGACGGGCAGGGCATAGGATTTGGCCATGACCGCTTTGGATACGAAAACGCGCTGCCGGAATATTGTGATTTTTTCACGCCAACTGGAGCTTTCCAGAAGCCGGGCAAAAGGCAGAGGAACGCTGCCCGCAAAATATTTGTCGGTCACTATTTGCGAACGGGCTGCTTCCAGGACCGTATCCGGCGTCCTGACCGGCTGAAGGTTTTGCATCACAATATCGGGTACCGCTGCGCCCGCCATTTCAGAGGACAGTCGCAGGGCAAGATAGACGCCTTTTTGCCATTTCTGATCATGTGCACGGTTCACGACTGTTTGCCAGTTCAGGGCGCCGCCGACGTGATCGATGGTCGCGGCGATGTCGCAAAAGGGCCGCAGACCGAACGTAAACGGATGCTGGTAAGACGTGTGCAGGCAGAGGTGCAGCAGCAAATCTTCGGCACAAAGCGTTAATGCGTCGCTGCCGGCGATCCTTGCCGGAACGGCTCTTTCCCAAAGACCTTCAGGATCGATCGTGTATGGCCGATTCGGTTGCGTGATATTCCAGTGTAGTTCGATCTGGGCGTGTCCCTGCTTCATAAAACCCGGCAGGTGATGCGACGTTTGCATGATTAACGTCAATCCGGCATCTTTCATCGGCTGGTAATCCATACCGGTCAGAATGTGGATAATCTTCGGAATATCCTCGGGTCGCGCCAGAACATCGATGTCGTTCATTTCGCGGAGCCCGACGGAGGTGTAAACCGTATTGGCGAGCACAATGCCCTTTAAGGCAATCAGGGGGATTTTTTCCGCATTGAGCTTTGATAAAAAAAGGTGAAATTCTCCGTTGAGTCTCATGTTTCTTATGGTGTTTTGGCGAAACATCAAGTGAAAGTGTTCGGCGGCGTCTGCGGGGGCCATCTTGTGAAAGCCTTTTTGTGTAAGGCGGTGCCAGAACAGAGGAGCGATGCGCTGTGTCGCAGCCAGTGTTAGCAACTCCTGCCAGTCCGCAGCGGAAAGCGAGGAGAGCGCCGCCGCGCCGGAAACATTTTTCTCTTTTCCAAGGCAGGCGATAAGAATGTCGAAGAGTTTTGTCCTGTCCGGTTCCATCGGGTCCTTTTTAATCCGATCGTCTGCCGCGCATTTGCTGTTGCCAGGAAAGCGCATACATTCCGCCGGCGGCAAGAAGCTCCTCGTGGCTTCCGGATTCGATAATCCGCCCCTGCTTCATTACGTGAATGGCATCTGCCTGCATGGCTGTTGTAAAGCGATGCGTGATGATCAAAGCCGTTCTGCCGGCGACCAGTTTCCGGAATCTGGCAAGCCAGTCGGCTTCCGCCCAGGAATCCATGAAACTGGTCGGTTCGTCCAGGATGATCAAGTCCGCCTGCCGCAAGAAAGCCCGGGCAAGCGCCAGCCGCTGCCATTCGCCTCCGCTTAATTCCGCGCCGCCGAACCATTTTCCGAGCACGGCGTCGTACGTTTCGGGAAGGTGGCTGATCGGCGTGTCGGCGCCCGCAGCCCGCGCCGCGGCTTCAATCTTTTCCCGGCCGGGGGTGTTGTCAATGTCGCCGAAAGCGATATTATTAAAAACCGTTTCGTGATACCGAACCGGTTCCTGGAAAAGAACAGTGATTTTGCGGCGCATCTCATCCGGCGCAATGTTCCGGATATCTTTTCCGTCCAGCAACACGCGGCCGTCCGACGGATCGTAAAAACGGCACAGAAGCTTGATGAGCGTCGTTTTCCCCGCCCCGTTTTCACCGACCAAGGCCGTGATGCTTTGCGCGGGGATGGTTAAATTAAAGTGATCCAGCGCTTTTCTATCGCTGCCGGGATAGCAAAAGGCGATGTTTTCCAGTGTGACCGCTTCCTGCAAACCGGAATACGCCGCAGGATATGCCGGTTCGCTGACGGTCGGCCGGAGTGCGAGAAATTCAAAAAGATTTTCCAAAAACATGATATTGCGGTAGATTTCCCCGGCACTGCTTAACAGCGACCGCATCATGCGCTGGCCTTGAAAAAAGGCCTGAATGAAGAGGGCCAGATCGCCCAGGCTGAGCAGTCCCCGCGATGCCTGGAGTCCGAGCCATGCCAGTGCGCCCGCCATGCTGGCCAGACCGACTAATGCCGCGAACGCCGTTGAAACGGCCTCATTGCGGGCCAGTTGGACTTTTTCTGTTCGCAGTCTGTCGCGCAAGCCGGAAAACAATCCCCTGAAATGATCACCCAGGTTGAATAACCGCATTTCAGCCGCCGATTCGCGTGACGTCAGCATCATATCATAGTAGTGCGTTTTACGGACGGCGGTCGTATTGCGAAGCCGCCAGAGATGAAAACGCAGCGTATGGCGCACGACCACCGCCAGCGCGGGCAGCGTGCTGACAATCAGCAGAATCGCTATCCAGAAACCGAAGGTCATCAGTACGCCGGCCATGGCTACCAGGGTGATGAAACTTTGCAGCAGGCCGCCGAAATTTTCAACAAGCGCTGCGGGTCGACTTAAGGCATCCACACGGGCGCGGTGCAGTTGATCGTAATAAACGGGGTTATCATAGAAAGACATGTCCAGCCGGACGGCCTGCCGGTGAATCAGCCCGTGGACATGATCCTGCACTTTTTCCGATTGCGCCGTGCGCAGCCACCGGCTGACGCTCTGCATAATTTCAATGCTGATCAACACGACAGCCATGGCCGTGATGGCGGGCATAAGGACAAACAAGGCCTGCCATTCACCGCCGGTATTAATCATTGCCGCAACGCCGTCGACCAGAATCTTGGTCAGATAGACCATCGCCACCGGTAAAATGCCCTGGATCAGAATCAGAAGCAGCCAGACCACCGTCAGCCCGGATGCCGCCCGGTAAACGAGACTGAACGCCTTGGGAAGATACGGAAGCTGCGATCTAAGTCTTGCCGCCGCCCGCCCGAATTGTTTTATAGTCTGATGAAGATTCAACGACGGAGCCTTTTTTTGTTATGATTTATAAAAACCTTGAGACAACCGTGTATTGCCGGTGTCCTTTTGCGCCGGTCAGGATCATATTGCCGCTTTTGATCCAGGCATGCGCCGCCATTTTTTCCGGTTTGGTATGATCTTTCATCACGCCCAGGTATAAAACACCCGGAATATCCCGGCGTTTAAGCATCCACTTTGCAGCTACGGCCTGGGGAAGGCAGACGCTTTCCCACGGCGTGTATTTTGCCGCCGCCCTTACGGCTTCCCCGATCATTCGGGCAGATTTCAAATCGGCAGGCGGTGGCGACGTTTGATGTTCTTCTTTTACAGGGTTCCCGATGGATCTGGCGAGAACCCGGAAAGGGAGAAGCAGCACGCCTATTCGCGCCAGTCCCAGAAGAATAAGCGCTTCGACGATGAGCCTTTTCTCCGCCCTGTTGCGCCGCCGCCATTTGGCAACCGCTTCGTCCAGGGATTTTCCCCATGACGTTCTCATCGGTTCGGCCATCAGAAATTTGCCTCCAGCAAATCCATCAACTCGTTGAGCCGGAAGCCTTTATCGGGGCGCGTCACGCTGTGCACCCTTGTCCGGGCGGCCACCGCCGCACACTGCCGAAAATGATGATTTTTTCCACCCAGGCCGTTGAGAAACCCCAGGCGATAGGTGTTATTGATGATGGGATAGATTTTTTCATGCCCGTTTAATTCCGTGATGTCTATTTTATCGGCGCAGTTTTTCGACAAAATAAAAACGGATTCCAGACTTAACGGTTTTTCGTCAACCGTTTCTACGGGCAGAAAATATTTATCCATGGTTTCCGTCCAGCGCACGCTTACCAGTTGGTCTTTGTCCTGATCCAGTTTTTTCAAGACATCGCCCCATAATTTCAGACGCGAGAATCCGGGAATGACTTCCGGTTGTCCTCCGGTCATGATGACGGCGCAAACATCGTCGGCCAGAAAAGGATAACCGCGTTTATGGAATGCGGCGGCGAGCGTGGATTTCCCGGTTCCGGAATGGCCGGAAAAAAGAACGCCCCGGCCGTTTACCGCAATCGCTCCGGCGTGCAGAACCAGAATATTGCGCTGGTGAAGAAGAGCGCCGATGGCCGATCCCATCAAAAAAATCCTGATTTGTTCCTCTCCCGCTTCGGGGTTGGGGGTTATCGTGATTTTGTTTCCATCGCGCACGTAATAACTGGCCACGGAGTCAATCCGCAGGAGAAATTCGCCGGGCGTTGCCTGATAGCAGGCTCTTTCGTCCCGGGGATTGAAAAGCTTCTTCGGCGTGTTCCCGTATTCGATGATCACATCCGGCCGGTCGTCCGCTGAAAAATCGGCAATGATCTGCGCCGGCAGAGGCAGGGAAGACCTGATTTTTAAGCCGAAAATGTGATATGTCTGATTCATAAAAAACCGGAAAAATTTCTTTGCTGATCTATACCGGAAAAAACCCGTCTTGGAAACATTTTTTCAACCCGTACGGGTCAATATCTTTGCCTGATTTATTCAGAATGGGCCTGAATAATCCGGTGCTGTCGAAATCGGAATATTTTTTTCAACCCGTGTTTCTTGTCCCGGGAATTTTATATTTTTTCCCGGTATTCCTTAAAGAGTCTTTCCACTCCATCGCCGAGGCCGATCGAACGCCGGCAGGTTGCGGCCCAGCGATGACGCATCCTTTCCTTTAACGGATCGTCGGGAAATGCAGCAAACCGGACCAGCCATTGACCGGCCCTTTCCAGTTCCCATAAACTGGTCATGGGATCGCCGTCGGCAAGACGGGCAAAGGCAATGTAATCCGGGAGCGGCGTACGGGGAAACAACTGATAAAAATAGTTGAAACGGGATTTGGTGGCAACGATCCGGTGAGGGGAGCGCCAGAGTGTTGTGATATTGCCGCCGTGCCGTCGGACGTTCAGAAGCACACGGGGAACATTGCCCGTCATGCATCGCAGAGCGACTCGATACGGCCATTCGCAATCGGTGCAGCCGAAATTCTCATCAAACGGATTTTCACGAATCACGGAGGTTTTCAGCATGAGTGCGCTCCGCCAGAGGGGAATTTGAAAAAGCAATTCCCTGATGATGGCGCCGTGCGATTCTGGCATCCGGACGATGCCGTCTTTTCCGCCCAGAGGGTCCTGCGCGGTGCCGGAAACATCCACCTCGCTGCCGCAAAGATCAAGTTTTTTTTCCTGCATCCATTGCATCTGGATTTCCAGTCGATCCGGTGCGGCAATATCGTCGGAATCCATGAAAGCCGTTATCGGTCCTTCGGAGAAAGAAACGGCAGTGTTCAGAGTGCGCGGCAATCCGTTGTGGGACAGGAAGAAAGGTCGAATGCGGCTGTCTCTCCTGCCATAGTGGCGGATGATGGCAGCCGTATTGTCGGTTGAACCGTCGTCGGCAATGATCGCCTCAAAACGATCGTAGGTTTGCCGCAAAATGGATTCAATCGCTTCAGCCAGGAACATCTCGCGGTTATAAACCGGCAGGATGACGGAAACGAGAGGCGATGCGTCTTTTGTTGTCTTCATAAATTTTTGTTCAATGATTTTTTAAAAAAAGCACCGAAGCCGTTTATTATTTTATGAACAGGGCGCCGCGTCCTGAATTTCCCGGCAGCGGTTCAGGAATATCCGGCCAGACCGTCATCCATGAGAAGGTCAAGACCGGAATATGTTTTTTCGCAATCGACTTCCGTTAATGTCGGTGGCTGCCAGCGTTTTTTACGGGCAATTGATTTTAAAAAACGTCCGGATTCGGGGGCTGTGAACTCTTTTCCATTGGGAAAAACTTCTTTCATACACAATCCTTTCTTTAAGCTTTTCGGATGTCGTCCTTAAAACGTTGGAAGATGGAATCAACTTCTCCGCCGAGGTGTGCCGACCGTTCGCAGGTTTTCTGCCAGCGCTTTTCCATTTTTTGCCGGACTCTTTGATCGTCCACTTTACTTAACTTTACAAGCCATTGTCCAGCTTTTTCCAACTGCCGCAGATCGTTGGCGGGTTGCTTATCGGAAACCAGCGCCAGCGGAAGATAATCATCGAGCGGCGTCCGGGGAAATATTTTGTAAAAATAACGGAATCGGTATTTCCGAAAATCTTTCAAAACCTCTTTTTGCCTGATTTTACTGGTTTGATTTTGATGATTCCGGTAACGCAGAAGAACCGACGGCACGTTGCCCATGCGATAGCGGGGGGCGAGACGCGTAAAAAGTTCATAGTCGTCGAAAACGCATTCTTTCTGGTAAAGATTGTTCCGGAAGACATCCGTTCGAATCATCGCGGCCGGATAGAGAATGGCGCAGCGGAATAACAATTCGCGGCAAACAGCATCATGGTTTTCGGGAAACCACAGCATCTTTTCTTGATTCCCGAACGTTTCAGTTTGTGCGCCGCAGATATCCAATTTTTTCTGTAATGCCCAGTTGAGTTGAAAGGCCAGCCTTTCAGGAAGGGATACATCGTCCTGATCCATGCGGGCGAACCACTGACCGCGGGCATTGCGCAGTCCCTCGTTCATCGCATGGGTGACTCCCCGATGAATGGTGAAAACGGGGTGAATCCGCCGATCCTTTCCGGCATAGCCGGAGATAATGTTTCGGGAGTCGTCCGTTGATCCGTCGTCGACAATGACCAACTCAAGATTTTTATGGGTTTGTTTCAGTATGGATTCGATGGCTTCCGCAAGGAAGGATGCTCCATTGTAAACCGGTATGATGACGGAAATAAGATAAGAATCGGGCATCTCTTTAGTGTTATATTGTGAAAGGTATGGATACCTGTCTTTCACAAGATAAGGACACTTAAATGTTAAAAAACATTTAAGTGTCCTTGCTCGGAGTTGTATCTGTAAGAATGCATTATGAATAGTACATTCCGTCGGGTGCGCCCATACCGGACCAGAACATATTTGTTTTGCTGTAATCGACTTCGGTCAATTCAGGCGATTGCCAGTTTTTCTTGCCGGGAGATAATTTTGAAGTTGTTTCAGACCTTAAAGCCTCTTTTTTCTCTGAAAAAGAATCCGTCATAATAACCTCCATATTTGATAAGATTTTTGATAATATTAAATGAAAAAAAAATTATGTCAAGAGAATTAATGCTTGATTTAATTCGCATATTCGGGGTGAGGGTAATAACCGGTGTTTTTACCATTTTTCGTTTTCAATCTTGCCCCTGTAGTATTCAAATATCGAGTCGACATTACCGCAAAGTTTTGCCGAAATTTCGCAGGTTTTCTGCCAGCGCTCGCCCATTTTTTGCCGGACAATTTTATCCGGCACGTCGCTTAATTGCACAAGCCATTGGCCTGCTTTTTCCAGTTGCGGAAGGTTATTCAGAGGTTGTCGATCGGAAACCAGCGCCAGGGAAAGATAATCAGCCAGCGGCGTCTGAGGAAATATTTTGTAAAAGTAACGGAAGCGGTATTTCTGGAAATCCTTGCCGACTTCTTCCAACCTGATTTTGCTGACTTGTTGATCGTGTTTCCGGTAGCGCAAAAGAACCGACGGCACGTTGCCCATGCGATAGCGGGGTGCGAGGCGTGTAAAAAGTTCATAGTCGTCGAAAACGCATTCTTTTTCGTAAAGATTATTCCGGAAGACATCCGCTCGAATCATCGCGGCCGGATAGAGAATGGCGCAGCGGAATAACAATTCGCGGCAAACAGCATCGTGGCTTTCAGGAAACCACAGCATCTTTTCTTGTTCTCCGAACGTTTCAGCCTGTGCGCCGCAAACATCAACCCTGTTTTTATTTATCCACTCCAATTGGACGGCAAATCTTTCCGGCAGAGCGAGATTATCGGCATCCATCCGGGCGATCCATTTACCCCGGGCCAGACGCACGCCTTCGTTCATCGCTCCGGCGATACCGCGTTGATCGCGGAAAACGGGAAGAATGCGATGATCTTTCCCGGCATAACCGGCAATGATGTTTCGGGAACCGTCTGTGGAACAATCGTCCACGATGATCAATTCAAAACGGGCATAAGTTTGCCCGAGGATGGATTCGATGGCTTCCGCAAGAAAGGATGCTCCATTGTAAACCGGCATGATGACGGAAAGGAAAGGAGGGGAGCTGCTTTTTCTATTCAGGGTTCTATTCATACGATGTGGCTTTCATGTCTGTTTGCGCCAGTAAACGCATGACGGATTGATAAAATGTATCGGTTCTGTAATATTTTGTTTTTGCCGGTACTCGTCCACGGCCTGGCGGCAGACCGTAAAAAAACCATAATCATCCACAATGATGAAGCCGCCCGGCGAGACTTTGGGGTAAAGATTTTCCAGCGCCACGCGGGTGGATGCATATAAATCCGCATCCAGTCGAAGAATGGCGAGTGGTCCGATCGGGGCGTCGGGAAGGGTGTCGGCAAAGAAACCCGGAAGAAAGAAAACCTTTTCATCTAAAAGATCGTAACGTGAGAAATTATCCCGTACCCCTTCAAGACAAAATGCCACGAATGGCGCTTTTTCCTCGCAGAGATCGATACCCGCGGCCAGATCGGGTTCGGATTCGGATGTCGGGAGCCCCTGAAATGAATCTGCCGCCCAGAGGCGCCGGTTTTCTTCGCCATAGGCGATCTGCAAGGCCCTCAAAAAAATTGCCGCCCCTCCCTGGCAAACGCCGGCCTCCATAAAATCTCCCCGGATGTTTTCGGCAAAGACGATTTCCGCGCATCTTTCCAGATTATCCAGAGCCGGAATGCCGATCATCGTATGGCTGAAACGATAAATAGCCTTTTGCGATACGCCGATATTATGTTTGGCATCAATAACAGACTGATACAAATCCGGTTCCCGATAACGGATGTCCCGCATATAACGTTTTCTTTCAAGATCGTTATTGCCTGCGTTTTGTTTTTCGAGAAAACTTATCCGAAGCTCGTGCTCCGGGTACAGGAGATTAATCAGTGAACGTTTCAGCAATGATAAGTAACGGTAACGGTTCCGATCGGCAGGGGAAGGCTCTGCATCGCTTTCCTCCAGCAGGCCGCTTTGATGCAACGATGTGATGAACGCCGCCGTTTCTCTGGTAATGATTCCGATTTCTTCTGAATATTCGGCCGCCATAATTTTTGCCGTTTCTTCAATGGAGATCGGGTAATCTAACGTTTCCCAAATCCTGCGCGCGGTGCCTGATAACCGGATCAGCTTGTCTTGGTCCGCCGGTTGAATGAACATCATTCCATCCCGGCAATGCGTGTAAGTCATTTTGCGTCTGTAATACATGATTCCGTCGTTCCTTCCTTTATTTTTTATTGCTATCGCTTCGCCTTTTATTTCCGGAAATGGAAAAAAGGAAATAGGCTGTATTTAAAGCTCTCAAAAACCCGTATGCCATTTCCGACGAGGACGATAATGACACGGCGTCCCAGGCTTTTTGCATCGCATCGACATCAATATATCGGGTAACGTCGCCCGCGGATCGGAACAGGGTGATTTGCCGTTCGACATCCGATCGTTGATTCATAAGCCGCCGGACGACGTCGGCGGACTGCTTGCCCCGAACGGTGTTCCATCGAATTGCATCCGGTAAAGCTCCGGCCATGGCGCGCCGGATGAGCATTCTCTGGCCGCCTTCAAACGTGTCCTGTTCGTCGGGAACGCCCATGCAAAACTCCATCAGACGCACGTCGGCGGTGGGATCACGGACATCCATGTTGTAGAAAGAACCGAAGGAATGCCAGATGGGGCCGACCATCGTTCCGTTGCGGACGACGGTAAGTATTCTTTCCGTCAGCGGGTCAATGCGTTTTGATACGGGTCTTTTTATTGCCGATTCGTTCAGGCCGAGCCGGCGGATGAAATCCGGTTGTGGAAAAGAATACTGTATCCGGATGGCGTCCCGGGGATTTGAAAGATTTTGCCATTGAGACCACAATGGCAAAAGCAGCGGCCGTAAAATATTGCTTTTCAGCGCTCGAAACCAGGAATAGCCCAAACGCTTTTTTCGCGCGGCCAACGCCCGCAGGCCTTTTCGCCACTCCTTGCGGAGGAGAAGATAGAAAATGTAATCCTGCCCGCCGCTCCAGGAAACGCTGCCGTTGCCCAGTTGGCCGGTGAGCATGACGCCCAGATTCCGGCGTTTGGCATGCTCAAACAGGGAAATGATCCAGGTCATGTTTCCGGCGGCGTGTTGAGGCGCATGGGTGATATCCAGACTGCGTTGAACGGCGTCCAGCGGGGTAAAATCATCGGCCGGGATGCGGATATGTTCGATGTTGCCGTAAAGCTCGGCCGCCTGACGGGCCAGCGGCCATTCGTCGGTAAGCCTGCCGGGAAAAAGTTCTTCCGCCGGATGCAACGGAACGGAGGTGTAGGCAACAAGCGGTTGATGCTTTTTCTGCAATTCCTGTGCGGCCAAGGCGGTGACGGCGCTGGAATCAAGGCCTGCGCTTAATTGAGACCCGACAGGACGAATGGAGTTTAATCGAACTCCGACCGCCCGGCGGAAATGATCGCGGAATCCTTCCAGATAGTCTTCATCGGAGGATAGTCTTACGGGGGCGGCGTCTTCAAGACGCCAATAGTTATGAAGGACTCTGTCCGTTCCGTTTACGGTGAGGGTGTGGGCGGAAGGAAGATAAAGGACGTCTTTCCAGAAGGTTCCGGAATAGTCCTGATTCGGTATGTCCACCCCGAGATTTTTGGCTAACTGTATCTCATCGGGTTCGCGCGGCACGTCCGGGTGGGCAAGAATTCCCTCCGTGTCGGAAGCAAAGACAAGCAGCGGCGGTTTGAAATAATAATAGAGTCCGGTGTTGCCCAGATGATCCCTGGCCAGAAACAAACGTTGTTCTTTGCTGTGCCAGACGGCAAAGGACCAGTCGCCGAAAATGTGCCGGCAGGTTTCGCCGCCCCATTTTTTGTATGCCCGGAAGACAATCATCCCGTCCGGCGTTGTCTGGTTTTCATCCGGCGGAAGATTTAAAAGATCAAGCAGCTCGGCCCGGTTGTCCAGCCGGGCTGCGGCTGTAAAAAAAATATTTGTCTGTTCGTCGTAACAGGGCATTTTTTCGAAACGGGATTCGGGAGTAATCATCAGTAGCGCGTGGCCTAAAGCAGCGTTTCGCGATAGAACCGATCCGATGCGATCCGGACCCCATGAGGCCATTGCTTCAGCCATGGCTCCGAAATATTCGGAAGCCGCGGGCCGTCCGTCCAGATTTATGAATCCCATAATGCCGCTCATGATAATAACTCATTTTCCCAAAAACGTTTTGTCTTGACTCAGGCGCATTCGTGAGTGCAGATGTTGCATTTTTCCAGAAGTTTTTTATGCTCCAGATACGCCTCCGATTTCAGAAAATCGACCATTCCGATTTCCCGGATATTGGCATATACCTTCGACTGGTGACATCCGCGGTAATCGCCGTGACGGCTTACGAAAAGGAATTTATCGCTTTGACAGATGTGCTCCTGTGTTGTCGGAGCTTCAAAATGCCTGCGCCATCTCGCAATATCGCCGCGGGACAGACCGATCCGCCGGTCTTTGCCGGCCATTGAAAAAATCGTGTCCACCGCTTCAAGCAGATCAGGAAGCGCTTCCCGGCGGCAGGGCGGTTTGACCTGATGAAAATTCGACGCGTTGATTTCACCATATGTATTGACCGGTACGACGAAGATTTTGCTGAAATCAAAACGTGTCAGGAAATGTAACGTATCGGCAACCGAACGGCAATTTTGTTCCTGAAGCGTCACGTTGGCGATGAAATTTGTATTGGCGCCCGCATCCTTTCTGATTTGAAACAACCGCTCCAGATTGCCGGTTACCTCCCGGCATGCGTCCACTCCCCGGACCGCCTTGAATTCTTCGGGGTTGACGGAATCGTAAGACACCACCAGTTTATACCGGCTGTCCTTCATCATGCCGAGGATGTTCCGGATTTTATCAGCGTTGATCTGATAAAGATTTGTGTTCAAAATAATATGAAGCTTGATCCGTATCGCATATTCAATGATTTCTTCCAGATCTTCCGACAGCAGCGGTTCGCCGCCCGTCAGGTTTAAATGACTTCCGCCGGCGAGTTTAAAGTGCGCCAGGAGCATGCTTTTGATTTCCTGAAGCGTCAGGGGCGCAAAATCACTTAGGCGATGACTTTTTGTGATGCACATCGGACACGACATATTGCACCGGTTTTCCACCTCGAAATGCAATATCGGCGGCCTGACAAAAAGTCTGTCCGCAATGTTGAATTTCATTGATTATCCTTCCACGGAAATCAAATGGCGTGTTTCGAGTTCCTTCAGAAATCGGAGAACGTCCGCTGAACACGTTTCGGCGGTGACGTCATAAGTATCACAGAGTCTTTGACACAAGTCTTCAACGGTTATTTTTGTTTCCAGGTTCTGCCAGATTGCGGTGGCGATGTTGTTAAAACCGTAATACTTGCCTGCATCAATATCCGCCATGACCAGTTCGTCATCGACGGGTTCGGCCAGGGGGTCGTTGTTGCGGATAACTTTACTTTTCATGGAAATAGGCATATTGCTCCTCCGATGGTATGGGAATATTTGTGTAATCAATTATTTGTAGCTGAAAAACTTTTTATTTCTATATCATATTGAGCTTAAATTGAAAAAAATTTTTCGAAAAGAAATTTCTTTGTGATGGAATGCCGTCCGGCTTTCCGCAAAAGAGCCGGAAGAAAAATCGTAGTAAGATGCACGTCATCCCGTAAATATAGAAAAAGATTATTTGATGCTTCCCGGACCCTGTCCCGGCTTTGCATCCATTTCTCCGGAGGGATAGGATTTCAGAACAGATTTCAGAACGGAAACGTCGTTGGGCGTTCCGGCCAGCCAGATTTTTTCCTGTTCCGGAGATAAGATCGCCGGCATGCGGTCATGCACGGGAGCAATCAGCTCGTTGGCGGCCGTGGTGATGATTGTGCAGGTGCTGATTTCCTTTTTGTCCGGCGACAGCCATGTATCGTAAAGTCCCGCAAACCCGAAGAGCCGTCCTGATTTTAGGTAATAATAAAACGGTATTTTCTTGTTGCCTTCTTTCTTCCACTCGTAAAAACCGTCGGCGACAATCAGGCAGCGCCTTTTTTTAAGCGCATCCTTAAAACTGGGTTTCTGGTCCACAGTTTCGGCGCGGGCGTTAATCAAGCCGTCGGCAGGGGAGGGGTTTTTAGACCATGAAGGAATCAGTCCCCACCGGAAACAGACCAGCCGGTTCTTCCCGTTATAACTGATGACAGCGGGTATGAGCTGACCGGGCAGGACGTTCCAACTGGGTTGATGCTGGCAAAGCACTTCCTGAATATTGAATTTCTTCTGGATATTCTTTAAATCGGTGACCAGCACAAATCGTCCGCACATGCTTCTGTCCTATGTTTCACTCTCTGTTCCTCCCATCAAGGGAGGGAAGACTTGGTAAGTTTTGTCATTACCCGGTCGTAGATGACCTTTAGGTTACTTGACCGGGTCGTGTGCCCTTTGGGGTAAATCCAGTTATTTAGAATTATACCAGATTTTACGGTAAGTGGCGGAAGAATTTCATGTTTTATTTACGCAGGATATCCCCATTCGCTCCGCTTCGGGGATAATTTCCAATCCCGATATACCGGGATTGGATAATCTTAGAGCGAATTATCCCGCCACCTTTAGGTGGCAGGGACAAACTGCACTGCGTTTGTTTTTGGCGAGTCTCATTATTTTTTCTTGACAATAGGACGTTCGTCCTATATGCTGCTTTCCATGAAAGAAAGAATGGACATCCATGCCGTGGAACAAAAATTTGCCTCGTTCTTTAAGGAGCAGAGACGAATGCCCACCTATTCGGAAATGCTGCCTCTTTTAGGGGTCAAAGCCAAAAGCGCCGCCGAGTATTGGACAAAGAGACTGCTCGAAAAAGGCGCTCTGGAAAAAGACGCCAAAGGTTTTCTGAAACCGGCGCGGTGGTCTTTTAATCTTCCGTTGGTCGGTAATGTGGCTGCCGGGTTTCCTTCTCCCGCGGAAGAAGAACTGCGCGATACGATTTCTTTCGACGAATATCTCGTCAACAACCGGGCGTCATCCTTTGTTCTTTCCGTCACCGGCGATTCCATGATCGGCGAAGGCATCAAAGAAAAAGACTTGGTGATTGTGGAGCGCGGCCGGGAACCGAAAAACGGCGACATCATTCTGGCGGAAGTGGACGGCCGCTGGACGATGAAGTATTTTCACAAAAAAGGGAAAAAAGTAACACTGGAAGCGGCCAATCCGAAATATCCGCCGATCACGCCGCAGGAAGAATTGCGCATCGCCGGTGTGATTACAGCGGTGGTGAGGAAGTATCACAAATAAAAATTCTTTTTGTCATTTCAGCGGATGAAGCGGAGGAGATTGTGCCATAATAATGATCTGTCATTACGGTTATATGTGGCAATCTAATATTGTCAGTGGCTTATGATATTGTCTGGCTCATCATATTTGTCCCGATTGGTTTTATATTCATAATGGTTGACATAATTATATCGATTATGATATCGTAATACCAATTATATATCGATGGAGGTTTCGTATGCAATCCGTTACTGTCTCGCCAAAATATCAGGTCGTTATCCCGAAGAATGTTAGAGAATCATTAAAGCTTCGACCGGGTCAAAAAATACAGGTTGTAGAATATGCCGGCAGGATTGAACTTATTCCTGAACGCGACATTAAAGAACTACGCGGATTTCTTAAGGGCATCAATACCGAATTCAAACGGGAGAAAGACAGAGTATGAATATCGTAGATTCGTCCGGCTGGCTTGCTTATTTTGCTGATGAACCGAATGCGAAACATTTTCTGGCTCCGTTGAACAATCCAGGGTCACTTGTGGTTCCTTCAATAACCCTATACGAAGTATTCAAGGTCATTTTGCGGGAATCCGGCGAGAATGAAGCATTGCAGGCTGTTGTGGCCATGCGAAAAGGAAAGGTCGTGGATTTAGATACGCCTTTGGCACTCGCTGCCGCAAAGTTAAGTCTTGAATATCAACTTCCGATGGCAGACAGTATCATTCTCGCAACAGCCCATGAATTCAAGGCTACCCTATGGACACAGGATGTGGATTTTAAAAATATAAGCAAAGTTAAATATTTTCCAAAGAAATCACGGCACAGCAAAGTTAATCTATCCGATCACGCTGCAGGAAGAACTCCGCATCGCCGGTGTGATTATGGCAGTGGTGAGGAAGTACCATAAATAAAAATACCTTTTGTCATTCCGGTCGCAGATGACCTTTAGGTTACGAAGGCCGGAATCTAGATTTACTATAGGTTGTTTCTTTTTGAATATTGAGATATTAGGATACAAATTATAGTTTTTGTTGCGGGGGGTTATACAGCAAATTTGCGGCGTTTGCTATATTAATGAAACCCAAGATTCAGAAACAAAGTGAACTGAATCTTGCAGGTTGAATTATCCCGCAAAGCGGAGGGTCGAAGACCCGTGGTAACATAGATCTATATAAACAATGTTCGGCCTATGACTGAGATGAAAGTCAATCCGATTGCAATTCGAGAAAAATTTGGTGATGACTACATTGCCGATGAGCGTACCTTTATCATGGGCATTGATCAGCGTTTCACCAGACATTTCGCAAAACGATTTGTTGGTCTTAATGTTTTAGAAACGTGCACTGGAGCGGGATTCACAACGATATCGCTGGCAAGAACGGCTAATCATGTAATCACAGTTGAAATAAACGAGTCTATCCAGAAAAAAGCGATCAGTAATATCAAAAAAGCGGGACTTTCATCAAATGTGACTTTTATACTCGGTAGCATCCTAGAACCAGAAACATTAAAGGGACTTCCTACAGTTGACGTGGCATTTATTGATCCTGATTGGGCAGTCACTGGGCCTGATCATAAATATCGATTTCAACAGTCAAACACTGAACCACCCGCAGATGTCGTCTTAAGGAATATGCTCAAAATAACGGATAATGTGGCTATCATTTTGCCACCGTTTATAAAGGTACAGGAATTTGAAGGTCTCCCAAAACATGAGCGTGAAAAGCTCTATCTGGGTGAAAGTCATGAGCTTTTTTGTCTTTATTTTGGCGATCTCATAAAATCCTTTGGGGAAACTGAATTTCGTGTAACAGAATAATCGGCTTTGCCGAACCAATCGCTTCACCTGACTGCGATTCCGCTGCGCTACATCGCGTCAGGTGAGCTCAATCGTTAAGCATATAAATTATGACAAGAGTGAAACAATCAAAGAAAGATTTAGAGCTTCAATTGAGGCAACAAATTAGCTTTTTAATATCCTCATGTCACGCTTACGACGTGGGTAAATATCATGAAGCAAAGAGAATCGCTTTAATCATTCGTACATTATTTCATAGAACAAAGACATGCAAACCTCTTATTGGCCAATTACAGCTCAATTCTATAAATTTGATTGACACAGCTCAACCCTACGATCCTGAAAACCTAGTAAGTCATTTAGGCTTAACTGGTTTTAAAATGATGTCAGGGAGGCTTCCGAGTATAATACCAAAAGGGGCATTACCAAAAGAATCAGAAGGTAAAAAGTATGATACATTATCGTTTAATCAGTGGTGGACAAAACCAGTTGTTGTTGCTTTAGGTGGCAACGAAAAAAGATACTTCTCAAGGCAAAATTTGGTGCTAAACGTCGCCGAAACAGATGGCGGTGCCCATGTGGATGAAGGGCTGGAAGAAATATATAATGAGCTTTCTCGAAAAAATGGTCTTGGTGTTTATGCAATTGTAAATGGTAATAAATATCCTTTGTTATATTCTGAACTACCTTGTCTACGTCAAATTGGTCATGAAGTACTTTTAACATTAAAGAAGAAATTACCGCATCTCTTTGATGAAACTTATGAAGATGAAATCATAATTGTTCCTTCAGGAGAAATAATTGAAAATCTACAAACTAATGTGGGACTAGAAATATATTTTAGAAAAGGAACTGCTTAACCAGGCGCTAGAGCAGATCGCTTACGCTCCGGATCATTTTTTCGGCTAGACAAAAACGACAAAGGAGGTCATCCATGAAAAAGATGCAGATCAGTAAAGCATTTACGCTGATGGAATCCGGTCCGGTTGTCCTCGTGACGACCCATGACGGGAAAAAGAACAACATCATGACGATTTCGTGGACCATGGTGGTGGATTTTACACCGGTATTTGCGATAACTACCGGATCATGGAACTATTCCTTTGCCGCTCTTCAAAAAACGAAGGAGTGCGTTATTGCCATTCCCACCGTTGACATG
>Ga0116164_10001281_pt1 | contig 19165 bp, 16 predicted proteins | sample AD_UKC109_MetaG_FD_89888 | JGI IMG/M metagenome (GOLD analysis project Ga0116164, IMG submission 89888) | Active sludge microbial communities of municipal wastewater-treating anaerobic digesters from Hong Kong - AD_UKC109_MetaG | ecosystem: Engineered > Bioreactor > Anaerobic > Digestate... | reverse complement strand
GGGCCACCCGGCGATCCAGGTCGATAATTTCCCCCGCCCGGGCGGCCATGTTGCGGGCTGCTTCCAGGGGAAAGGGTTTGTCCAGGTAGTTGTAGGCCCCGTCCTTGATGGCCCGCACCGCCAGGGAGGATTCCCCGAAGGCGGTCATCACGATGATTTTGCACTTCGGAGCGTGCTGCAGGATGTGAGGAATGCTCTTGAGCCCATCTCCGTCGGGAAGCCGGATATCCAGAAAGACCACCTGGGGCGTATGTTTTTCCAGGAGTTCCCGAAGATCTCCCAGGGAAGAGGCCACCCGCACGTCGTGTTCTTCTTTTTCAAAGGCCATGCGCAGCCCCTGGGCGAGGCTAATTTCGTCTTCCACGATCCAGATGTTCATAGGGATTCCTCCTTCTCGATTCTATTCTCTTCTCCATAGAGCGGAAGGGTAACGGAAAAAAGGGTTCCCTCGGGAGAGTCGTTCCAGCAGATGGAGCCCCCGTGCAGATCCGCGATACGGGCGGCGATGGAAAGCCCCAGCCCCGTGCCCTCCTTGTGCCCCGAGACGAAGGGGTCGAAGAGCCGGGAGGCCAGATGTTCCGGAACTCCCGGTCCTTTATCGAGCACCCCGAGAAGGCATTTTTCCCCTTCCAGGGAAGCTTTCAGAAGAATGGTCTCCTTTTCGGGACTCGCCTGAATGGCGTTCAGGACCAAATTCAGAAGAAGCTGCTGAAGCTGGGGCATGCTTCCCATAATGCGCGGAGAGGGGGAGGGAAGTTCCTGGAGAAGCCGGAGATCTTTCTTTTTCAGCCGTACCGATGTGATGTTGCGGCACCAGACAAAAAGTTCCTCCAGCATCACCGGACCGTGCACGTTTTTGCCGGGGCGGGCGAAGGTGAGAAGCTGGGCCACCAACGTATTCAGCCGGTCGAGTTCGGAATCGAGCATCTCCAGGGAGGCCCGGTTTTCCGGAGAGCCGGATTCCTGCAGAAGATCCACGTGTACCCGCATGCTCGCCAGGGGGTTCCGGATTTCGTGGGAAACCCCCGCCACCATCTGCCCCAGCGCCGCCAGGCGTTCCATCCGGAAAACCTGGTGCTGCACCTGCTGCCAGTGTTGAAGCTCTTCCACCATGGTGTTGAAAGCCTTCTGGAGAAGGAGAATCTCCCGGGGAGCTCCCGGTGCCAGGGGAAGCGGATCCCACTTCTGCCGGGCGATGCGTTCGCAGGCCCGGGCAATCTGGTGAAGAGGGCGCGCCAGGGTATAGGCGGTGAAGATGGCCACCTCCATGGCGAGTACCAGGCCGATGACGCTCATCACCAGCACGTGACGCTGCTGAAAGAGGATCTCCGCCATGACCCGGGGGGGATGAAAGCGCAGAGCCAGGGACTTTCCCTCCCGGGTTTGCAGAAGCACCGAAAAGGAGCCCCCCGGAACCTCCAGAGGTTCTCCCGAAGGATGCAGATCCCAGTAGAGAAAGGATTGCCGCAGAAGAGCGCGCAGGGATTCCTCGGAAATTTCCGGAGAAACCTGCTGCAGGGCCAGAATGCGCCGGGTCTCTCTTTCCATGACCGACCGGTATTCCCCGTAGAATACCGTGGAGGTGAGGAGAAGAACGAGAAGCAGCGAAAGAGATGCCACCGCTACTTTGATGCGGAAGGAAATGCTTTTAGAGCGCATGCAGGATCTCCCTTCGGGAGAGCAGCTTCCAGGTTATGCCTTCCAGGGCGAGAGCCGGAAAGAGGGCGTACTCCGGAGAGAGGGGAGTGAAAAAAACCAGGAACGTATGCAGCCCCAGAGCTCCCAGGAGGGGGAGAAAAAGCTCCCCTTTGCCGCAGGGAAAATAGAGAGGCAGAAGAAAGCAGATGGTTACCACCGCCCAGCTGTACCTTCCCAAGGCAAGAATCCCCGGAAGAGGAAGCAGGCTCAGTCCCAGAGCTACCGTGGCGAGAAGGGCCACCATGAAGCGGTTCCGGAAGAGAAAACGATCCTCCCGGAAGGGTTCGTCTTTCGGAATGTTCCGTTCTCCCAGCCCCAGATCGTAGCAGAGGGAGCAGGCCGCCAGGAGAAGCTGGGAGTTGGCGGTGCTGATGGCCGCCGCCAGAGCTGCCACGAGCATCAGCATGGCGGGAAGCGGGGGAAGCATGGAGGTGCAGAGCATGACGTAGCCCGTTTCGGTATCCACTCCGGGAGGAGCGGAAAAGAGAAGCGTGCTTCCCAGGCCGAAAAGGGTGAGGCAGAGATAGATCCATCCCACCACCAGGGGAGCGAGAGCCAGCATCTTCCAGGCGGTACGGGAGGATTTGGCGGAAATGATGCGTATGGCGTACTGGGGGTTCGAGGCCACTCCGAAGGCCCAGGTAAAAAGCATGGCGAAAAGATAGAGAGGAGTTTCTCCGGAAAAGGGAGAGAGAAGCTCCGGAGAAAAGCGCAGAAGTTCCCGGTGGATTTGCAGAGGAGATCCCGCGGAGTTCAGAACCCAGAAAGCCCCGAAGGAAACTCCCGCGAGAATGATGGCCAGGTTCAGGCTGTCGCTCCGCACCACCGAGGGAAGTCCTCCGAAGGTGGTATAGAGCACGAAAAGATAGACCACCACCGAGGCCAGGGTAATCCGGATGGAGAGAAGATGCGCCACGATGGTGCCGAAGGCCCGGAACTGGATCACGATATACAGGGTATAGGCCATCACGAGAGCTATGGCAGCCACCTTGCGGAGCCGTTCGTCTCCGTAGCTTTTGGAAAGCCACTCCGGCAGGGAGAGAACCCGCAGCGTCCGGAGCTTCCGCACCGCGAAGGGAAGGAAAATCAGCCCCAGGAGCCAGCCGTAGACGGAGCCCGTGAAAGCCGCATATCCTCCGGAATGAAGCCAGAAGGTAAAGCCCGTAATGGAAGCGGCGCTCATCCAGGTGGCGCAGAACGTGGCCAGAGAGGCCCACAGGCCGATCTTTCGACGATCCAGGTAGAAGGAATAACGGTCCTCGGTCCAGGGAAAAGCCTGGGCCGCCAGGAAGATGAGAAAGAGGGCGTAGAGAAGGAACGCCGAAAGCTGGTAGAGAAGAAGGGTGAGCCTCATGGCCGGGGTTTTCTCAAGAAACAGCGAAAGACGATAATCCCGGGAAGTACCAGGAGAACCAGGAAAATCCCCCATATAAGCAGCGGAGTGAAGGGTAGCATGGAACTATGCCTCCCACTTGCGGTACAGCTCTTCCAGGCATTCGAAAGCTCGGGCTCCCCGGGAGGAGGCTTCTATGCGTCGCAGGGGTTTGTTCTCCCTTTCGGAAGGGAGGGCGGTAAAACGGAAGATCCAGAGATCCTCCGTCGGAGGGGTTTGCCAGCGTTCCCCCCATTCCACCAGAAGAACCCATTTCCGGAGGGGATATTCTTCCAGCCCCAGCTCCTCCGCTCCCTTTTCGTCCAGGCGGTAGAGATCCGCATGGGCCAGAGGGGGCTCGGTGTCGTATTCGTTAATGAGAATAAAAGAGGGGCTTCGAACCTCCGAGGTTCCCAGGGCATTGCCCAGGGCCCGGACAAATTCGGTCTTTCCCGTGCCGAGGTTTCCCAGAAGAAGTACCGTCAGCCCCGGATAGATCTGTCCGGCGGCGAGAGCTCCCAGGCGGGTGGTTCGTTCCATTTCGGTAATATCAAAACTACAGGGTCGAATTTCGGGGCCCATAAACGCTTTCCATTCCTTTCCTTGAGGTGCAGAGATTTTTCCGGTCTCCCCGAAGGGGGGTTTTTAGTGTCTCGAAATTTGGGACGCAAGCTCCCGCAGCACTTCGGGGATGGCTCCGGCAATTTCCGAAGCCAGCACGCCCTCGCTGCCGGCGGTTTTCTCCACGATCCGACCCGCCATGCCGTGTATCCAGGCTCCCGATGCGGCGGCTATCGAGGGTTTGAGACCGCTTCCCAGAAGATTGCCGACGATGCCGCTCAGCACGTCTCCGGATCCCGGAACCGCGAGAGCCGGAGAGCCCGAGGCGGTGAGAAGGGGAAATTCTCCGTCCGAAACGACGGTGGTGGCTCCCTTCAGAAGTACCGTTCCCCAGCGTTTGCTCAGGGACGAAGCGGCTTCCAACCTGTTCTGCCGCACCTCTTCGGAAGAAATTCCGAGAAGCCTCGCCGCTTCGCCCTCGTGGGGAGTGAGCACTGCGTTTTCCCGCCGGGGAAGATCCTCTCCCAGACATGCCAGAGCGTACAGGGCGTCTGCATCGAGAAGAAGAGGTTTTTCCCACTCCTCCCAGAGCATGCGTATGGCCTCCAGGCTTTCCGAAGAACGTCCCATGCCGGGTCCCGCTACCACGCAGGAACAACGGTCTTTCCAGCGGGAGAGGGCGGTTCCGAGACTTGCCCGGGAGAGAGCCTCCCCGGAAAGGGGTTCCAGTACCGTTTCGGGAAGAAGGGCGGCACAGGAAGCCCCCAGATTCTCGGGAACCCCGAGAGCCACCACTCCCGCTCCGCTCTTGAGAGCTCCCAAAGCTGCCAGAGCGGGAGCTCCCCGGTAGAAAGGAGTTCCTCCGAGCACGAGCAGGGTGCTTCGATCTCCCTTGTGCATGGAGGAAAAGCGGCGGGGGAAATTCTTTCCGGTATCTTCGCCGAGCCAGCAGGCTGCGGCGGGAGTTCCGAGAACCTTTTGAGGGGGTATGCCGATGGAAAGGGTGAAAACCTCACCGGCGTATTCCGCTCCGGGAAGCACGAAAAGTCCCGTTTTGGGAGCCAGGAACGTAAAGGTGCAGGCCGCTTTCGGAGCCGGTCCCAGAAGAACCCCCGAATCCGGATGGACGCCGCTGGGTATATCCAGAGCCGCCAGAGGAACCTCCGGAAGATAGGAAAGTTCCCGGAGGATCCGAAGCACTTCTCCCCGAGGAGCTCCCCGGGTTCCCGTGCCGAGAAGGGCGTCTATCAGCAGATCTTGATCTTCGAGAAGATTCCGGATACTTTCGCAGCTTTCCTCCGAAGAGAAGTGTAGGGGAATCTGCAGCGTTTCGAGAATGTCCAGATTTTTTTTGGCATTTCCTTTGTAGGATTCGGGAGACGAAGCGAGTATTACCCGAGGGGATCGCCCTTCCCCGAGAAGATGCCGGGCTGTCACGAACCCATCTCCTCCGTTGTTGCCCGGGCCGCAGAGAATGGTGATTTTCCGTGCCCGGGGAAAGGCGTGGCAGATTCCCCTTGCCGCTCCGGCTCCGGCATTTTCCATAAGCACCTCTCCGGAGAGACGGTGTGCTTCCAGAGCCTTGGCATCTCCCGAGCGCACGTCTTGAGCCCGATACAGAAAAAGCATGGTAAAGCCTCCCTTGTCTCGTCTCTTTTTCTGCCGCTTTCGGTGCGATGAAAGCGGCAGGTCTCGTTTCCCAGCGGCTAATCCGAAGAACTGCGTACGAAAAAGCTAGGACGTTTTTCTCCAGAAAAGCCCAGAGTTTTCCTCAAACACCTCTAAAACCCCCTCTTCCATGAGGTAGGTAAGGCAGGCGGATACGGTGCTGGTTCCCAGCACGTACTGGGAAGGATTCATCTTCAGATTGTATCGCCTGAAGAGCGAGGTTACCAGGCTATCCCGGCCTCGGGGCTCTTCGCAGAGGGCGAGCACGTCCTCCGTGAGGCTTAGCAGGGCTCTCCGGTTGGCTGTCACCAGAGAGGCAATGTCCTCGCAGGGTTCCGCGTGGCAGGGCACGAAATATGCCGCTTCCTGGTGCCGCAGTTTTTCCAGCGTCTCCAACCACTCCCGGATGTTCAGGGCGAAGAGGAGGCGATATTTTTCGATGATTTCCTCGGAAAAAAGACTGTCCCCCAGGTAAAAGACTTCGTCGGGGGTGCGGAATCCCGCCATTTCCAGGGAATGCCCTTTCAGAGGAAAGGCGGTAAGTTCCGTTTCTTCTACGGGGCCCTCGGAAGAAAATTTCAGAAAAACTTTGGATGGAGCCGCCTGGAGAAACTTGTTCCGCAATTCCTTGAAGGGGGAAGCTCCCCAGAGAAAAGATGGTTCCAGCGAAGGATCCTCGATGAAGGAGGCCTCTCCGAAAGGAGCTCCGATGGAGCAAGCCGTTTTTTTCTGAAGATATGCGTTTCCTCCGATATGATCCGCATGGGAGTGGGTATTCAGAATGAGCTTGAGGGTGCGCCCCTCTTCCTCCAGGAGGCGGTACACTTTGCGTCCCGAAGATTCGTCATTGCCGCTATCCAGAAGGATGGTGGCGGAAGGGGGACCGTAGAGTCCCAAATTTACCGCTCCGGGGATGTAGTAGCTCTCTCCCCGGAGATGCCGCAGTTCCAGCTTGGAGGCCATGGAACGCTCCTTTCTTTCAGAAAATGTGTTCAAGCTGCAGGAGGAGAATCGATTTTTTTCAATTATACATGGAACCTTCGAAAAAAAAGGAGAAAGAGGGCAAAACCCCTCTTTTTATTGGATGATCCAACGTGGGGCCAATTGGTCCTCGCAGAAAGGGAAAGAGACGAGTATACTGTGCAATATTTGAGAAAAAGGCTTTTTCAGGAGAATTCCAACAACAATACCTTGTGTTCCTCTCGGATTCAAAACCGGAACGGGATTGTGCGAAAGGAGCGGAGCTATGCATATTATCTTGCGCCGGGATCATCCGGTGCCTCTCTATCTTCAAATCAAAACGGCCATTCGGGATAAAATTCTTTCTGGTGAGTTGCCTCCTTACTATCGCCTCCCTCCGGATCGGCGTCTTGCGGAAAATTTAGGAGTCAATCGCAGTACCGTGGTGAACGCCTACCGGGAGCTCAAGGCGGAAGGCCTTGTGGAAAGTCATGTGGGTCGGGGAACCACGGTATGCGAGATGGAGCAGGATGAGGATGATTCCTGGCGCCAATCCGTGATGCCTCTTAACTGGGAACGCTATCTCCGGCTGGGAGAAAACGAGCGATCCCGGGACATCAACCGTTTTATCCGGAGTGTTCGCAGAGAGCGGGAAAACATCGATTTTTCCACGTCCTACGTGCCGGATTTCTTCGAAAATTCCAGGCTTCACGAGTATATGCGAAACCGCGCTTTTTCGGAGATTTGCCGGGAATACTACGCTCATCCCTGCGTGGAAGGGCTTCGATCGCTTCGGGAAGCCGTGGTGGAGTACCAGAAATCCCGGGGTATTCATGCAAATTGCGACGAAATTATCATAACCTCCGGATCGCAGCAGGCCATCGATATGGTGGCCAAGACCTTTATCGGCCCCGGGGACATCGTGCTGGTGGAGGATCCCACCTATGTCATCGCCCGGCAGAGCTTCGCCGCTCAGGGAGCCCGAATTCTCGGTATTCCCTCGGAGGAAGGGGGAATGCGCCTGGATGTTCTCGAAGGTGTGCTCAAGCGATATGCCCCCAAACTGATCTACACGGTACCTACCTTCCACAATCCCACGGGAAGCTGTATGAATCGTAAATCCCGAAGACACCTTCTGGATCTGGCTTATCGTTACCAGGTTCCCATTTTGGAGGACGATCCTTTTTACGATCTTCGCCTTGAGGGGGACCCCGTGTTCCCTCTCAAGGCCATGGATCACATGGAATACGTGATGTACGCGAGCTCTCTGGCAAAATCCGTGGCTCCGGGATTACGTATTGGCTGGCTTTGTGCTCCTCATGCCATTATGGATCGCCTCATTCAGGCCAAAAAGATTGCGGATCTCGCTTGCAGCGGGGTACTGCAGAAGATGTTGGATCTTCTTCTTCGGGAGGGAGTGTACGGGGAGCTTCTGGAAAATGTCCGCGGCAAGCTTCGGCGTCGTCGGGATTTATTGGTAGATTGTATGCAATCTATCTGTTCGGATTCTCTGAGCTTTACGAAACCTCAGGGAGGTTTCGATCTCTGGTGTTCTTTTTCCAACGAGGTTCACGCCACCAAGCTACTCTACCGGGTGGCGGAAAAGGGAGTTCTTTTTACGCCGGGAGAGTATTTTACGCTGGAAAACAGGGCGCTTTCCTGCGCCCGCTTCAGCTATGCGGGGCCCCGGGAGGAGGAGATTCTTCCGGGAGTGAAAATCCTCAAGGAGGCTCTCCGGCGTTATGCCAGGGAATGTTCTCTTCACCTTCGACGGGAGCGGGAGGAAACCCGCCCCATCGTATAAAGCGCAGAGCTCTCCGGGTTTTTCGAGAGCGTTTTTTCCCAAGGCCGGAGGCTTTCTCGCCAGGTTGCCGATACCGAATACGGATTGAAAGTATGACAGGGATCGAATGTAAAGGAGCTGGTACCACTTATGAAGAATCAGAGAAATCTGGGAGAGCGGGGACGGGTGTTCCTGCTTTCTCTGGGACATTGTATCAACGACCTGCATGCGGTTTTTCTTCCTACCCTCATGCCCCGGTTTGTGGAGATGTTCGGTCTTTCTCTCACGCAGGCAGGCTTTTTCGGTTTTGTCAATGGAATTACCCATGTGGTGGCTCAGCCTATCTTCGGACATTTGGCGGACAGTACGAATCGCCCCTGGTATGCGGGGTTCGGCCCTATCGTGACCGCTCTCGGAACGGGACTTTTGCCTTATTCTCCGAACTATGCGGCCATGCTTCTCTGTGTAGGGATTTACAGTATAGGAAGTGCGGCTTTCCATCCCCAGGGGTGCGGTAGCGTGGGGGCAGTCGTTCCTCCGGAAAGATTGGCTTTCAGCATATCTCTCTTCAATATGGGAGGGATGGTAGGAACTACTTTGAGCCCTTATTATGCCATTTTGGTGGTCTCTCTCTTTGGCCTCAAGGGGCTTCCGGTAATCGTGATTCCGGGTGTCTTTATCGGAGTGGCTCTTCTCTGGTTTCTCCCCGTTCTCGGAGATATTCCGGATGTGGCGAAGAAGGAGTTTCGAGGGCGAGGTCTTTCCAACATCTTCCGGGTATTCCGTAAGCTTTTTGCTCTTTGGAGTATTTCCTTTCTCTGTAATGCCTCTACCCGAAGCGTGATCTTTTTTCTCCCCCTGCTTATGGCTTCTCGGGGAGGAACGCTCTTGCAAGGGGGAACTGCCCTTTTCGTAATCAGTTTGACCGGTACCGCTGCGGCTGTGGCCGGAGCAAGAGTGGCGGATCAAGTGGGAAAACGGCGTTTCATGGGAATCATGCTTTTCCTGGGGCCCATTCCTCTTTATGCTGCCCTTCATTCTCAGGGAGCTCTTGCTTTAGGGCTTTATACGTTGGGATATTCCCTGCTTTCCTCCACGGTTCCAGTTACTGCGGCTTCCGCCATTGAACGATCTCCGGAATCTCGTTCCGTGGCAAGTTCTCTTATGATAGGAGTTTCCTGGGGATTTGCGGGGCTTATCACGTTTCCTCTGGGTACTCTGGCAGATGCTTTCAGCATTGAGATAGCCATGCAGAGCGGTATCTTTCTTTCCTGGTTTGCCCTGCCTATTCTTCTACGGCATCGCCTTCGGGAAGTATGGGCGAGTTGCAATACGAGAAACTGAAGATTTTCGGTTCGGGTTTCCCGGACGTTCGGTGATATGAAGGGCCTGGCTTATGAAAAATTTTTTTTGAAAAGGCTCGGAAATCTTCCTGGCTTTTGTGTTTTTTCCGTTCCTTACTTCTCGTGATACACTTGTAAAGAAGCCTTGGAAAAATATCCGAAGGGGGAGTACGAATGCATCGGCGTTTGGAAATGCGCGTTCGGGAGCAATTTCGAAAAAACCTTTCCGCCCGGGTATTTTGGTGGGATCATACATGGTGGCATTCCGGAGAAATTTTGAAGGCCTGGGATACCTGGGTCCTGCTTCTTCGTAAGGCGGGCTTTACGGCGGGATCCCGGCTCGCTCTCTTTCTTCCCAATTCCCCGGCCTTTCATTTGCTTACTTTGGCGGTGTGGGAGCTGGGAGGAACCGTGGTGCCTCTCAATTCCCGGGGCGGTGTGGAGGGGATCCTGCGTATTCTTCGAAAGGTGGATCCCTTCGGAGTGGTTCTCTCTCCGGGAAACGATGCTCTGGAAAAAGCTTGTCGGGAAGAGGGGCTTCCCGTAACGCCATGCTCTTCCGAAGGGCTTCCCGAGAGTATCGAAGGGCGTCCCTGCTTCGGCACTTCTCCTGAAATGGCGGTGTTTTTCGCCACTTCAGGTACCACGGGAGAACCCAAGGTGGTGCCCCTGACGCACCGGAATCTTAGCGCCAATGCAGGGGAACTTCACGAGAACATCGAAGGGTTCGAAACCGGCAGAACCCTCTGTAACGTGTTGCCCAACTTTCATTCCTTCGGCTTTACCGTATGTGGTATTACCCCTCTTCTTTTCGGTCTTCCCCAGGTGCTCCTCTCCTCTTTTTTCCCGGTTTCCAAAGTTCTGGAGGCCCTCCACGCCACGGAAACGGAAACGCTTATCGCGGTACCTACCATGCTTCCCTTTCTTCTCGGAGCCGTGGAAAAGGGAGAACCCCTTCCGGACTCTCTCTCCTCTCTTCTTACCGGAGGAGGAGCTTTGGATCCTTCTCTGGAAAAGCGTATCGAGAATCGTCTGGGGGTGACCATTTTTCAGGGGTACGGTCTTACGGAATGTTCCCCGGTGGTTGCGGCAGGTCCTAGTCGAAGCGCTAAAAAAGCGGGTTCCGTAGGGCCGCCTCTTCCGGGGTATTCCCTGGAGGTGCGGGATAAGCAGGGGCGCAGGCTTCCTCTGGGAGAAGAGGGGGTGCTTTGGCTCAAGGGCCCCAGCGTTTGCAAAGGATATTTCCATGCTCCGGAGCTTACGGCGGAGCGTTTTACCGAAGAATGGTTCAACACCGGGGATGTGGTGCGGCTGGATGAAGACGGCTATATTTTCGTGCTCGACCGGGAGAGCGATCTCATCATCGTGGGAGGATTCAACGTCTATCCCCAGGAGGTGGAATTGGTGCTCCAGGAGCATCCCGGAGTTCTCATGGCGGCGGTGGTGGGAGTGCCTCACCATCTTACCGGAGAGTATCCTCTTGGTTTTGTACGCCTTCGGGAGGAAAAGGTTCCTCCCTCGGAAAAGGAGCTTATCGGTTTTTGTAAGGAACGGCTTGCTCACTACAAAGTTCCCCGAAAGATCCTCTTCGTGCCGGAGCTTCCTCTCTCCAGCGTGGGCAAGGTCTTGCGCCGAAAGCTGCGGGATAATTATATCCGGGGAAAATACGATTGATTTTCGGATTTTTCTAAGGAAAAGATTATGATACAAGGTTGGTGTTGACAGTGATAGCTATTCGCAGAGCCTTGCCGGGAGATGCGGAGGAAGTGTGGCGCATGCATACCGACAGCATTCGGCAAGGCTGTTCCTCCGCCTATACCGAGGAAGAGATCGAGGCATGGTGTGGGGCCCTCAGCCCGGAAAGATATCGGGAGGCTCTGGCGGGAGGAATCGATTTTTTCGTGTCCCATCAGGAGGAAGAGATTCTCGGGCTCTGCCTATTCTCTCTTCAAGAGGAAGAACTTTTCGCCCTTTACGTATCTCCTTCCCATATGGGTAAGGGCGTGGGAACCGCACTCCTGGAATATGTGGAATCCCTGGGAGTGCGGCGCAGCATCCCGGGACTTATGGTGCGTTCCACGGTGAATGCGGAATCCTTCTACGCCAATCACGGTTTTGTGCGCCAGCGCGAAGATTGGCATGATCTGCCCGGAGGGAGAAGTCTCCGGTGCATCCGGATGTATAAAAAACTCTCCGGGAACGATTATCATCCTGCGGATAGCGCAGCGGGAGGTGGAAATTCGTGAAGGTGCATCCTGCTATTTCTCCGGAGCGGCTGAACAGGGATCTTGCGGATTTTGCGCGAATCGGCAGAAAAGAGGACGGAAGCATCTGTCGCCTTGCCCTGACCGAAGAGGATCGTTTGGGGCGGGACCGGATCGTGTCGCTCATGAAAGATCTGGATATGGACGTCCGGGTGGATGGTATCGGGAACATTTTCGGATTTCGCAAAGGGAAAAATCCCGAGCTTTCTCCGGTGATGATGGGTTCCCATATCGATTCGGTAGCCACCGGAGGGCCTCTCGACGGAACCTATGGAGTCCTTGGGGCTTTGGAGGTGCTTCGTACCCTCCGGGAGGTGGAGCTGTACACGGAACGCCCTCTGGCCATGGGAATCTTTACCAACGAAGAGGGAGTGCGCTACACTCCGGATATGCTGGGAAGCTTGGTTCACGCCGGGGGGTTGCCTCTCGAGGAGGCCCTGGCAATTCGGGGGATCGACGGCTCTCTCCTGGGAGAGGAGCTTCGGCGGATAGGATATGCGGGGGATTACCCTTGCGGATCCTTGCGTCCTTTCGCCTTTTTGGAGCTTCACGTGGAACAGGGGCCCTGTCTGGATCGGGAGGGCCTTTCCCTTGGAGCGGTAACGGGGGTCAATGGTATCTCCTGGCAGGAAGTGACTCTGGAGGGAGAGCCCAATCATGCGGGAACCACCCCCATGGATATGCGGGCCGATGCGGGATTGGGAGCGGCCCGGCTCATCCGGGAAATCCGCAGCATTGCGGAGAGCGTTCCTCATCAGCGGGGTACCTGCGGAGCCTTGAATTTTTTTCCCAATTTGATTAACGTGGTTCCCCAGAGAGCGGTTTTTACGGTGGATCTCCGAAACGGGGATAACGAGCTTCTCCGGCAGGCGGAAGAGATTTTCCGCAAGGCTGCGGAGGATGTGGCCCGGGAAGAGGGGTTGCGGCTCTCCCGGCGCCAGCTGGTGCGGTTCGATCCCGTAGTCTTTGATGAAAATCTCGTGCGGCGTATCGAGAACGCCGCGGCTTCTCGAGGCCTTTCCTGCCGACGAATTTCCTCCGGGGCGGGGCACGATGCCCAGATGATGGCCCGGATCTGCCCTACCGCCATGATCTTCGTTCCCAGCAAGGGGGGTATCAGCCACAATCCCCGGGAGGAGACGGAGCCGGAGCATCTGGCTCTCGGAGTTCAGGTGCTGCTGGATACGGTGCTCTCTTTGGCGGAGGAAGTCTGAGGAGTATCCGGAACATCCCGCAGGAAGAGGGATTTCCTTGAAGGATAGGACGAAAATCGGTTATGTAAAAGGATGAAAGGAGAGGATATGCCAATGATACCAAGAAAAAGAAGCATTTGTCTGGGAGGAATTCTGCTGGTATTGCTGCTGGCCCTTGCTTCCTGGGGAGCGGAGACCAACGGAGCTTTGGTTTTTCAGACGGATTTCGGCCTCAAGGACGGTGCGGTCTGCACCATGAAGGGGGTTGCCTTCGGAGTGGATCCGGATTTGCGGATCTTCGACCTCACCCACGAAATTCCCGCTTTCAGCATCTGGGAAGCCGCTCAGAGGCTGGAACAGACCGCAAGCTACTGGCCCGGAGGAACCGTATTCGTTTCCGTGGTAGATCCCGGAGTGGGGACGGACCGCAAGTCCATCGTGGCAAAAACCAAAACGGGGCATTTTTTCGTAACCCCCGATAACGGAACTCTCACTTTCATCGCGGAATCCATGGGAATCGAGGCGGTACGGGAGATCGACGAAAAGGTGAACCGCCTGGGAGGATCCGAGGAATCCTACACTTTCCACGGTCGGGACGTCTATTCCTATACCGGAGCCCGGCTCGCTTCGGGAGCCATCGGCTTTACCGAGGTGGGGCCCGAGCTTCCTGCGGAGGTTTTCCGGATTCCCTATCAGAAGGCGGTATGCGAGAAGGGGGTCGTCAAAGGAAACATTCCCATCCTGGATTCCCAATACGGCAACATCTGGACCAACATCGGCAAGGACGTTTTCGCTGGTCTCAAGCCCGAACTGGGGCAGCCCTTTTTGGTGACCATCCTGAAGGGAGAGGAAGAGATCTACAAGGAAAAGGTTCTCTACGTGCACACCTTCGGAGACGTTCCCGAGGGGGATGTGCTGCTCTATCAGAACAGCCTGGGCAACCTCTCCCTGGCCATCAACATGGATGATTTCGCGGGAACCTACGGCGTGGATTCCGGCCCCGAGTGGACGGTGCTTATCGAAGGAATCGCTCCTTAGAGAGATCCCTTCCTGGGCCTCCCTGTATTCCCCGGATTTTCCCCCGGGCCTTCCGGTGTTTTTTCGGTTCATGACGAGCGGGAAAGTGTTGTTTTTGGTTAGTTTATCGGTAACTAAGTAAGGAGGGACTGCATTATGTATCGAGAGATCGAGTCTTTATTGGGAAATCAGGCAGAATCCCTGTTGAATCATGTGTGTACTGCGGTACCCAAGGAGAATGTACATCTCCCGGGGCCGGATTGGGTGGACCGCATTCTGCTCTCCTCGGATAGATCTATCCGGGTGCTTCAAAGTCTTTCGTGGCTCTTTAATCACGGTCGGCTCGGAGGAACGGGATATCTTTCCGTTTTGCCGGTGGATCAGGGAGTGGAACACTCCGGAGGAGCTTCCTTCGCTCCCAATCCGGAGTATTTCGACCCCGAAAAAATCGTGCAGCTTGCCATGGAAGGAGGATGCAACGGTGTGGCCTCCACTCTGGGGGTGCTTTCCTCGGTGGCCCGTAAGTATGCTCATAAAATCCCCTTCATTCTCAAAATCAACCACAATGAATTGCTGACGTATCCCAACAGCTATGATCAGATTCTCTTTGCCCAGGTGGAACAGGCTTACGACATGGGGGCCGTGGCGGTGGGAGCCACCATCTACTTCGGATCTCCCGAAAGCTCCCGGCAGATCCAGGAGATTTCTCAGGCCTTCGCTCTGGCGCACCAGCTTGGCATGGGCACCGTCCTCTGGTGCTATCTTCGGAACAACCAGTTCAAGAAGGATGGTAAGGATTACCACGCCAGTGCGGATCTCACGGGACAGGCGAATCATCTCGGAGTTACCCTGGGAGCGGATATTATCAAGCAGAAACTGCCCACGTGCAACGGGGGGTACAAGGCTCTCAACATGGGAAGCTCCGGATACGGCAAGTTCGACGAGCGTATCTATACGAAGCTCTGTTCGGATCATCCCATCGACCTTGCCCGGTACCAGGTGGTGAACAACTATATGGGGCGCGTGGGACTCATCAACTCCGGCGGCCCTTCCGGGGAAAACGATCTCGCCCAGGCGGTGCAGACCGCAGTAATCAACAAACGGGCGGGAGGCATGGGGCTTATCAGCGGCCGCAAGGCTTTCCAGCGGGAATTTGCGGAGGGCGTCAAGCTTCTGAATGCCATTCAGGACGTGTATCTCTGCAAGGAAATCACCGTAGCCTGAGGAGTCTTCAATTTCGTAAACTCTCATAAAACAAGCTCCCTCTTTTCGAAAAGGGGGAGCTTGTTTTATGAGAGTTCCTGTAGCAGCTTTTTGTAAATACTGTAAAGGGTTTCGCCGAAGCAGACGAGATAGACTTTTTCCGGAAGATCGTGATTTTGTAAAAACTCTCTTATGGTTTCCAGCGCCAGGGGGCAGGCCTTTTCGGGAGGGTAGCCGTAAACGCCGCAGCTTATGGAGGGAAAGGCCAGGGTTTTGCAGTCATGTGCCTCTGCCAGACGAAGGGAATTCCGGTAGCACGAGGCGAGAAGTTCCGGCTCTCCCTGATTTCCTCCCCGCCAGATAGGGCCCGGAGTGTGGATTACGTAGGAAGCCGGGAGTTTGTAACCCCGGGTGATTTTTGCCTCACCCGTAGAGCAGCCTTTCAGAGTGCGGCATTCCTTGAGGAGCTCTGGCCCCGCCGCCCGATGAATGGCTCCGTCCACACCGCCTCCTCCGAGAAGAGTCGTATTGGCGGCGTTTACGATGGCATCCACCTCGCAACGGGTAATATCTCCCTGCAGAAGCACGATACGGCCTTCGATATCTTTCACCATGGTTCCTCCTTTTCGTTTCTTTTTTCATAGGGTTCCACGTGCACCACCACATCCACGATACTGGGGAAATGATCCATAAGAGAAAACTTTACGGAGGAGGCCAGTTCGTGTCCTTGGCGGACGGAAATTTCCGGATTTACCTCGATGTGGAGATCCACCATCAGAGAGTTGCTCCCGAGATAACGGGTGCGTATTTTATGCAGTCCCAGAATACCCGGAATATCCCATACGATGCGTTCCAGGGTTTTCAGGTCTTCCAGGGGCATGCCTTTATCCATGAGCTGTGCCAGGGGATCTTTGCAGATTGTATAGGAGGCTCGGAGAATGAAGAGGGATACCAGGGCGGCTCCGAGGGGATCGAGAAAGATCCAGGAAGGATCGATCATAGTGCCCCCTACCGCGAGAACTACGGGAAGGGAACTCAAGGCATCCGAGCGGTGATGCCAGGCGTTGGCGGAAAGGGCCATGGAGCGGGTTTTTTTACCCCAGAATAAGGACCATCGGTAAAGCCATTCCTTGCTCCCCACGGAAACCAGGGCCGCCAGAAGGGCGATTTTTCCAGGAGCGACTTCGGAAGCGGAAGGAATATGGAGGCTTGAGAGGGCGTTCCAGAGAAGCCGGACTCCCACAGCGCCGAGAACAAGACCAATGAAGATGGTCACCATGGTTTCCAGGCGCTGATGTCCGTATGGATGGTCCGCATCGGGAGGTTTGTTCCAGAACCGCATTCCCACGAGAAGAGCTCCATCGGTAACGGTGTCCGAAAGACTGTGAATGCCGTCCGCCAGAACCGCCTGGCTCTTTCCCCAATACCCCGCAGAGCATTTGAAGGCGGAAAGAGCCAGGTTCAGGGCAAGCCCTGCCAGGGTTACCTGAAGAATTTTGCGGTTCCGGCTATGGTCATCCATTTTTTAGTGAACCTCCACCTCGCGTAATCTGGCGATGGTACGCCGTGCTAAAGGAAGCGTGCAGAACCCCAGGAAAACCAGGGATGCCAGGTGGATTTCCCAGGGAAGAACCTCGTGGGTACTTCCCATGAGGGCCCGGGGATCCAACTGCAACCATCGGTAGATCCAGTCTACCAGAAGTCCCGCCAGTACGGAAAGTATTGCGATGCTTCCCAGGTACAGGGCGACTCCCTTTTTTCCCAGGATTTTCAGCAATACCGGAAGAGCGGAAAGATTGGTGGCGGGGCCCGCCAGAAGAAAAACCAGAGCCGCTCCGGGGGAAACTCCTTTCAGAATAAAAGCTGCCGCCAGGGGAGTGGAAGAGGTGGCGCAGATATACATGGGAATCCCCGCAAGGAGCATGATGAGCATGGAATGTAGCCCCCCTCCCATCCAGCGCTCCAGGAAATTCTCGGGTACCAGGGCTCCGAGAAGCCCTGAAAGCAGAATTCCCAGGGCGAAGGGAAAAGCCAGGTGTTCCCAGAGTTCCCCTGTGGCGTACTGAAAACCCTGTTTCAACCGTTCTCCGAAAGAGGGTTTTTCCGAAATATTTTCTTCTCCGTGGTGTTCCCCGCAGCAATGATGTTCGGAGTGATCTTCCGGGGAATCGCAGGAGAAACATGAGGAAGGAGGTTCTTCGAAAGCCTCGGGGGATTTTTTTCTGTCGAGAAAAACCATGCCGAGCCCTGCGGCGAAGGCGGTGAAGAAAGCCACCACGGGACGGATAACCGTAAGCAGGGGACCCAGAAGAGCGTAGCTTATGGCGATGGAATCCACCCCGGATTCGGGAGTGGCGATAAGAAAGGCCGTGGTAGCCCCCCGGGAAGCTCCCTCCTTGCGAAGAGCGGCTCCCACGGGAAGAACGCTGCAGGAACAAAGAGGCAGGGGAACCCCCAGCAAAGCGGCCTTGAATACGGGGAAAGCCCCTTTTCCTCCCAGGTGTTTTTTGATGGTACTGGCGTTCAGCCCGGTCTTGATAAAGCCTCCGAGCAGAAGCCCCAGCACGATATAGGGTGCGGCGTCCCAGAGAATTCCCCAGGATTCTGCCAGGAAATTCGCAACAAAAGAAATCATTGTAGAAAAGCCTCGCTTTCTTCTTTTTTCTCGTGGAGAAAGTGGACGAGCCCGAGACGGAGGATCTCCTCCACGTGCCGATCCCGAAGAGAATAAAAGATAATTTGCCCCTCCCGGCGGGGCTGAACCATGTAGAGATCCCGAAGGAGCCTCAGTTGATGGGATACTGCGGATTCGCTTATTTCGAGAAAGATCGCGAGATCCCGGACACACATCTCTCCTTCCCGAAGAACGAGAAGAATGCCCATTCGGGTAGGATCTCCCAAAGCGCGGAACATCCGGGCAAGCTCCCTCCGGATCTCTTCGGAAGGAGTATTGTTCCGGGCTTGTTCCAGCCGCTGTTGATGAATACAGTTTTCTTCCGGACAGGGACATGCTTTGCTCATGAAGAAATCTCCTTTCGGGTTCTTTTGTATGAGTATATGCTCATATATTCATAAGGTCAACCTTTGGAAAGAGGATATAGTTTTTTTGTTGTTTCGATATAAAATATGCAGGCTTTTCAGGGGGCTCCGGAGAAGTTCGTACGAAAAAAACGCTTTTTTACCATAAAAGCGTTTTCCCGGGGGAAAAGAAAAGAGAAGGGGTTTGCTGTGCCGGAAAAGTTTTATTTTTATGGTGGGATGTTCGGAGAACTTCTCAAAGGGTTTTTTGCCTTGGTTTAAGAATAAACTACGGTAAAGAAAGAAATCCGGGAAAGTTTTTCGGAAATTTTTCTTGGAGATCGAGGAAATTGCATTTATAATATGTAAAACTCCGGATGAGAGAGTTTTTGTGCACAGCTAGCGACAAATGTAAAAATTCCGTATATTGGAAGAAGAATCTTATGAAGTAAAGGGTGAGGATCAAGTGAAAACTGAGAAAAGACGTACTACCAAGACCATCGTTTTTGAACGATTGAGAGGTGAGATTCTGGACGGCACTTTCAAGCCGGGAGAACAGCTTCGACAAGAGGCCATCGCCAGGCGTTACGGGGTTAGCCTTACTCCTGTTCGGGAGGCCTTGATGCAGCTCGAAATCGAGGGGCTTGTCACCTTCTATCCCAACAGCGGTGCCACGGTCTCCACGCTTATGCCCGCAGAGATTCGGGAGCTCTACGAGATCCGTTTTCTTCTGGAGTCGGGGGCGCTCAAATATGCCGCCCGCTCTCTTACCAAGGAGCACATTCTCAAGGCCCGGAACATCCTGGCGGAGCTTCGGGAAGAGACGGATCCCGGGGAGTGGTGCCGTAAAGACGTGGATTTCCATCTGGCCCTCTGCGAGGCCGCCAAGAAGCCCAAACTCCTGGATTTTATCCGCATGGTTCACACCAACGTGAGCCGCTATCTACGGCTCTATTTCGATACCGAGGGAGTGCAGCTGAGCAAAAGCATCTGCGACGATCACAGTGCCCTGCTCAAGGCGGTAGAGGATGGCGAAGTGGGCAAGGCTATCCAGATCCTGGATTCCCATCTTTCCGAGGGAGGCC
>Ga0116164_10001280_pt1 | contig 19168 bp, 17 predicted proteins | sample AD_UKC109_MetaG_FD_89888 | JGI IMG/M metagenome (GOLD analysis project Ga0116164, IMG submission 89888) | Active sludge microbial communities of municipal wastewater-treating anaerobic digesters from Hong Kong - AD_UKC109_MetaG | ecosystem: Engineered > Bioreactor > Anaerobic > Digestate... | reverse complement strand
CGGGCGCTGTCGGCGTTCGCAGTCGGCGGACTGCTGGCGCTGGCCGGCGCGTTGATCCAGGTGCTGCTGCGCAACCCGCTCGGTGATCCCTATGTGCTCGGGGTCTCCGGCGGCGCATCGACTGCAGTCCTGACCGCCATGCTGCTGGCCGCACCGGCCGCCTGGTACGCCCCTGCCGCTGCCGCCGGCGCACTGCTGAGCACGCTGCTGGTTTTCGGTCTGGCGCGCAGTGGCGATGACTGGCGCAGCGAGCGCCTGCTGCTGACAGGTATCGTGGTCGCCGCCGGCTGGTCGGCGCTGATCAGCTTCGTCCTCAGCATCAGCCCGGCCACTCACCTGCCAGGGATGCTGTTCTGGCTGATGGGCGATCTGGCAGATGCAGACCGCCCCGGGTTGCCGTTCGCCGTGCTCGGCACCGCACTGCTCTACTGTCTGCTACGTGCCCGCGACCTCAACATCGCGACACAGGGGCTGTTGCAGGCGGCCGCGCTGGGCGTGGACACCGGCCGCCTGCGCCTCGAGCTGTACTTCATCAGCGCCGTGCTGACTGCAGTCGCGGTAACCGCCGCTGGCGCAGTTGGCTTTGTCGGCCTGGTCACACCGCACCTGGTGCGCCGCGCCGGGGGCCGCGATCACCGCATTCTGCTGCCCGTCTCGGTGCTACTCGGCGGCAGCCTGCTGGTATTCGCCGACACCCTGGCCCGCACCCTGGTCAGTCCGATGCAACTGCCGGTCGGCGTATTGACCGCAATGATTGGCGTACCGGTGTTTCTGCTCCTGCTGAGACGGCAGACCCGCCCATGAACGCGCTGTTGCAGGTACGCCAGCTGTCGGTCGTCATCGGCGGGCACCGGGTGTGCGAACGCCTGGATCTCGACATCGAACCGGGGCAGTCCTGGGCCCTGCTGGGACGCAACGGCACCGGCAAGACCACGCTGCTGCATCACCTCGCCGGGCTGCGCAGCGGGCACACCGGCCGCATCCTGCTGGAAGGCCGGGACATCGCCACGCTGGCACCGCGGGCACGCGCCCGCAAGATCGGTGCACTGCTGCAACACAGCAGCCGTGGCTTCGGTGCCAGCGTGCTGGACACAGTGCTCAGCGGGCGCCATCCGCACCTGCCGGCACTGGCCTGGGAAGGCGCGCAGGACCTGGCGATCGCGCATCACTGCATCGATGCACTGGGACTGCGCGACTTCACCGACCGGTCACTGGAGACCCTGTCTGGCGGCGAATTGCGCCGGGTCGAGATTGCGCGCCTGCTGGCCCAGCAGACCGGGGTCACCCTGCTCGACGAACCGATGAATCACCTGGACATCGGTCACCAGGCGGCGTCGCTGCGTGTCCTGCGCGAGGCCTGTGTCACCCCGGGCCGCAGCATGTTGATGGTGCTTCATGACCTCAACCTCGCCTACCACGCCTGTGACCACTGGCTGATCCTCAACGCCGGCGGCAGCTGGCTGGCCGGGAGACGCGACGACCTCGCTGACCCGCAGCTGCTGGGTACTGCGTTCGGTCACCCGATCGAACGTATCGATGGCGCTGCCGGTCCGATGTTCCTCGCGCGCCTGTAGCGGCGGCACCTGCTAACATGCCGCGCATGGCCAAGTCCCGCGACCGCACCAACGTCTATATCCTGCTGCTGGCAATCCTGGTGGCGGCGATCGCAGGCTATTACCTGCCGACCAAACGGCCCGAAACCGGGGCCTCGATGACACCGAAGGAATACATCGAACTGGTCGAAAAGAAGAAGGCACAGCGTCTCAAGTACGCGGCAGAGGAAAAGGCCGCACAGGATGCCGCCCCGCCGCCCGGGCAATAGCCTCAGTCGGAACCGTCAGGCCGGTGGCACAGTGGCTGCGCATCCGGATGTTCGATCGCATCGACGATCGCGTTGACCAGCTCTCCGAGCTCCAGTGGCGTCAGCACCTCCATTACTTTGCCAAGCAACAGCGGATCCACCCGTGCATAAACGCTCTCGCCCGATGCAAGGTTGAGCACCACACCTGCTGCGTGATGGCCTGAATCCTGCGCGTCCGCCTCGAAAATCTGCTGGTCGAGCGCCATCATCTCCTCGTAGTAGGCCTCGATCTCGTCCAACAGCTCATCGGCCGTGTCGTCCGGGATCGCCACGCCGAAGGTTTCATCATCCTGTGTCTCGATAGCGGTAACCCCGCGCGCCGCCAGAAAATCGACAAATCGATGGCGCGGGAGCGGGTTGAAGAAGACGAAATCAAGCATGTCATTTTCCGTTAACCGGCCGTGGAACGGCAGCAGCTGCCGCCGAAAATGGCCCGCATTAGGCCGTGATTTCCTGACCGGGGTCAATTGATCACCAGTTTGCCCACAGCGAGCGATGCAGTTTTGTTAATACTGAGGGCGACGAAACTTTCGGGGTGATCGACTGCCCCGGGAAGAAGGGAACATGGATACAGCGGAGATTGCCAAACTGCGCAACGCGGTACGGCAGCATGTGAGTGCGTCACGCGAGCAGCGGTTTTGTTACCGCGCGCTATGCGTGTTGCTGATTGCAGAGGGACACAGGCCCAATCAGGTCGCCGAATGGCTCGGCGAACACACCCGTACTCTGGAGCGCTGGCGTAAGCGATTCGTCGACAACGGCCTGGAAGGCCTGATGGACGAAACCAGTCCGGGCCGCCCCCCCAAGCTTTCGACCGAGGAGTGGAAACGCCTGCAGCTGGATCTGGGCCAGCCGCCCTCGAACCTGGGCCTGGAAGGCAAGAAATGGCAGGGCAAGCTTCTGCAGACTCACCTCGGTGCAAAATACGGCATCGATTTCAGCCTCCGACAGTGCCAGCGCCTGCTCAAGCAGTATCGACAGCGACCCTCCCCAGCCGGCTACAAGAGCGCCACGAGCCAAAGCTATACTCCTGCTGCCGGACGCGTAGGATCGGAGTAGAATATAAGCGAAAGCTGATTCGACTGGTTTGCTGCCGTTTCAGTGGTGTATCGCTCGATCATTCTGATTGCCGCCGCGGCGGGGCACGAGACTCGAAACTTGATTCTTTACCGGAGGGACTATCGATGAACAAAACTCGCAAACTTTTGCTGTCCGGCCTGGTCGGCGCAGCTGCCGTCCTCGCTACCGCCAGCGCCAGCGCCTTCTGGGGCTTTGGCGGCCCGTTCAACTGGGGTGGCTGGAATAATGGCTGGGGCAACAACGGCTGGGGCAACGGCTGGGGCAACGGCTGGGGCAACGGCTGGGGCAACAACTGGGGCGGTAGTCCCTGGGGTTGGGGCGGCGGTTACCCGGGTTACGGCGGCTGGGGTGGTTACCCCGGCTACGGCGGCTGGGGTGGTGGCTACCCGTACTACGGCGGCTACGGTTATGCACCCTACAGCGGCGCATACGCCTACCCGAGCACCACGACGACCAGCAAGCCGGCCAAAGCGGCACCCAAAGTCGACAAGAAATAATCGACCCATTGTCGATCGCAAAGCGCGCCCTCGGGCGCGCTTTTTCGTTTCTGTCTCTGCGATTCGCCGTTCGCCCTGTCCGCCCGCATAATCGAGGCATCAATCTGCAACGGATCACTGGATCATGAAAGGCGCCGTGGCCGCCGGCCACCCCAAGACCGCCGAAGCGGCGATGCGCATGTACGAGCTGGGCGGCAACGCCTTCGACGCCGCGCTGGCAGCCACCGCCGCCGCCTGTGTTGTCGAGCCGGTACTCACCTCGCTCGGCGGTGGCGGCTTCCTGCTGGCACGCCGTCATGACCAGGCACCGGTCTTATACGACTTTTTCGTACAGACACCGCGTCAGCGCCGTCCGGCGGCGGAATGTGAGTTCTACCCGGTGATCGCGGACTTCGGCACTGCCCAGCAGGAGTTTCATATCGGCGCCGGCGCCATTGCGACACCAGGAACGGTGCGTGGACTGGTTACCACGCATCGTGAACTGGGCAGTCTGCCGCTGCGCGAGATCCTTTCCCCGGCCATCGAGTATGCCTCGCAGGGAGTCCGGATCAACACCCTGCAGGCCTACATCTTCGGCATCGTGGCGCCGATCTACCGCGCCACCCCGGCAGCAACCGCGCTGTACTCGTCCGAGGCACTGCAGGGCGAAGGCACTCTGTTCCATCAGCCCGCGCTCGCCACCACGCTGGATTGGCTGGCCAGCGAGGGTGATGCCCCGTTTTACCAGGGCGAACTGGCAGACAGCTTGGTGTCGCTCTGCCAGGACCAGGGCGGGCACCTGTCTCACGACGACCTGGCAAACTACCGCGTGATCGGACGCACCCCGCTGCGCCGCAATTACCGCGGCTACGATGTCGCGACCAATCCGGCACCGTCGTCCGGCGGCACGCTGATCGGTTTCGCTCTGACAGCATTGCACGGCCAGGACCTGGCCCGGGCCGGTTTCGGCACCGTGCAACACCTGAAGACCCTCGCCTGGGTCATGGCCCACACCAATGTCGCGCGTCAGGACGGGATGCTCGCGCGCTCCGAACACCACAGGCAGCTGATGGACCAGTACCGCGCCGCCGTGCAGGGGCACCCGGTCAACAATCGTGGCACCACGCATATCAGCACCATCGACAGTGCCGGCAACAGTGCGGCACTGACGTTGTCGAACGGCGAAGGCAGCGGTCAGCTGCTGCCGGACAGCGGCATCATGCTCAACAACATGCTCGGCGAAGAAGACCTCAACCCGGATGGCTTCAACCGCTGGCCGTGCGATGTCCGCGTCAGTTCAATGATGGCGCCGACCCTGGCCGAGGCCAAGGGGCAACTGATCGCGATCGGTTCCGGTGGTTCCAACCGGCTGCGCAGCGCGATCCTGCAGACATTGGTCAACTTGATCGACTTCGACATGCCAGCACCACAGGCGGTCGACGCACCGCGCATTCACTTCGAACGCGACCGCCTGGACATCGAGCCCGGCCTGGCCGACGACGCCTTGCAGGCCCTGTGTGCCGACTATCCGCAGCATCGGCTCTGGGACTCCCGCAACCTGTTTTTCGGTGGCACCCACACGGTGTGTTGGGACGGCAGACGATTCAGCGGTGCCGGCGACCCGCGCCGCGGCGGCGTGTTTGCATGCAGCAGCGGCGTCGATTAAAAAATCCCCCGCCCAGGCCGCTAGAGACAACGGAATACGAAACCCTGCCCCCCCCCACCATCCGATTGCGACGGAAGCCGCGTGTGATCCAGGATAAGCGACCGACACTCAGCTACAAGACCTCGCGCAAGGTCGCGATACCGGTTGCTGAGCTGCGACTGGGGATGTACGTCGCGGAACTCGATCGCCCCTGGGAAGAGACACCCTTCCTGTTTCAGGGCTTCACGATCGAGACCGAGCACGACATCGCGGTTATCCGCGAATACTGCGAGCAGGTGACAGTCGACATCGAAAGCTCGGTCGATTTCCAGATCCGGCCTACCGCGCGCACCAGCAAACGGACCGGCACGAGCCACACGACCGCCGTCAGCAAACGCTCGGAAAACATCGAGCGTGCGCTCAGCCGCGCACAACGCACACATGCGGACTCGAGCAGACTGATCCGCAGCATCATGGACGACGTGCGCCTGGGCAAGAGTGTTGACACGCCGGCGGCACGAGCTGCCGTTACCGAATGTGTCGACAGCGTGATCGCCAATCCCGACGCGATGACGTTGTTGAGCCGGATCCGTGAAAAGGACGAATACACCTCGCAGCATTCACTGAGCGTTTCCATCCTCACCGTGGCGCTCGGGCGGCAACTGGGGATGCAGCGCGAGGAACTGATCGACCTCGGCATCTGCGGCCTGTTGCACGACGTCGGCAAGGTTTTGACCCCGGACGAAGTGCTGACCAAGCCAGGGCGCCTGACGGTTGAGGAAATGGAGATCATGAAGGAGCACACCACGCACGGGCGCAACATCCTGATGTCGAGCAGCGGCGCACCACTCAAGGCGCTGGACGTGGCCTATGCGCATCATGAACGCTTCAACGGTTCGGGTTACCCGCGCGGCCTGGTCGAGGCACAGATCACCCACTACTCGCGCCTGGTGGCGATCACCGACACCTTCGATGCGATCACCACCGATCGCGTATATAACAACGCACGCACCAACATGGATGCCTTCCGCGTGCTCAGCAAGGGGCGGAAGACTCACTGGGACCCTACCCTGGTGATCCGTTTCGTCGAGGCGATCGGCATCTACCCGGCCGGCACGGCAGTCGAACTGAGCAACGAGATGATCGGCATCGTGATCGAGACCCATCCGACGCAGAAACTGAGGCCCAAGGTACTGCTCACCCACACGCCTAACGGCCCGCTCAAGCCACCGATGGTCCTCGACATGTCGACCCGCCTGACCGACGAGCGCGGATCGAAACTGGAGATACGACGCGTCCTGCCACCAGCCGTCGCAGGGATCAACCTGCACAGCCTGCGTGACGCCGGACTGCTCGACAACCTGGCCAGCCTGCCCGAGTTCGGTCGCGCCATCCCGTCACACTAGGTCGCCGTCAATCGACCAACTCCCCCTCGATGACAGCACCCTCGTCATCGATATCCACGTTGCTGCCGCGCGAGAACGTCAGCCCCTCGCTGGTGGCGTTCACATGGATCACGTCGCCCGGCCCGAACACACCGGCGAGGATTTCCTGCGCCAGCGGATTCTCCAGTTGCTGCTGAATCGCGCGCTTGAGTGGCCGCGCACCGTATACCGGATCGAAGCCCGCCTCGCCGAGGCGGTCCAAGGCGCCATGGCTGACCTGCAGGCCCATGTCGCGATCGGCCAGGCGCTTGTGCAGATAACCGACCTGGATCTCGGTGATCGCGCGGATCTGCTCGCGCCCTAGAGGGTGGAACACCACCGCCTCGTCGACGCGGTTGATGAACTCGGGCCTGAAGTGCTGGCCGACCACCTCCATCACCGCTGCCTTCATCTGCTCATACTTTTCCTCTCCCGCGAGCGTCTGGATTACGTCCGAACCCAGGTTTGAGGTCATCACGATGACGGTATTGCGGAAGTCGACCGTGCGCCCCTGGCCATCGGTCAGGCGCCCGTCGTCGAGCACCTGCAACAGTACGTTGAACACGTCCGGGTGGGCCTTCTCCACCTCATCCATCAGGATCACGCTGTACGGCCGGCGGCGCACCGCCTCGGTCAGGTAGCCACCCTCCTCGTAACCGACATACCCGGGCGGGGCACCGATCAGGCGCGCCACCGAGTGCTTCTCCATGAATTCCGACATATCGATGCGCACCATCGCCTCTTCGGTATCGAACAGGAACTCGGCCAGCGCCTTGCACAGCTCGGTCTTGCCGACCCCGGTCGGACCGAGGAACAGGAACGAGCCGTTGGGGCGGTTGGGATCGGCCAGGCCGGCACGCGAACGGCGGATCGCGTTCGATACGGCGCCGACCGCCTCTGTCTGCCCGACGACGCGCCTGCCGATCACGGACTCCATGCGCAGCAGCTTTTCCTTCTCGCCTTCGAGCATCTTGGACACCGGGATGCCGGTCCACTTGGAGACAACCCCGGCGACCTCCTCGTCGGTCACCTTGTTGCGCAGCAGATGGGTCTCCTGCATCTCCGCCTGCCCCGCCATGTCGAGCTGGCGCTCGAGCTCGGGGATACGCCCGTACTGCAGTTCGGACATGCGCTGCAGATCGCCGGCACGGCGCGCGGTCTCGAACTCCAGGCGCGCCTGCTCGAGTGCCTCCTTGATGTGCGTGGTGCCCTGCACCGCCGCCTTTTCCGATTTCCAGATCTCTTCCAGGTCGGCGAATTCACGTCCCAGCTCACCGATCTCGTGTTCCAGCGCCGCCAGGCGCTTCTTCGAGGCCTCGTCGGACTCTTTCTTCAATGCCTCACGTTCGATCTTGAGCTGCACCAGGCGACGGTCGAGCCGGTCCATCTCTTCGGGCATGGAGTCGATCTCCATGCGGATCTGCGAGCCGGCCTCGTCGATCAGGTCGATCGCCTTGTCCGGCAACTGGCGGTCGGTGATGTAGCGGTGCGACAGGGTCGCCGCGGCGACAATCGCCGGGTCCGTGATCTCGACCCCGTGATGCACCTCGTAGCGTTCCTTGAGGCCACGCAGGATCGCGATCGTGTCCTCGACCGTGGGTTCCTGCACCAGCACCTTCTGGAAGCGTCGCTCCAGCGCGGCATCCTTTTCGATGTACTTGCGGTATTCGTCGAGCGTGGTGGCGCCGATACAATGCAGTTCGCCCCGCGCCAGCGCCGGCTTGAGCATGTTGCCGGCATCCATGGAGCCCTCGGCCTTGCCCGCGCCGACCATGGTATGGATCTCGTCGATGAACAGGATGACCTGTCCTTCCTGCTTCGACAGGTCATTGAGCACCGCCTTCAGGCGCTCCTCGAACTCGCCGCGGAACTTGGCGCCGGCGATCAGTGCGCCCATGTCGAGCGACAGCAGGCGCTTGTTCTTCAGGCCTTCCGGCACCTCGCCATTGATGATGCGCTGGGCCAGGCCCTCGACGATCGCGGTCTTGCCCACGCCGGGCTCACCGATCAGCACCGGGTTGTTCTTGGTCCGGCGCTGCAGTACCTGCACCGAGCGACGGATCTCGTCATCGCGCCCGATCACCGGGTCGAGCTTGCCTTGTTCGGCGCGTTCCGTGAGGTCGATGGTGTACTTCTGCAGGGCCTGTCGCTGCTCCTCGGCATTCGGGTCGTCGACCGACTGTCCGCCGCGCACCTGTTCGATCGCCTTCTCCAGCGCACCCTTGCTGGCGCCTGACTTGCGCATGATGTCGCCGATCGCACCCTTGTCCTCAACTGCGGCCAGCACAAACAGTTCCGACGAGATGTACTGGTCCTTGCGCTGCTGCGCGAGCTTGTCGGTCTGGTTGAGCAGGCGGCCGAGCTCGTTGGAAACATGCACGTCGCCGGCCGCGCCCTGGACCGCCGGCAGGCGGTCGAGCGCCTCACCGAGGGCGGAACGCAGCTGGTTCACATTGACATCGGCCTGGGCGAGCAGGTGGCGTACCGTGCCCCCCTCCTGATCGAGCAGCGCGGTCAGCAGGTGCGCAGGCTCGATGAATTGGTGGTCACGACCCACGGCCACGCTCTGCGCATCGGCCAGTGCCATCTGGAATTTGCTTGTCAGTCGGTCCATCCGCATGGGGAAATCTCCGATTGGTCTGGTATTGCCCCCGATATGGGGCGATACAACGAAAATTCAAGGCAGGCAGAGTCCCGAAGCGGCCAGCGCTTGACCCAGCTCAGACAGCGCGTACTCGCACCGCGGCACTGCACAATAGGTGGAGGCAAGCGGCTAGAATGCCCATTGGTTCGAATAAGGACGTTTTGGCGCCATGCAGCACCTCTTACTCCAGTTCGCGCGCCATCCGCGGCTGTGGCTGGCCTTTCTGCTCGCCGCCTCCGTGCTCGCCGCCACCCAGCTCGGTGAGCTGCGGGTGCGCGTCGCAGCCGACGAAATGCTGGTCATCAATGACCCGCAGCGTGCGTACTACGAAAAGATCAAACAGGCCTTTGGCGAGGAAAAGGTCGTATTGCTGATCCTCGAAGACGAGCAACTGCTGGCACCGGAAAAGCTGGCGGTCCTCAAGGAAGTGGTCGACCAGCTGGCCGGGCTGCCGTTCGTACAGCGCACCGAAAGCCTGTTCAGCGTGCCCTATGTCAAGAGCATCGAGGGCTACCTGGACAAGGAGCCGTATCTGGCCACGCTGCCCGACACACCGGAAGCCGGCGCCGAGCTGCTCACGGCTGCGCTGAAGAACCCGCTGATTCGCAACCTGCTGGTGTCGCCCGGCGGCAATGCGATGGCTGTCGCCATCGTCCTCAAGGACGGCAACAGAGGCGTCGACGACGGCGAACTGACCACTGCAGTCAACCGCACCATCGCACCACTGGAGAAAACCTATACCCGGGTGTATCCGATCGGATTCGCCCAGGTACGCAGCGAGCTGGCCACGCGGATCATGGCCGAACAGACCACGCTGATGCCGCTTGCCGTCGGCGCCCTGCTGATCGCGCTGTTCCTGCTGTTGCGACAGCTGCTCGACATCCTGACCCCGCTGGTGACCGCTTCGGTCAGTATCCTCTGGACATTCGGCCTTATGGGCTGGCTCGGCATCCCGATCAACGTGGTCACTTCGACCATACCCATCCTGCTGATTGTGGTTGGCTCCACCGAAGACATCCACCTGCTGGCCGAATTTCGCCACGCCCAGCGCTGCGGCGATGCCAAATCAGCGGCGCTGCGCCACATGGCGCGCAGGATGGGACGGACGGTATTGCTGACCTTCGTCACCACCTACGCCGGTTTCCTGTCCGTTGGGCTGAGCGGCATCGAGGTGCTGCGCCAGTTCGGCCTGGTCGCATCCACCGGGCTGCTGTTCAATTTCGTCGTCACCATCATCTTCATCCCGGCCGCGCTGTCTCTCACTGGCCACTGGCAGCTGGACGGCCGCTCGCGCCTGTTCGAGGAGAGGATGGCCAAATGGGCGGAACGCTATTGGCGATTCATCGACCGCCATCGCCGGCACGCATTCGTGCTGTTGACGGCATGCGCCGTGTTGGCCGCATTCGGTATCCCACGCATCCAAATCAACCACAATCCGACCGACAGCCTCGGCGAGACCTCGCCGGTCGCGCAACAGATTGCCAGGCTCAATGCGCAGTTTGCCGGTCTGGAATCCTTCTCGGTGGTTATCGAGTCCGGTATCCAGGACACCTTTCTGCATGCTCGCTACCTGCAGGAACTGGTCAAGGTGCAACACTTCATCCAGCAGATGGATACATCGCTGTCGGCGACCTCGTTCGCCGACTATCTCGCGCTGCTGAACGGTGCCTTCCTCGAAAGCGAAAATGCCGGCATACCGAGGACCAACGACGAGATCGCCGAGCTGATGATCTTCCTCGATCACGAGCGCGTGAGCGCGTATGCCAACGAGGACTACAGCCAGGTCCGCATCCAGGTGCGGCACAACATCGCGACGACCCATGAATTGCGCAAGACGCTCGACCGGATCCGCACTTATATCGACGAAAATCTCGACCCTGGGCTGAGTGCAAGAATCACCGGTGATTCGACGCTGACCCTGTCAGCCACCGATAGCATGATCATGGGCCAGCTGCAGTCGGTGTTGATGATCCTGACGCTGTTCGTCCTGATCGTGTCGTTTCTGTTCACCGACCTGCGCGTGGGACTGCTGGCCGCACTACCCAACATCTTTCCGATCATTGTCCTGTTCGGCGTGATGGGCTATGCCGGCATCCCGCTGAACATCGGCACCACCATGGCAGCGGCGATCGCGATGGGTATCGCAGTCGACGACACCCTGCATTTCATGCTGCGCTACAACCAGGAACTGCGCACTTCAAAAAGCCAATCGGTAGCGATGCAGAAGACGATCTACGAAGAGGCCCTGCCCGTGGTCTCGACCTCGGTGGCCTTGATCGTCGGCTTCCTGGTATTCGCGCAATCGGGTTTTACCCCGGTTGCGCAGTTTGGCCTGCTCAGCGCACTGGTCATCAGTACGGCCCTGGTGGCCGACTTCGTCATCACGCCGCTCGCGATGTCGCTGCTGCGACTGGTCACCCTGTGGGATCTGCTGTCGTCCAGGTTGCGCCACCAGATCATCCCGCGCAGCCCGCTGTTTCGCGGCATGCGCCCTTGGCAGATCAGGAAGTTCGTGTTGTCGAGTACGCTGCTCGAATTCAATCCCGGCGATTACGTCTACCGCAAGGACGACGACAGCAATGCGCTGTACCTGGTGATGAAAGGCGTGGTCGAGATCACGCTGCCACGCGGCGAACCGGGCAGCAGGGACCCGATCGTCGATCAGTTCGGTTCCGGGCAGATCTTCGGCGACGTCGCGCTGCTGGCGAACGAGGCACGCAAGACCAATGCGGTGGCATTGACCAATACCACGTTGATGGTGCTCAGCCGCGAGGCCATCGCCAACGTCACCTTCTTCCACCCTTTCATTGCGTCGCGGCTGTTTCTCAATCTGGCCCGCGACGTCAGCAAGCGCTGGGTGACATTCATCGGGCGAGTAAGAACCCCAAAAGGCGACCTCCAAGAAGAGGATGAAAATCCATGAGCCATTCAGTGGTGGCGATCCGTCGACGCATTGGTAACTTCCTGGCATGGCGCACTGCACTGCCGCTGCTGGGCGGGCTGCTCGCCCTGGTGCCGCTGCGGTCAGCCAACGGCCAGGACAACGTTTTTTTTGCCGAACCGATCAGCGGCAGAAAGGTTTCCAATTATTGCATCGACCTGCCGGTCGGCCAGAACCAGCGCAAGACCTTCGCGATCCCGCGGGACTGCCCGAGCGTACTGCAATTGATCGATGACGGATCCTTCTACCGCAGCAGCGTGCTCGACCGCCGGATCTGGCAGAAGGTGGAGTCGGACTGCCGTTACCACGGCTTTCTGAATCGCCACCCACTGGAGGAGATGGAGGATCATGTCACCACCTACGACTTCATGAATGCACGCCTGGACGACCTGCCGATCGACCGGCGTTGCGCGCATGACGAAATGCCGGAAGGCAGGGCCGGCTGCAATCCGTCCGCCACCGATGCGTTCGGTCTGCTGCACCACATACCGCTGGGTGTACCTCAGGGTGAATCTGCGACCACTCACGAAGGCAGTGCCTGCCAACTGCATGACGGCGTGTTTCGCGGCCGCCTGCATGTCGACGCCGGGGGCATTCATTGCGATGCCGAGCCGAACCTGCCCAGCCTGCGCCTGATCGGTGTGGATTTTGCCGACGTCAACGGCGACCGGGTCCTGGATGCGGTCTTGCGCTTCATCCCACTGGGGCCCGGTGCAGTGCGTTTGCCGATGACGCTGCCGGTCACCCGCTTCAACGACAGCGGGCCGTTCACCGTACCTGAACTCGACCTGGACCTCGAACGGCCGTCGCCGCCGCAGTTGCGCTGAGCGGCGTGCGCCCGGCCCCACTGACGAGCGATCAGGAGGCCTTGCCGCCGCCTTTCTGATAGACCTTGCGCTTGAACAGGTCGGTGCGTCGGCTGACCACGCGATCGACGAACAGGATGCCGTCGAGGTGGTCTATCTCGTGTTGCGCCGCGCGCGCCTCATATCCTTCCATGTCGAACTCGAGACGTTCGCCGTACGGGTCCTGGGCGACCAGGTGGATGCGGGTCGCACGGATCACGTTGCCGGTGTAATCGGGCACCGACAGGCAACCCTCCCTGCCGGGTTCATATCCTTCCCAGTGAGTGATCTCGGGGTTTACCAGGACCAGGCGCCCGTGATTGGGCACCGGCTTGCGCGTGGTCGAGCAGTCGAGAATCACCACCCGCTTGAAGTAACCCACTTGCGGTGCGGCGATGCCAACAGCGGCAGGGCCATTGACCCGCGTCTCCTCCAGATCAGCGATGAACGCGCGCAACGCGTCATCGAACTCGGTTACCGGCGACGATTCCTGCTTCAGCGCAGGTTCGGGCAGGGTCAGGATTTCCAGGATAGCCACGCCTTGAATCAGCCTATATAGGTTTCGATCGCACTCACATTGACGTCGACGCCATCGCGTCGCAGCGGCTCGAGCGCATCCTCGATGGACTCGACCGGTGCGTCGGCCACCCCTGCGATCTGCATGATATAGACGGGCCTGTTGGCGGTACCGGCGACATCCGACTCGAGATCCAGGATGTTGAACCCGGCGGCGGCCAGCGCACCGGTGACCTGTGCCACGATGCCGGCGCGATCGGCACCGCTGACGGTCACCTGGATATTCGGCACCAGGTGCTGGTGCAGGCGGGCCTGGATCGGATCGATGTGCATGCACATCCCCTGCGCCTCAATCACCGGCTTGAGACGGTCTTCGAGGAAACCGTCTGGATGGCTACCCGTCACCATCATCATGATGGTGAAGTTGCCACCGAGTCGCAGCATCGACGTCTCACCGAGGTTCAGCCCGAGGTCGAACAGCGCCTGGGTGACGGCAGCAACGATGCCGGGTTTGTCTTCGCCGATGAGCGTGAGCATGTGCCATTGATCAGTCATGGGGGTTTCTCGCTTCATTCAGGATTGCAGCCAGATCAGGCTCGCCATTCTGCCGGTAACGCCGTCGCGACGGTAGGAAAAGAAACGCTGCGGGTCGCTGAACGTGCAGTACCCGCCGCCGCTCACAGCAGTCACGCCCTGGCGGTCCAGGCGCAACCGTGCCAACCCGTACAGATCGGCCAGCCAGTGCCCCGGCCCATGGGCACGAAACTGGGCGGCCGCGGCCGGATCATCGGTGACGAACGCCTCGCGTACCTCGTCGCCCACCTCGAATGCCGCCGGGCCAATCGCCGGTCCCAGCCACGCCAGCAGTTCTCCGGGCGGATCGCTGAAACGTGTCAGCGTGTGTTCCAGCACACCGGCCAGCAACCCGCGCCAGCCTGCGTGGACAGCGGCGACTCGGGTCCCGGCGACATTGCACAGCAGTACTGGCAGGCAATCGGCAGTCATCACCGCGCATACCCGGCCCGACCGGTCCTCGAAGCAGGCATCCGCGCATTCGCATGACGCCCCCGGCACACTGACCTGTGTCCCGTGGACCTGGCGCAACCATTGCGGCTCACCCGGCAGCGCCAGCTGTGCGCGAAGGCGTGCACGATTCTCGGCCACCGCCGGCGCATCGTCTTCGACATGATCACCAAGATTCAGCCCCGCCCAGGGCCCGACACTCACCCCACCGACACGCGTCGTGCTGCATGCGCGCACGTTCGCCGGCGCCGCCCATTCGGGGCGGATGCACTCAATCTTCTGAGCTGTCGCCATACTCATCGAAACCGTCAAAGTCGTCGAAACCGGCGTATTCCTCGTGATCGGGGTCGTGCCAGTGCACATTGGCATCGGCGGCGAGTGCATCGATCACGGTACGCATGTCCGGCGCGATCGCACATGAGAATCGCATCGGCCGGCCGCTGACCGGATGATCGAGCTGCAGGCGCTTGGCATGCAGGGCCTGGCGCTTGAATGCGCGCAACACCTGTTTGAGTTCCTCGGACGCGCCGCCCGGCAGGTGCAGGCGTCCACCGTAGACCTGGTCGCCGAACACCGGATGGCGCAGGTGGGCCATGTGGACCCGGATCTGGTGGGTGCGGCCGGTCTCCAGCAGGACCTTGAGCAGGGTGTGTCCGCGAAACTGCTCGAGTACGCTGAAGTGCGTGACCGAAGGCTTGCCGACCGGGCTGACGGCCATCCGCGTCCGTTGTGTCGGGTGGCGGCCGATCGGCATGTCGATCGTGCCGCTGGCCGGCATGCCGCCAATCACCAGCGCGCGGTACTCGCGTTTGACCTCGCGTGCGGCGATCGCCTCGACCAGACGCTTGTGGGCACCCTGGCTGCGCCCGACCACCATCAACCCGGTCGTGTCCTTGTCCAGGCGGTGTACGATGCCGGCCCGCGGCAGCTCGATCAGGGCCGGGTCGTGAAACAGCAGGGCGTTCTGCAGTGTGCCGTCCGGATTGCCGGCCGCCGGATGCACCACCAATCCGGCAGGCTTGTTGACCACCAGGATGTGCTCGTCCTCGAACACGATATCCAACGGGATGTCCTGCGGCACACAGGCAACCTGGTCCTCCGTGACCGCCCGCAACCGCACACGATCGCCGATCTCCACCTTGTCGCGCGGCCGACGCTGCTCGCCGTTGACGCTGACCCGGCCCTCGCGGGTCCAGGCCTGCAGGCGGCTGCGCGAAAAATCCGGAAACAGACTGGCCAGTGCCAGGTCGAGGCGCGCACCCGCCAGCTCGGCGCCGACCGTGCCGTCAAGGAGGGTTTCTTCGTGCTTCTGATCCGTCAAGGTGGTTCCGGTATAATCGCGCGTCTACTTCGAGATTGTGGATTATCACCCATGTCGCGCACCGTCTGGTCAGTTTTGCTCATAGCCCTGCTGTTGTCGGGCTGCTCCCTGTTCAAGGAAAAGGATGAGACGCTCGGCTGGAGCCAGCAGAAGCTGTTTACCGAGGCCACCGACGAGATGCGCAGCGGTAACTACGAGAAGGCAATCAAGTACTACGAGATCCTCGAGTCACGCTATCCGTTTGGCAAGTACGCGCACCAGGCACAACTCAACGTCGCCTACGCGTACTACAAGGATTCCCAGCCGGAATCCGCGCTCGCCGCAGCCGACCGCTTCATCAAGCTGCACCCGCAGCATCCGTCGACCGCCTACGCCTACTACCTGCGCGGACTGGTCAACTTCAACCGCAGCCTGGGCTTCCTCGACCGCTTCCTGCCGACCGATACCTCACAGCGGGACCCGGGGGCGGCGCTCGACTCCTACAAGGACTTTGGCGAGCTGCTTCGGTTGTTCCCAAACAGCGAATACACGGCAGATGCCGCACAACGCATGCTCTACCTGCGCAACAACCTGGCGCGGCTGGAGGTCAAGGTGGCGCAGTACTACATGCGTCGAGGGGCCTACCTGGCCGCGGCAAACCGTGCTGAATTCGTGGTCCAGAACTACCAGCGCACGCCGGCGCTGCGCGACGCATTGGAACTGATGATATCGGCCTACACGGCCCTGGGCATGGACGAACTGGCGAGCGATACGCAGCGCGTGCTGGCCCTCAATGAAGACAACGGCAGCCTGATCCCCGACCCGCAGATCGTCGAGGACAAACCGTTGGGACAGGAAGTCTGGGAGTTCTTTGAACTCGACAAGAACTGAGGGATCTGTAACGGGATTGGCCATTCGGCCGAGCGATCGGCCGGAGGTTGGCCACCTACAGGCAGTCGTAGGAGCCGAGCCCTCTCGGCGATCCCTCCAGGGGCCGGCACCCGCTCAGATCGCGTCGTTGTCCTGCTCGCCGGTGCGGATTCGCACAATCTTGCCAACATCCGTCACGAAGATCTTGCCGTCGCCGATCTTGCCGGTACGCGCCGCACTGGTGATCGCCTCGATACAGGCATCGACCTGATCATCGGCGATAACCACCTCGATCTTCAGCTTGGGCAGGAAGTCGACGACGTATTCGGCGCCACGATACAACTCGGTGTGCCCTTTCTGGCGCCCGAACCCCTTCACCTCGATCGCGGTCATGCCGGTGACGCCAATGCCTGACAGGCTCTCGCGCACGTCATCCAGTTTGAACGGCTTGATAATCGCCTCGATTTTCTTCATGCAAAACTCCCCCAGAGCAGTGTTCGCTTCGGTGATGGCACCAAAGCGGGTCATTTTAGTCAGAATCCGTTAACGATGGGATACCGTCGGTCCCGTCCATAAGCCCGCCGGGTGATCTTGACGCCCGGCGGCGCCTGGCGACGCTTGTATTCATTGCGATCGACGAGGCGCGCAACACGTTGCACCACCGCCCGCTGGTAACCGGCGGCAACAATCTCGTCGATCGATTCGTCCTGTTCGACATAACGCGCGATGATCGCGTCGAGGATCTCGTAGTCCGGCAGGCTGTCGGAATCCTTCTGCTCCGGCCGCAACTCCGCCGATGGCGGCCGGTCGATCACCCGCTGCGGTATCACCTCGCCATCGCGATTGCGCCAACGGGCAAGACGATACACGAGAAGCTTGGGTACGTCCTTCAAAGGCGCAAAGCCGCCGGCCATGTCGCCGTAAAGCGTTGCGTAACCGACCGACATCTCGCTCTTGTTGCCAGTGGTCAGCAGCATGCGCCCGCGCTTGTTGCTGATCGCCATCAGAATGATGCCGCGACAACGCGCCTGGATGTTCTCCTCGGTGACATCCGGCTTCGCATCCGCAAAGGTGTCTGACAGCATGTCGAGAAAGGCACTGAAGGCCGGCTCGATTGGAATCACCTGGTAGGCCACGCCCATCGACTCGGCCTGGCGGCTCGCGTCGGCGTTGCTGATATCGGCGGTGTAGCGTGACGGCATCGAGACCGCCTCGACATTGTCCGCGCCCAGGGCATCCACGGCGATCGCCAGCGTCAGTGCCGAATCGATGCCACCGGAAAGACCGAGCACCACCGACGCGAATCCGTTCTTCGCCACATAGTCGCGTGTACCCATGACCAGCGCGCGATACACCTCTTCTTCAGTGCCAGGGAAAGGCTGCACCGATGCGGGCTGCGGCACGCCTCCCTCCAGCATGACCAGGGTCTCGGCCTCCTCGAAGAAGGCGCTGCGCTGTCGTAACCGACCCCTGGCATCGACCACGAACGAGCCGCCGTCGAACACCAGCTCGTCCTGTCCGCCGACCAGATTGACATACAGCACAGCCACACCGAAACGTGCCGCGCGTTCCGCCACCAGGGTCTCGCGCTGCATCGCCTTGCCCTGATGAAACGGTGATGCATTGAGGTTGAGCAGTACCTGCGCACCCGCGGACGCGGCGCGCTGCACCGGCTGGTCGTACCAGATATCCTCGCAGATGCTGACACCGAAACGCGTACCCCCCTGATCGAAGACGGCCGCGTTGGCGCCGGCCTCGAAATACCGGTGTTCGTCGAAAACACTGTAGTTCGGCAGTTTCATCTTTCGGTACTCGACCTCGACCACGCCGTCGCGCAGCACGCCGGCCGCGTTGTAGCTCACACCGTCGCGCAGCGCCGGGTAGCCGACGACCAGCGTGATACCGACCGCCGCATGTGCAATCTCCTGCAGGGCAGCCGCGATACGGGTATCGCAGGCCGGGCGCAGCAGCAGGTCCTCCGGCGGATAGGACGTCAGGGTCAGTTCGGGAAAGACGACGATGTCGGCCTTGCCGCGCAACCGCTCGGCGCAATCGATGACGCGTCGGGCGTTGCCGGCAATGTCCCCGACCAGCAGATTGATCTGCGCAAGTGCAACCGTTGTCGTCACCTTGAGACAGTCTCCTCGAAATATTTGGCCGGAACGGCCGGAAAGGTTATCGCGGCAGGCCTGGATGCGGAAGATCCGTGACGGAACGGCTGCCGGCGTGCAGAGATTACACCAATAGCCACTCCCATAGGAGGCCAGCCCTCTGGCCGATCGCTTCGGCGCGTGGGATCGCCGAGGGGGCTCGGCTCCTACAACCGAATCATCCTTACCCTGTAGGAGGCCAGCCCTCTGGCCGATCGCTTCGGGCCGTGGGATCGCCGAGGGGGCTCGGCTCCTACAACCGAATCATCCTTATCCTTAACCTGTAGGAGGCCAGCCCTCTGGCCGATCGCCGAGGGGACTCGGCTCCTGCAGACCGCTCAGGCGAGCAGTTCGGCCATGCGCGCACCGATCTGCGCCGGTGAGCGCACGGTG
>Ga0116164_10001278_pt1 | contig 19191 bp, 18 predicted proteins | sample AD_UKC109_MetaG_FD_89888 | JGI IMG/M metagenome (GOLD analysis project Ga0116164, IMG submission 89888) | Active sludge microbial communities of municipal wastewater-treating anaerobic digesters from Hong Kong - AD_UKC109_MetaG | ecosystem: Engineered > Bioreactor > Anaerobic > Digestate... | reverse complement strand
TGATCCCTCTCGCGCGGGTCGTCACCCCCAACATCTTCGAGGCCGAGGCGATGACTGGAGTCAGGGTTAGAGACGAGGAGAGCGCCCTCGAGGCCGGCGTTGCCATCGTCGAGATGGGGGCCGAAGCCGCCGTCGTCACTGGAGGCCATCTTGAGGGAGACGACGTTCTGGTGACGGCAAAAGACCACCTAATCATCCGCGGCGAGAGGGCAGAAGGCGGAAACCACGGGGTAGGCTGCACATACTCTGCAGCTTTGACAGCCGGTCTGGCTCGTGGTCTGGACTTGAAAGTGGCTGCAAATTTTGCGAAAAGGTTTGCAACAGCCTCGATAAAAAAGAGCGTCGACGTCGGCAGGGGAGCATCCCCGGTGAACCCTCTCGGCGAGGTTCTTGAGCGGGCCGAGAGGTTCGACGTTTTGATGGATCTCGAGAGAGGGATCGAAGGCCTTTTGGCCGAGCCCGCCTTCCGCCATCTCATTCCGGAGGTGGGGTCCAACCTGGGGATGGCGACGCCGGGAGCAAAAGGTCCCGAGGACGTCGCCGCCGTTGAGGGGAGGATGGTGAAGGTGGGACCGAAGGTCAAGGCCTGCGGCACCGTCCGGTTCGGGGCGAGCAGCCACGTAGCTCGGATAATCCTCTCGGCCATGAGCTTCGATCCGATGGCCAGGGCCGGGATGAACATCAGGTACGGTCCTGACGTCCTGGAGGCGGTCTCGGATCTGGGTTTAACTTCATCCTCTTTCAGCCGGGATGACGAGCCTTCGGGCTCGAAGACCATGAGCTGGGGGACGGCAGAGGCGATAAAAATGTTCAGGTCGAGGGTCGGATCCGATGCGGGGTCACCGCCGGATATCTTGGATTCTATCCCCCAGGTCATCTGGGATCGGGGAGGTCCCGGAAAAGAGCCGATGGTCAGGCTCCTCGGAGCTTCCGCCTCCGAGGTGGCGGCTGTCGCAGTCGAGATAGCGAGAAGTCCATCGGTCAGACGGGAACCTATAAATTGAAGTTGATCCTTTGACATTGCGGTTCTTTATTTGGAGTGTCCGATATGGGAAGTGTGAAGCCTAATTACATCAAGAATTTTGCAGATGATCTGATGAAGACCCACAAGGGGGTATTCAACAACGATTTCGAGCATAACAAGGATATGGTGACGGAGTACACCGACATCAAGTACAAGTCCATCCGTAACCGAGTGGCGGGCTACATTACTCGCAAAGTCCAGTTCCGAGGAGAGTAAGGTGGATGTTTGAAGGTGTGATTCCGGCCATCATCACGCCCTTCAAAGAGGACGGAGAGCTGGACGAAGAGGGCCTGAGGGGGAATATCGATTATTTTTGCGAGGCTGGCGTCTCCGGCATAGTCCCCTGTGGCACCACGGGCGAGTCTGCCACACTGACCTTTGAGGAGCATAAGAAGGTCGTCGAGGTCGCAGTCGACTCATCAAGGGTCAAAGTGGTGGCGGGCACCGGCTCCAACAACACCAGAGAAGCGGTGGAGCTCACCAAGCACGCCGAGGACGCGGGCGCCGATGCTGCTCTGCTGATCACCCCCTACTACAACAAGCCGAACGACCGGGGGATGATCGCCCACTTCAGGGCCGTGGCCGAGAGCTGCGACCTCCCCCTGATCCTCTACAACGTCCCGACTAGGACCAGCATCAACCTCAAGCCTGAGGTGGTAGCGGAGCTGGCCAAGATCGAGAACATCATAGGGGTCAAGGAGGCGAGCGGCAGCCTCTCTCAGATATCCAGAGTCATAGAGCTGACAAAAGACGACGATTTCTTCGTCTTCTCCGGCGACGACGGCCTCACCCTCCCCATAATGTCCCTCGGCGGGAAGGGCGTCATATCGGTGGTAGCAGACGTGGCCCCGAGAAAGATGGTGACGATGGTTGACGCGATGCTGAAAGGAGATCTGGAGACGGCGAGGAGGATGCATTACACCCTCTCGCCCCTCGCAAGAGACCTGTTCGTCGAGACTAACCCCATCCCTGTGAAGGCGGCGACGAGGATGATCGGCCTTGCAGCAGGTCCTCTGAGGCTTCCTTTGGCGCCGATGTCTGAGACGAACGAGAAGAGGCTGAAAGAGACCGTCGACCTTTTGGGCGAGTTTCGATGACCATCAAGATAGCCGTGGCAGGCGCCAGAGGAAGGATGGGCCAGCTGATCATCGAAGAGGTCAGTAGGTTCAATGATCTGGAGCTGGTGGCGGGCTTCGACATTCTGGGGGTCGGCGATGCCTTGGGTGGAGGGGTCGTCGTCTCTGACGCCTCAGACCTGGCCGAGGTCCTCAAAAGGTCGGGGGCGGAGGTTCTGATTGACTTCACGACGCCAGCGGCCACGACCGAGAACGTCCGGGTGGCGGCAGATCTAGGCGTCAACCTGGTGGTGGGTACCACCGGCCTCTCTGAGGACCAGAAGAGAGAGATGGCTCGGGTCGTTGAGGGCCGAGTGGCCGCCGTCATATCGCCCAACTTCAGCGTCGGAGTCAACCTATTTTGGAAGCTGATCGAGGTGGCTGCCAGGTCTTTGGAGGGCTACGACATCGAGGTGATCGAGGCCCACCACAGGAACAAGATGGACGCTCCCAGCGGCACGGCGATGGAGGCCGTTCGTGTCCTGGCCGAGGCGACCGGCAAGAGCGAAACCGTCTACGGACGGGAAGGGCAGGGGCTCAGAGGAGACGAGATCGGGGTCCACGCCGTCCGGGCCGGAGACATCGTCGGCGACCATGTCGTCCTCTTCGCCGGGCCCGGTGAGCGGCTGGAGATAAGGCATCAGGCCCACAGCCGACAGGCCTTCGCCAGCGGTGCTGTCCGAGCCGCGAGATGGGTGACGAGCGTTCCAAGCGGCGTATACTCCATGGCTGATGTGCTGGGCCAGAAATAAAAAGAGATCTGACGCCGTCGTCCTCTAAGGCTACTCGTGAAAGGAAAAGATGTACAGGCTGGATCAGAAGAAGAGGCACCTCTTTTTTGAGGGGCAAAAGATCGAACCCCGCTCGGTGGAGGAGACCGTGGTGGGGTTCTGCTCCTTCTGCGACGGGGAGCTTTTCTCCCTCGCCTGCTACCAGATCCCCGAAGGCTGGCTCGTAGCATCCCGCTGCGATGGATGCGAGAGGCTGTTCCTCTCCCGATACGACTCGTCCTGGTCCTGGGAGGAGGACATCAATTTTGAGGTGGCTGAGCCCGAACAGCCCGCAAAAGAGGATCCCAAAATAACACCCCGTCTATCTGATATCCCTCGGGAAGAGCTGGAGGCGGTCTTCACCCCCGCGGAGCTGAGGGACATGGAACGGTGCGAGAAGGGCGAAGCCTACACCCGCCAGAACCTCTACCGGGCCAGGGCCAAATACGAGAAGTTTGAGAGGCTCTTCGGGGTGAGGATCGACATCTAGCACCGTGTTTCCTCAGGTTCAGCTCAGCCCGTCCTCGACATCTCGACCATCTCCAGGGTCGAGACGAAGCTTGCGTCCTTCGAGTTGGCATAATCAATGAAGTTTCTGTAGGCCTCCATGTACCCTTCGTCCTGGCCAGTGATGACGTTGGTGAAGATCACCACCATCGGATCGCCACTCTCGACGCATTCGTCAAACTCGCTTGTCAGAAGATCGCCCCACTCAGCCCCGCTCAGATCGAGGTCCTCTTTTGCGTAGCGGTCTGATAAGGGGACCAGCTCTCCCGATAGCATGTGAGTGCTGATGGGAACGGCCGAGAAGTTGTGCCCCTCCACCTGGTACGGCCATGCGTCGCTCTCGTGGCCGGGCTCATATATCAGGCCCGCCTGGTATCCTGCATCGTACACGATCCCGATCTTGTCCATAATTCCGTAAGTGGTCGAGCTCTGGCTGAAGGACTGGGGCAAAAACCCCTTCACCTCAATGATCCGCCCCTCGCAGATGTAGGCCGACTCGACTAACCGGTTTGCCTCTCTCAGTATGGGGTACTGCTCCCCATAGGGCATCGGCCCCAGCTCTTCTCCGGTGGTCATGCCGTACATGGCCATCTCGTGGTTCATCTTCGATCCCACCTGAGTCACATAGAGCTTGTACATCGCCTTCCCCGCGATCTTCGATACGTAATCTCCCGTCACAAAGACCGTAACGTTCAGGTTGTGGGGATCGATCTCGTTGAGCATCTGGGCGATGGAGTTCGCCTCCAAATCCCACATCTCATCATCCGTCATCTCGGTTGAGCCCTGATAAAGATCGGCCCCTATCATCACGTTCACCGTCGCCGTTTCCTCTGCGTCTGCTGCTCCGACGATAAAAATCAGGGACGAGCAGACGACGCATATGTATAGTATCTGCCTGGTTGGGATCATACTTCGAGTCTCCTTGTCGATGGTGGACTTTGTCTTACTTTGGAACCTTACATCCGAACTTTATCTCCTATCATATTAATAATTCTTATGCATTTTATACCCGGAATCCTTCAGGTCTTGGAAGATTACATTAAATTAAATGATTATGATTTATTTTAAATCACTATGTTATGATGCCTTATCTAGTCGAGTCTTTGATCTCATCAAGCAATCACTGGTAAGGACCTTCCCATCTGGCAAGTAATTTCAAGAGATACATATGCTGATCTTTAAAATGGCGAAATCATCATATACTATTAATGATAAGTATTTCTTTGTATGACGTGTCGGCCACGATCGATAGTGACACTAAGATACGCAGAGGTTCAGGTCGCCGTATCGCACAGTAAGTCAATAGGGGAGATGAATAAAATGCCAAATTGTAGAATTATGTTCGCATTGGCCCTCTCGCTGGCAGCTCTGATCACCGGTGCTCAGGCCGCCGCCGTAGGGTGCGTCGACGCGAAACCTGGACAGGTCATCTCATATCAGGGTTCCGAACCAGTCGCGCTCGACTATGTGGAGACACCGACCTACTACTACAAGTGGTCAGCAGAGGTGGACGGCTCCGAGATGGCTTCTGGGGTTGACAAGGACTTCAACTTCACGACTCCGGATATATCTTCGGAGGAGGGAATGAAGACGGTCATCGTCACGCTGCTGGTGACGGACGGATACGGTTGTATCGGCGAGACTACCCAGTGTCTCAGCGTATACGCGGTGCCCACCTGTGGAATCGGAGGACCGGATTCGGTCTGTCAGGAGAGCCCGAAAAAGGAGTTCTACTACAGCGGCGAAGATACGAGCAAAGCCACGTTCGCTTTCACCTGGTCTATCGACAACAAAAAGGTGGGATCCGGTGAGTCGATCAATATTGATTGGACTTCCTATAAGTTCGGCGATCACACCCTGACCCTGAAGGTGGACAAGACCTATGAGGGCGGAATGACCGTCACCACAAGCTGTGAGAAATCTGTGAAATACGTAGAGTCTCCAGTTGCGACCTTCAAAATGGTTGGGGCGGAGTGAGATAATCTCAACAAAATGGCCCATCGAGAGCCAACCTCTGAAGAGACCGCCGAGCGGGGGTATGGTTCAAAATCTCTATGGGTTCTTCGAAAACGATGCCGAAAAAGTACACCGGCATCGTTTTATTTATGATGAGACTCTATTTTTATGCATTGGCCTGTTTTTGGGAGGGTTCATGCAGATCTATATCAACGAACTCGGCGATGGAAACCGGCGCTTTTCTTCATGCCTCAGAATGCGTTTCAAAGCTGAAATTGCATTAATAATTGCATTAGTAGTTCTCTCTCTCTTTTTGTACATCAGTGCGTTCGCCCCGCTGGCCGCTGGATCTCATGTCAAAGAGGAGCTTGTGGGCTACACCCTCGACCCCCTCGTGGGGTGGACTACGGAGGCTGTGACGGGCTGGTCTGAGGGCGACTGCATACCTTTCCGCTATTCGGTGGAGAACAAGGGGTCCAGAGCAGAGACGCTGGATCTGGAGCTGGTCTTCGACAGCGAAAGGGATGGGGTGAGTGGGATTGTGGGCTTCGAGTCGTTTGCGGTCCCGGCAGGATCGATAAACGGGCCCTATTTCGATGGCGGAGAGGGCCGCTACAGCTGGGTCGTGACTGTGCCGAAGGGTGAGACCTACATTCTTGAATGGTGTGCAAGGCTGAGCGACGAGGCTGGCCTCTGGCCGGGCGCAAGCCTCCTCGTCAGCGCGGGAGACGTTCCCATAACGACGAACGATCTTTTGGTACCAGATCTAGTGGCGGGAGAAACGGCGGTTGCAGAATGCGGTTATGTAACCTATACAATTCACTATTCAAACGTCGGGGATGCGTATCAGAGGAACGCCACCCTCGTCGACGATTACGACGAGACTCGGATCGTGGTGGCCGATGACGGCGGAGGCGAAGATGACGGGAACGCCATCATCTGGCGCATCGGAGACCTAGCTGCAGGAAAAGAAGGATACGTGAGCTACACCGTCCGCCTGAAGGAGGGGGTGGCTGATGGCGAGGCGATCACTTCCAGCGGGTTTATCGATGGAGACCTGAGGGAGAAGGTCACCGATAATAACCGATATTCTGTCCAGGTGGCGGCGAAACCGGGCCCCAAAGCTGACGCTGGCCCCGATAGGACCATCAACTTAGGCGATTCTGTGATGATCGGCGGCATCCCTGCAGCGATGGGCGGCGACGGTGGGTACACTTACGTCTGGACCCCAGCGTCCGGCCTCGACAACCCATCCGAACCAAACCCCGTGGCTTCGCCCGCCAACACTACAGATTACACCTTGACGGTGACCGACAGGCGCGGATGTCAGGAGAGCGACGTGATCAGCATAACGGTAATAGAGCCGATTTTCTGCGGGATATCGGGACCGGATTCTGTCTGTGAAGACGGACCTACTGCCACCTTCTACTACGTGGGCGAAGATATTATGGGGTCTTCGGCCATCTTCACCCTCACCTGGAAGGTAGACGGACGGGTGGTGGGGTCCGGTGAGGAGGTGACCGTGAACTGGAGGGGTTACGAGTTCGGCACTCACAACCTGGATCTTGAGATAGTCAAGGAGAGTCCCGAGGGGATCATAGGGACAAAAAGCTGCAGGCAGGTGGTGCTCTATGTCGAATCGCCGAAGGCATCGATGACCTTGTTGTAACAACTGGATCGAGTAACATGGGTCTGCAGTCAGGTTTACCATTGAGATCGAGGGGTTGGTTCTGGGCGCTAGCAGCGGTCTTGCTATTTTCCCTCGTCGCCACGGCGACGGACGGAGATCTGGCGGGGCGGGAAGTTCTCTCGGGCGAAGTGTGTGTCTTTGAGCCCACGAGCCCATGTTCCAACTGCAGCTACCGATGGACGGCGTCGGACGGAAGCCCCCTCTCGTCGGACTCGATGGTCTTCAACTGGACTTCACCATCCGTCCGCGAATCGAAGACCGTCATCATCAACCTGACCATGGCGAACGATGACTGCTGCTCCGGCCAGGGAGAGATGGCGATCGTCGTCTCGCCCGTCCATGAGCCCCTTGTGTGCCCTGTCTGTGCCATCGTCTCCGAAGACGTCGTCTGCGCCGGGGCCACCATCAGCATGGAGACGGCAGATGATCCCGACTACCGGTTCCTCTGGGAGTCCACCGGCGGCGTCTTCAGCTCTTCGAACACCTCGAAGACGAACTGGACCGCCCCCGAAGATCCGGGAGAGTATACCATCCACCTGCTGGTATCGTCTGCCACCTTTGATTGCTCCTGCGGCACTTCAAAGGTCATCACGGTGGCCACTTGCAAACCTGAGATCCTGTTGGTGAAAGACTGCGTCTACGAGTCCCCCGTCCGGGTCGGCGACTTTGTGACCTACACCTACGAGGTGGAGAACGTCGGCGACCTCCCCCTGATGGAGGTGAACCTGACGGACACCCACGACTGGGGTCCCAGCTGTGATCCGACCTTAGTCAGCGGCGATTCCGGGGAGGACGGCGTCATTGACCCAGGCGAAGTGTGGCGTTACGAATGCAGCTACCAGATCCCTAACCCCTCCGACTACGACCAGCTTCTGACCATCATGGCAGCTCCAAGCACCGGCGCTGACGAGGCCCTGATCTTGAGCCTCACGAGGATGACCACACGGCTTGAGATCAAGCTTGAGAATATGATCGAGATGATGGACCGGTTCAACTTCAGCAGAGCTCAAATGACCGAGGGCGAGATATTATTCGACGGCAAAAACCTCACCCGTTATAACTACACGGACGCCGCCACCAGGGAGACTTTGAGCCTCGCCACCGATGAAGCCGGAATCGTCAGATGGTCTGAATACTACAGCCCGGTTCAGGACGCGGTCCTGACGAGGGAGAGGTCCCCCTCAGGCAAGCTGATCTCAGACTATTACCTCTCAAAGAGGACGAACGAAGGGCTGCTGATAGAGTATGACACGCCGTCGCCGGGATACAGTACCTACAACGCCACGGATTTTGATACCGGCGACACCCTGATCACGGTGATGAACGCCGCTGGGACGATCATCAGCCGAGAGTACCAAAAGACCCCAGGCTTGCCCCCACCCTATAAGAAGCGGGTCTGGGTCCACAACACCGCCTCCGTCACCGCCGTCGGCCCCGGCGGCGAGAATGTCACCGACTGGGACGTCTTCTCCCTGGAGGTGGAACTTCCCCAGCCCGATTTGAAGATCGATAAGAGGGCGGACCACGACTCGGTAGAGGCCGGTGGAGTTCTGAAGTACACCATCGATTACGCCAACGATGGGGACGCCGACGCCACCGGAGTCGTCATCGAAGAGACCTATGACGAGAACGTGACCTTCATCACTTCAACCCCCCCACCCGATCACGGTGCCGACAACATCTGGACCATCGATAACCTTTCACGAGGGGTTACTGGCTCGATCATCATCCTCGTCCGCGTCAACTCGAGCCTTGAGAGCGGCAGCACCCTTACAAACTTGGTCAACATCACTTCCGCTGAGAACGCCACCGACGAAGCGATGATCGAGACCGGGGTCACGGCTCCGGATCTGGTCGTCGAGAAGTTCGACGATCCAGACCCCGTCGACGCAGGTGGCGTTTTGAACTACACCATCGAGTACAGGAACGGGGGTGATGGCACCGCCCACGAGGTCGTCGTCTGGGAGACCTACAACGGTATGGTGGAGTTCCTATCGTCTGATCCCCTCCCGGACTTGGGGACAGACAACCTCTGGTCCGTCGGGAACCTCTCCGCCGGCGCTGGAGGGACGATCCAGATAAGCGTCAGGGTCTCCGACGGTGTCAGTAACGGATCGACCCTGAACAACACGGTCAACATCGCCTGTGACGAGAACCGGACCGCCAACGTCACCATCAACACCACCGTCAAAGGCCCGAGGCTGCGGATCGTGAAGACTGCCCCGAGCCTGGCAAGCCCTGGGAGCTTCTTCAACTACACCATCACATTCTGGAACGAGGGGACAGAAAACGCTACGAACGTGACCGTAACCGACATCCTGGACCCGAACGTCGGTTATATTGGTATCACCCCCCCATCCTCACCTCTTCCGAACGTAATTAGCGGCAATAAGCTATGGTGGTACATTGGAAACCTGGCCCCTGGTGAGGGGGGCACTATCACCATAGGCGTGAATGTGAGCACCAATCCTTCATTCAGCGTGATCCACAACTTCTGTAATATCTCCTCCAACGAATCTAAGGGCGATTTCGCTGAGGTCTGCACCCTCATCGTCTCCTCCCTCTGGATCAGAAAGTCCGCCGAGAAGTCCGAGTACTCGTCGGGGGATGAGGTCGTCTACACCATCAACTATGGGAATGCGATAAACTGTACCGATGCAAACGAGACAACGTGCATCGCGAGGAGCGTCGTCATCGTGGACCGTCTCCCGGATCTGGTGGAATATCTATCGGCGAGCCCTACCCCCAGCCGCGCGAGCGAGAAGGTCTTGGTCTGGGAGATCGGAGATCTCCTCGCCAACGAGATCGGATCGATCAACATAACGGTCAGGATACCAGAGAGGCAGGACGTCCGGTTCGATGAGAGCTCTTCGGTCAGCGGCGAGGGGTTCGTCTCCATAAGAGAGCGGCTATCCACCAGCCGCGAGCCCTACGACCTCATAAACCGCGTCAACATAACCGGAAATTACACGTGCAGAAACGGGTCCACCATCGTCAGCACCGATTCGTCGGAGGCGACGATCAACGTCGTCGACACTGGAACCGAGATATCCACCGTCGAGCACGGCTCAGGCTACTACGAGGAGGATAGGATAGCAAGGCTCAAAACCACCAATAAGAGCACGTCTATCGACAAGGAGATCTTCGCGAGCAGAAGTCCCACCACCTTCTCCCTCCTCAACGGCCGCACAATCGAGTACAACTCCTCCTGGACCGATACGACCTGCGCCAAAAATCGGATCCGGTCAGAGTCGGTGGGAGAAGACTATCGGTACGTGGAGGATATAGACAAGAGAAGCTCGTTTCTCTTGGACGAGAACCAGACCGTCTACGCCTCCGACTCAGAGTTTTCGGGAGGTATGGGCAGCGTCGGTTTCCTCAGGATCGATCCTGATACCGGCGATCTATTGATCTCCATCGACGAGGATTATCAAGGGAGCTTCAGGGTGGAGGAGTCGATCGATTCGTACGGGAGCAGCGTCTCCTACGAGAAGGGAGCGATCGGCGAGGGTTTCGTCTCCGCGGACCACAGGGTGGACGATTCCCAGAGGTCCTTTGAGCACGGCTCCGGCCATTACGAATCCGACGAGCTGATCGCCACCGGCACCATCTACAAGGATGGGAGAATGGTCTACCTCCCCACCGCCACGACGGCCGGAAGCCTCGTCCTCAACAGCTCGTCAAAGTGGCACGAGGGGACCTCCACCAAGGGGGATGAACATCTCATAAGCGAGAGGGTTAGCTCTGCAGACTACGTCGATATGGAGACGGTCTCTGACACCTCGTCGGTCTCGATCTTGGGGGAGTTTGAGGGAAGGCAGGACGTCAAAGCCGTCGTCGGTGGGGGACCTCATGAAGAGGAGAAGGTCGTCATCGACCAGACCTTCCTCGGCCGCTACCAGGTCGCCACCGCCATCGGAATCTACAAAGCTCCCACCTACCTGGAGCCTCACGTCAACGTAACGAAGGAACAGATCGCATGGGGTGAGGACGCGGTACAGTTCAAAATTAACGTCACCAACGACGGGAACAAAAACCTGGGGCCTGTCGTCGTTTCAGACCTTCTCCCGCCGGGCCTCTTCTTCATCAACTCCAGCCTGAGGCCCGAGACGGAGGAAACACGGCTCAACTGGACGATCCTCTCCCTACCGATGGGCGGGATGATAACGATAGACGTCTGGGCTGGGATTTCGGGTGCGGGAGCAGCCGGAAGAAACGTCGTCACAGTCTTTGCCGATTACGATGGAGGGAAGGTGACGGCCGAAGACGGCTGCGTCGTCGTTACCTCCGGGCTTCACCTCTGGCCCGAACCTCCGATCGAACCGGAGGACGAAACTGTGGCGGAAGAGAACGACTCGGAGGCATGCGAGCCCTGGTATCCGCCGGACTGGAACCTGACTGGCGGCGGGCTTTATATGGAGATGGAAGACCCAGAGAACGTCCTCTGCTGCGACCTCAACTATCCCTTCTGACCTTGCCTCGGGCGAGAGAGGCGAATACCCCAATGACGCAGAGGAGGACGAAGACCGAAAGGATCGCGGTCACAGCCCTCAAGAACGAGGGGTAGACCTCCGGCGTCACCTGGACCCGTCCTATGAAGATCGAAAGGGCGGTCATGGCGATCGCCATGGACGTCATCATCCCGATCGACCTCATCGTCCCCACCATCCCCGAGGCTACGCCGTAATACCTCTTCTCGACGGAACTCATGATGGCGTTGGTGTTCGGCGATGAGAAGAAGGCGAACCCGAGCCCCAGGAGGGCGAGGATGGCGACTATGAGGTGGAGGCTCGTATCGTAACCTATGGTGAACGCGAGGAGGAAGAGCCCCGTGGCCGTGATCCCCATCCCTATCGACGCCACCACCTGGGCCTCGATCCTGTCGGAGAGTTTTCCGGCCCACGACGAGAGCGCCGCTTGGACCGCGGGCTGAGCCGCGAGGACCAGTCCGGCGTTTAGGGGAGAGAGGCCCTTCACCGTCTGCAGGTAGAGGGTTAGAACGAAGGAGACGGCGAAGGTCGCTCCATAATTGATCAGAGCTGCGAGGTTTGAGAGGGCGAAGACCCTGTTATCCCGGAAGAGCCGGACGTTCAGGACAGGGCTTTTGCTCTTCAATTCCACCCATCCGAAGGCGAGAATCCCCACAACTCCCAGGATGAGGTAGGCCGCTCCCGCTGCGGAGGGGAGGCTTGTGAGGCCGTGGACCGCCGAGACGAGGGCGAAGGCGTAGATCACAGAGCCTGTCAGGTCGAACCTCTCGCCGGCAGCCTCGACCCATTCTCCCTTCAGTTTTCTGAGGGTCATGAGGACGACACCGAGGCCCAGAGGCACATTGACTAGAAATATGCTTCTCCAGCCGAGGTACTGGGTGAGGACTCCGCCGAGGAAGGGGCCGAGAGATAGGCCGAGGTAGACGGCGGTGACGTTGATCCCGAGGGCTCTGCCCCTCTCACCCGGCGGAAATACGGAGGTGAGGAGGGCAACGGACGTCCCGAAGATCATGGAGCTTCCCATTCCCTGGAAGAACCGGAATATTATCAGGATCGTGCTCGAAGGCGGAAATGCGCAGAGGAGGGAGAAGATCGTATACGTCGCCATCCCCAGGGTGAAGAACCTCTTCCTCCCCCAGATGTCGGCGGCCCTCCCCAAAGGCACCATGAAGACTGCCATGGAGAGGAGATGGGCGGTCACGACCCACCCCAGGAGGACTGCGTCCATCCCGAACTCGACCCCGATCGGCGGCAGGGCGACGTTTATCGATGAGTTTATGAAGGCGGGAAGGAAGGCGGCGACGGTGGCTATGAAAAGGACGCTTCTTTTGCACTCGGCTTCGCACATCCCTTCGGGGATTTGCGAGGTGATATTTACCTCCTCCCCTCGGCGAAAGCAAGGGCGCCTCTTCAAAAGAGTTCCCATGGATAAATATAAATCACATACGAAATTAATATGTAGATCATGAAGATCGTGGGAATCTGCGGCAGCCCTCGGGAGAAGGCGACGGATCACGTCCTCAAAGAGTGCCTCAAGATGCTGGAGGTGAGAGGGTTTACGACCTCCTTCTTCGCCGTTCGGGGAAAGAGGATCAGCCCCTGCCTCCACTGCGATTTTTGTCTAAAGAATAAGGAGTGCCGGATCAAAGACGAGATGTACGAGCTCTATCCCCTCCTCCAGGAGGCGGACGGGATCGTCTTCGCCACCCCCGTCTACAACGGAGGCGTGAGCGCCCAGACGAAAGCGGTCATGGACCGGTGTCGTGCCCTGGTGGCCGCTGACTTCAATTTTTTCAGGGGAAAGAGGGGGATGGCGATAGCCGTCGGAGGAGATCGGATGGGCGGTCAGGAGCTGGCGATCCAGCAGATCATCACCTTCTACGTCTTAAACGGAGTCGTCCCCGTGGGTGGCGGGTCCTTCGGCGCAAACCTCGGAGCTACCTTCTGGTCGAAGGACACCTTGGAGGGGGTCAAAGAAGACGAGGAGGGATTTCGAACTCTCCGAAAGACGGTCCGCAGGTTTTCCGACGAGCTGAAGGGCCAAAAGTCCAGATAGGAAAAATAAATCAAGGTGTGAAGGGATATAGAAACTAGAAACGAAGATAGGAGCAGACATAGAAGCTGATGGGGAGCGAAGATATGACCGAGAGAGGGGCCAAGAAGAGAAAGGTGGTCTGGGGGGTCACCGGGAGCGGCGACCGGATCCGGGAGACGGCCGAGATCATGACGGAGATGAGGCGAAAGTACGAAAATGAGGTCGAGATCCGGGTCTACATCTCCAAGGCCGGAGACCAGGTGGTGAAGTACTACAAGCTCTTTCCGGAGCTTGAGGCGGAGTTTGACAAGATCTGGGTCGAGGCGAACGCCAACGCCCCCTTCCTCGCAGGCCAGGTCCAGATGGGCCGGTTCGAGTTCATGCTGATCGCTCCCGCCACCTCCAACACCGTCGCCAAGATATCCCTCCGGATCGCAGACACCATGCTCACCAACGCCGCCATCATGAGCCAGAAGGTCCTCCTCCCCCTCTACATCATGCCGTCAGACTTCCGGGAGGGCGAAGTCACAACGAAACTGCCCGACGGACGAGACCTGAAGCTTATGATAAGAAAGGAGGACGTCGAGCACGTAAAGAAGCTGGCGGCGATGGAGGGGGTCATCATGCTGGAGAGGCCAGAGGATATACCAAAAATATTTGAGAAGCATTTCGGTCAACGGTGAGAGGCGACGAAAAGAAGGTAAATACGTCCGAGATGGCCGGATCGGGTCTGGTGGTGGCGAATCCCCCCAAATTCTAGCCACCTTCAAAAACTACTTCGAGTAGAATGAGCTTGATGGAACGGAACGGTTCAGGAGGACTTCAGCTCCTTGAGCCTGCTGATCTTGTTCATCACCTGGTCGGTCTCGGTCCTCTTGTTCGTCTCCAGGAAATCGATTATGTCGTAGAGCCCCTTCTTCAGCTTGTAGATCCTGTAAGGCCTTCCCTTTCCGGGGTTCTTCTCGTCCCTTTCGGCGATCCAGTCGAGCTTTCGAAGCTCCCTCATGGCGATGCTGACCTCCGGCTGCCGGAGATCCGATCCCATCTCGATCTCCCGACTGGTGGCCTCGTCTACGCAGGCGAGATACGTCAACACCTTCGCCACGTTTCTTTTGAGGCCGATCTTCATCAGTATCGATGCGAACTCCTCGCGCTCAACGTTCTGAGCGGGTAGTGAAACATTCCTCAATCCGGTCACCATTGGCTTGGTAGTTATAGATCCATATATAAGTTTCGTTCAAAATAATTATAACCTAATCCGGACCGGGCGAAGGATAACGATCGATTCAATCTCCCAAATCGAAACTGATTTTACCAATCCCCTCCTGACTACAAGCCCGATATATTATTCGGCTTATGAGGCGAATATTATGAGGAAACTCTACATCAACGACAGCTATCTCAAAAGCTTTGAGGCGAGGGTGGAAGAGGTCACAGACGGCAAGTTCGCAGTCCTGGAGAAGACCGTCTTCTACCCCAACTCTGGTGGCCAGCCTCACGATACGGGTGTTTTTGTCCGAGACGGCGAGACTTTTCCCGTCGTCTATGTCGGCCTCTTCGACGGCAAGATCAGCCACGAGCTGGGGCGGGAGGGGCTCGTCTCCGGAGACGAGGTGACGGGGACGATCGACTGGGATCGGAGGTACCTGTTCATGAAAAGCCACACCGCCTGCCACCTACTCTCCGCCGTTATCTTCAGGGAGACGGGGGCGATGATCACGGGAAACCAGATCGGAGAGGATAGGTCCAGGGTCGACTTCAGCCTTGAGGAGTTCGACCGATCCGAGCTCGCCGAGTACGTCGACGATGTCAACGCGATAATCAAAGAGGACAGGCCCGTAAAGACCGCGGTCCTTCCGAGAGAAGAGGCGATGAAGATCCCGGACCTGGTGAGGCTCGCAAAGGAGGTTCCAGATCGAGAAGAGATAAGAATCGTGGAGGTGGAGGGGATCGACCTTCAGGCCTGCGGCGGGACCCACGTCAGAAGGACCGGCGAGATAAAAGGCATAAAGATGCTGAAGGCCGAGAACAAGGGCAAGTCCAACCGGCGGGTCTACTTCAACGTTTTGGATGGTGACTGAGCTTGGACGAGATGGAGCTTTTGGGAAAGACGAGGGTCAGGGTCAAAGACGGGCGGGTCGTCGAGACCGACGAGCCCGTAATCAGGTGGTGTCCTCTCTTCGAGAAGGTCCGGGGGATTAAGGAGATCAATTCGGAGGCTGCCGCCGCCAACATGGAGTTTCGGATAAAAGAGCACGGGATGTTCACCCCAAAAAGGAAGCTGGAGATGGACGTCTTCGTCGGCTTTGGCGCCTCCGAGGTGATGATGACGGCGACGCGGCAGGGTCTCATCGAGGCGGCGGTCACCGTTTGCGACGGCGCTGGAACGGTGGTGACATCAAACCCGAGCCTCATCCAGGGGATGGGCGGATGGATCTCGGGGCTCGTCGAGACCGATCCGATCCCCGAGGTCTTGGCAGGGATCGAGACGAGGGATGGAATAGTCCTGGACCCGAATACCGCCAAGATCGATCAAGTGGCAGGAGCGAGGATCGCCGCAGAGAGGCACTCGAAGTTTGCGGTCACCGTCGCCGATGCCGACACGGCCGAAGAGCTGCGGCGTCTGGAAAAAGAGCTGGGTGTCCAGATCCTGATCGTGGGGGTTCACCTCACGGGGATCGGCGAGGAGGAGACTGACCGGCTCCTGGCCTCTGCCGATATCGTCACCAGCTGCGCCTCAAAGTCCATTCGGGAGAAGGTCAGGCCCCTCGTCCAGGTGGGGACGGCGGTGCCCTTATTCGGTCTGACGAGATGGGGAAAAGAGGTCCTGGTGGAGAGAGCAAAAGAGGTGGACCGGCCGATCCTGATAAACACGATGCCTCTGCCGGTCCTGCCAGGGAATAAGCAGCCGCGACCGCTGGTCTAAGCCAAAAAGGGGTTTTGGCCAGGTTTTACAGACAGGGCAGGTACATCTCGTTTCCGGTGCTGATCTCCTCCCTGATGTTGAAGTCGCCTATGTAGGTCCCGCCATAGGTCATGATGGCGACGCCATCGTAGCCGTCTTTCACCCGGGCCCCCAGCCGGGCCGTGCCCCGCCCCTCGGAGGCGATCGAGTAGATCGATCCGTTATCGTTCTGGAATATGGTGGTGTCCTTGATCAGGTACTCTATATCGGTGTAGCTCTCGGAGACTACCGTTCCCACCGCGTAGTTCTTGGCGCAGAGGGCGTTACGAAGGTCGCCCTCCTCGGATTGGAAGACGCCCCACTCGTTGAAGAACATCGAGCTGTTGTCGACGTAGGCGGTCTGGGTCCTGGAGACAGTCCCGCTACCTTCGGTCCCCACAACGAGTTTCTGGCCTGCGATTCCACTGTCGGTCTGGTAGATCTTCATCTCGTCGATGTAACCGCTCAGGTATATGTGCGAATGTTCCGTGAGGTCTCCGGCGTAGTCCCAAGTTGCAAAGCCAGCCGGTGATATCAGCATCACAGAAAGGACGATAAGCGGCAGCAAAACTCTGGCCTTCATGATAAACCCCTTTACTCTACTCTCATATTCTTGTACATCGTTATAAATCTGATGGGGGCTCGCCACTCTCGAATTGGAGGGCTCGTTCTTTCCCTTCACCAGGTGCCCAGGCGGGCCACGCTCTGCCCCTGAGACGATATATCGTATACCGGCACGCTCTCTTTCTGGGATGAGGCGTCCTCCTTGATCAGATACTCCACCCCGGCGTTGCTCTCAGAGATCAGTGAGCCCACCTCCCGGTTCTTGGCGCGAAGAGCAGACCTGAGATCGCTTTCAGAAGATTGGGGCTCATAAGGATGGTAGTAGAACTCGCCCTGGACGTTGAATGATATCTCGCACTCGTCGACGTAGCTGGTCACAGTCCTGGTGGCGGTCCCGCTCCCTCGGGAGGCGTAGGCGAGCTTCGAGCCCGCCAAATCCTCTTCGGTCTGGTAGACGAAGATCTCGTCCATGTAACCATTCAGAGAGATAGTCGAGCGCTGAGAGACGTTTTTGGCTATATCCCAGTCCGCCAATCCCGGTGATGAGAGGGTCACGAGCAGGGCGGCGAGCAGCAACAAGACTCTGACCTTCATGAATCGACCTCTTTTACCAAACCCTCATTTTGGCGCCTTCATTATAAATCTGATGGGACTCAAGACCCAAAATTAGGGACTTTCAGCGCCACGCCTCTCTCCTCGCCCCTTCTTTCCTCGTCTTCTCTTTTTTGGTGGGCTTTTTCTTATTTTGTCGATCCGGCTCTCCAGGGCCGGTTTCAGGTCGGAGTTCACCTCGCCCGAGTACCGGTCGATCCGGGCAGCGATGGCGAGCTTTGCAGCTAAAGCGCGAGCGGCCCGGCCCCGAAGACTCCGAGCCGTTCCTCCGACAGCGGGGTGCCGATAGATCATGCCGTGCTTTGGTGAGGGGGCCTTTCCCCGGAGGTGCTTGAAGAGGGCCTTCTCCGCCCCCATCACCTGGATCGCCGAGGCCGGCATCTCCGAGAGGCGTTTCAGCCCTCCAGCCCGCGAGATCATCCGAGCTGCGAGGAGCGGTCCTGCGAGATTTGAGAGGTTCGGAGCGATCTGGGCCGTCGCCGTCTCCAGACTCTTCTGGACCGACTCGCGGGTCTCACGAAGATCGATGACGGATCTGGCGAAGACCCCGATCGACTCCTCCTCTTCGGCCAGGGCTTCGGCGAGGGCTCTGCCCCGGAGGCGGCGATCGTCGTGAAGTCGGGACCACTCGTAGAGCCTCTCCTCCAGCCGGTTCACCGCCTCGTTCAGGTCGTCGAGGGCCTCGATTGTCTGGAGGAGTTCCGCCTCGGCTCCGGCCGATGCCCGGAGCTTTTTTACCACGAGGTCCAGGGCCGTCGACCGGAGGGCGGCGTTGTACTCGGAGTCGTCCCCGAAGAGCCCCGCCGCCAGGGCGATGGCGCGAAGGTCGGGCTGGAAGGCCTCCCCGCCTTTGGCCCAAACCGACGCGCCAAACCCCGAGTCGGCCGCCTCCGAGATCTCCATCAGACGTTCTGCCATCTCGTCTGAGCTTCCGCCAAGGGAGACCTCACCGGATTCGCTGTCGAGGGTTCCAAACCAGGTCGTGATTTTCATTCTGACTTCCCTTATTCCGCCAGGTCCAATATTACTTTCGCCCCGCCGGAAGTAAGTTTATCTACCATGAAGGCGACTTGAGTATTGCCTCTCTATTAAAAACTGGAGGTCAAATATCATGAAAGCAGCCGTCGATCAGATTTTGGCTCGGCTGCGGGACCAGAACGTAGAGGTTCCCGCAGACGAGGTCGAGAGCCGCATGAGGCTCGTTGTGGCGAAATTTGGATTCTCAACATTTGGTCTTGCATTAAGATCAAAGTGTGGACCAGTCTGGCCCAGTAATCCAAAGGGGTCGGTCTAATGGAACCAATGGATTCTGGCAGGTTTCCTATAGAACCAAGGAATCTAGCCGGATTTACCGACCCGCTAGAACTTCAGAATCTGGCTGGATTACGTGATCCGTTGGAACTCCAGAATCTAGCTGGATTACGTGATCCGTTGGAACTCCAGAATCTAGCTGGATTACGTGATCCGTTGGAACTCCAGAATCT
>Ga0116164_10001275_pt1 | contig 19224 bp, 12 predicted proteins | sample AD_UKC109_MetaG_FD_89888 | JGI IMG/M metagenome (GOLD analysis project Ga0116164, IMG submission 89888) | Active sludge microbial communities of municipal wastewater-treating anaerobic digesters from Hong Kong - AD_UKC109_MetaG | ecosystem: Engineered > Bioreactor > Anaerobic > Digestate... | reverse complement strand
GAGGCGGACAAAAACCCGCGCGGATGGCTGAATGAAAGAGAAGGCTGAGGATCGGGAGGCATATTTCATGAAAATACTGATGATCGATATCGATACGCTCCGGGCGGACCATCTGGGCTGCTATGGCTACGAACGGAACACCTCGCCCAACATCGACGCGATCGCGCAGGACGGCTGCCTGTTTACGGACTATTATTGTTCGGACGCGCCCTGCCTGCCCTCGCGCGCGGCCCTTTTTACAGGGCGATTCGGGATTCACTCCGGCGTTGCCGGACACGGCGGCACGGCGGCGGACCTGCGCCTTGAGGGCGAAAGCAGGAATTTCCGCGATTCCTGCGCGGCGACGAACCTGCCTGCCGTGCTGCGCAGCTACGGCATGCACACCGCGTCGGTTTCAACCTTTGCCGAGCGGCACGGGGCGTGGTGGTTTGCGGCCGGGTTTAACGAGATGTACAATCTCGGCAAGGGCGGCGACGAAATCGCGCAGGAGGTGACGCCCGTCGCGCTGGACTGGCTGGAGCGCAACAAGGACCGCAAAGACTGGTTTTTACATGTGCATTACTGGGACCCGCATACGCAGTATCGCACGCCGGCGGAGATCGGCAATCCGTTTGAGGGACAGCCGAGCGGCGCGATCGACTGGATCGATCAAAGCACGCTGGACGAACACAAAAAGATGTGCGGCTTCCACAGCGCGCTGGAGGCGACGGGGTATACGGACGCGATCGACAAAGGGCGCGAGCTGCGCTCCGTCGGGCGGATCGAAACGCTTGACGACGCCCGCCACAATGTGGACGGGTACGATGTTGGCGTTTACAACGCGGATCTTGGCGTCGGGCAGATCGTCGCCTGGCTCAAGGAGCAGGGCGTGTACGAGGACACCGCGATTCTGGTGACCGCCGACCATGGCGAAGACCTCGGCGAACTCGGCCGCTACAGCGAGCATGGCTGCGCGGACTATCCGGTCACGCGGCTTCCGCTCGTCGTCAAGTGGCCCGGCGGACAAACCGGCGCAAGCAAAATCGGCGGGCTGCACTACAACACGGACCTGATTCCGACGCTGATGCAGCTGCTCGGCGCGGAGAACATCCACATTCCGTTCGAGGTGCATCTGAAAAACATGTTCGGCCCGAACTACCGGCAGATCTATCTTGGACTGCTGATGGAGCGCTACGACGGAAAAAGCTTTGCAAACAGCATCCTGACCGGAAGCGAGGACGGCTATGAGTATCTCGTCGTTACCTGCGCGACGCACGCCGTCCAGCGCGCGGTGATCTTCGACGGCTACATCTTCATCCGCACCTATCACGACGGCTATTGCTTGTTTGACGACGAAATGCTGTATGATATCCATAACGACCCGCATGAGACGAAAAATCTTGCGCACGAACTGCCGGATGTGGCGCACAAGGGCGGATACCTGCTGGAACGCTGGGTGGCAAAGCAGATGACCGCGGGCGCGCAGCGCTGCACCGTCGACCCGATCTGGACCGTTGTCGCCGAGGGCGGCGGCTATCACAGCAAGGGCCAGCTGCCGAAGTATCTCGAACGGCTGGAAGCGACGGGCCGCAAGGACGCGGCCGACGCGCTGCGAGCCAAATATCCGCCGAAGCGGCCGTAATACGACGGCGCGACGGGTGGAAAAAAGGAGCAACGGACCATGAGAAAAAACGTCAGCCTGCTGATCAAACCCGCGTCGAGCCTTTGCAACCTTCGATGCAAATACTGCTTTTACGCGGACGTGGCGGCAAACCGCGCGCTGAAGAACTACGGGGTGATGTCTCCGGAAACGGAGGAGCGCCTCATCCGCGCCGCGCTGGAGGAAGCCGGCGACGGCGGATCGGTCGGCTTCGCATTTCAGGGCGGCGAACCGACGCTCGCGGGGCTGGATTATTTTCGGACGTTTGTTGCGCTCGTGCGCCGCATATCGGGCGGAAACGTCTCCGTTTCCTATTCGATTCAGACCAACGGAATGGTGATCGACGACGAATGGGCGGCGTTTTTTAAGGAAAACAATTTTCTCGTCGGCCTGTCTATCGACGGCGGGCTCGACTCGCACGACAGAAACCGCGTGGACGCGGAAGGAAAAGGGACATGGAAGCGCGCGACAAAAACGCTGCGCTGTCTGCAGGCGCACGATGTGGACACGAACCTGCTCTGCGTCGTGTCCCGCGGTATCTCCCGAAGCCCGCTGGGCGTTTATAAGGCGCTCAAGAAACTCGGCGCACAGTATTTGCAGTTCATTCCCTGCCTCGATCCGCTGGAGGCCGAGCGCGGCAGCTATCCGTTTTCGCTTTTGCCGGAGGATTATGGAAAGTTCCTCTGCACGCTGTTCGACGCATGGTACGACGACTGGAAGGCGGGGCATTACGTCAGCGTCCGCCTGTTCGACGATTATGTGCATCTGCTGCTGGGCCTGCCCGCCGGCACCTGCGCGACGACCGGGCGCTGCGGCACGTGCTTCATTTCCGAAGGGGATGGCGGATTGTATCCCTGCGATTTTTTCGTTCTGGACGAATGGCGTCTGGGTTCGGTGAACGACGGGCGCACCCTTGGTCAGATCGCTTCGTGCGAACGCGAACGCAGGTTCCTGTCGGAGAGCGCGGCAAAGCCGGAAGAGTGCGCGTCCTGCCGGTGGCGGAGTCTCTGCAACGGCGGCTGCAAGCGGGACTGGTATAGAGCGGACGGAAAGAATCATAACTATTACTGCCCGGCGTTTCGCACGTTCTTTGCGTATGCGGAAGAACGGCTTATGCAGATCGCCGCGGCGGAACGATCGGCGATGCGCGGCGGCGCGTTCTGAAGACGCTCCGGAAAGGACGATGGACGCAGATGAAAGTTTCGGCGTATTGCAACCCGCTGAACCTGAATTACCGGTATCAGCTGATGAAGGCGACCGCACAAGTTAGGGCGTTTCGCGAGGCGGCGGACCCGTCCGTGGTTGCGTTTAAGGGCAGGTATTACCTGTTTGCATCCATGAGCGGAGGGTTCTGGACGAGCGGCGACCTGCTCAAGTGGGACTATCACGAATCGAGCGGTCTGCCCGTTCACGACTATGCGCCGGATGTGCGCGTAATCGGGGACTATCTGTATTTCTGCGCGTCGAAGCGCACGAAAAAGTGTACGATCTACCGCACGCGCGATCCGCTGGCTGCGCCGTTCGAGGCGGTGTCCCGTCCGTTTGCGTTCTGGGACCCAAACCTGTTTGAGGACGACGACGGTCGCGTCTATTTTTACTGGGGATGCTCCAACCAGACGCCGGTCTACGGCGTGGAGATGGACCCGGAGCGCATGACCCCGATCGGGCAAAAACAGGGGTTGATCTTCGATTGCAGTGGCGACCATGGCTTTGAGCGGACGGGCGAGGAGCATGTGCTTGCAAAGCCGAAATCGTTCGGGCAAAAGCTGATGCGCGCCGCGTTTGGAACGGCGCCGTATATCGAGGGCGCCTGGATGACCAAGCACGGCGGCCGGTATTATCTGCAGTACGCCGCGCCGGGCACGGAATACAACGTGTATGCGGACGGCGTTTATGTGGGCGATCATCCGCTCGGGCCGTTTGCCTATGCGAAAAACAATCCGTTTTCCTACAAGCCCGGCGGCTTTATTCAGGGCGCCGGGCATGGCAGCACGCTTGAGGACCGTTTCGGCAATCTCTGGCATGTTTCGTCGATGCGCATCAGCGTCAACCATTCGTTCGAGCGGCGGATCGGGCTCTTTCCCGCGGGATTCGACCACGAAGGCGAGCTTTTCTGTAACCAACGGTATGCCGACTGGCCGCAGGCCGTGCCGCAGGCGCGGTTTGACCCCTGGAACGAGCCGGAATGGATGCTGCTGTCCTATTCAAAACAAGCGACGGCGTCCTCACATACGGACGGCCACGCGCCGAAAATGGCGGCGGACGAAGACGCGCGCACCTGCTGGCAGGCGGCGTCCGCCGGTCCCGGGGAATGGCTCATGCTGGACCTCGGCAAGGCGATGGACGTCCACGCCGTGCAGGTCAATTTTGCGGACAGCGGCACGTCCGCCGCGCTGCCGAAGGACGCGGTGGTGGACGGCCAGTTCCCAATGAAACGCTATATCGAGCAGAGGCCGCTTTTCACGCGCTGGCTGCTGGAAACGTCGGTCGACTCCGAAACGTTTGAAACGCTCTGCGACAAACGGGATGCGCAAACCGACCTGCCGCACGATCTGGCCGTGCCGGACAATGCGGTTAAGGCGAGATACGTGCGCCTGACGATAACGGAACTGCCTTACGGACAGAAGGCGGCGGTCTCAGGGCTGCGCGTGTTCGGAAAAGGCGACGGCGAGCCGCCGGAGCAGACCGCGGACGTAACGGCCAAGCGTACCGGCCCGCTGGACATGACCGTTCGCTGGCAAAAGTCCGGCGCGGTCGGGTACAGCGTGCTTTGGGGCTATGCGCCGGACAAGCTTTATCACAGCCGGACGGTATTCGGCGCGGAGCATGCGCAGATCGGCGCGCTCAACAAAGGGCAGGCCTGCTGCGTGCGCGTGGACGTGTTCAACGAGGCGGGAATCACGCACGGGGCCGTCGTTTATCCGGACTGACGAACGGACGGTCCAGAAAGCATTTAACGAGGTAAGTATATGAAATCGATCGTGCGCGCAACGACCGCCGCGGGAATATCGCAGCGCGAGCTCGAACATGATGCCATCGCCCGCAGGGCCGCGGCGGAGGGGATCGTGCTGCTGAAAAACGAAAACTGCGCGCTGCCGCTAAGTCCCGGCCCGGTCGCGCTTTACGGCGCGGGCGCACGACGTACGCTCAAAGGTGGCGTCGGCAGCGGAGAGGTTCGCGAGCGCAGGAGCGTTTCGATCGAGCAGGGGCTGGAAAATGCGGGCTTCACGATAACGACCAAACGCTGGCTCGACGACTACGACCGGCAGCTTGCCGCGAAGCAGGCGGCCTGGAAGGCGGACATCGAACGGCGGGTCCGCTGGAAAGGCATACCGGCTGCGTTTCGCGAGGTGTCCCTGCACCCGTTCCGAATCCCGACCGGCAGGCGGATCGACGACGACGACCTGCATAAATCCGGCACGGACACGGCGATCTACGTGATCGCGCGGCAGGCCGGGGAAGGAAAGGACCGCAAGCTCGAGCCGGGAGACTTTTACCTGGACGAAACGGAGCGCGCAAACCTGGAGCTGCTGTGCCGGTCTTATCAAAAGACGATTGTCGCGCTGAACACGGGCGGCATGATCGACCTCGATTTTCTCGACGATAGGAAGGGCGTCGACGCGTTGATCGATTTCGGGCAGTGCGGACAGCAGGGCGGGAACGCCTTTGCGGACGTCGTTTCCGGCGCGGTCAGCCCGTCCGGCAAGCTGACGGACACATGGGCCGCGCGATACGAGGACTACCCATCGGCGGACGTTTTCGGCGCGTCGATTGAGCACGCGGCGTATCCCGAAGGGATCTTCGTCGGATACCGGTATTTCGATACGTTCGGCGTCGAGCCGCGCTTTTCGTTTGGCTACGGGCTGTCCTATACGGCGTTTTCGATCGAAACAACAAGCGTATCGGTAAAAGGCCCGCTGGTCGACGTGACCGTGGCGGTAAAGAATACGGGCGCAGTCTGCGCGGGCAAGGAAGTCGCGCAGGTCTATCTCTCCGCACCAAACGGAACGCTGGAGCGGGAATCGCAAAGCCTTGCCGCGTTTAAAAAGACGGAACTGCTCGAACCCGGCAAAAGTCAGGAACTGACGCTTTCGTTCGACCTGACGGATTTTGCGGCTTACGACGGTGCCACGGCAAGCTGGCTGCTGGAAAGCGGTGAATATCTCGTCCGGGTCGGAAATTCGTCGCGCAACACGCGAATCGCCGCTGTGCTGGCGCTGGACGGACGCGCCGTGACGCGGCGCGGGACAAATATCTGTCCGCCGGAAGCGCCGGTTGAGGAGATTGCGCCGCCGCACCGCGAACAAGCCACGGCGCCCAACGACGTGCCGCGATTTTCGATCTGCGCGGCGAACCTCGTTTCGGCGGAACCATCGCCGCCGGAGGAACCGCGCGACGAAGCGGTCGAAGCGCTGCTCGGCGCGCTTAGCGAAAAGGAGCTGGTTTCCCTGACGGTCGGCGGGGGCTTAGTCGGCTGGCGCTATAATCTTGCGCCGGGGGCGGCCGGCACAACGACCAGCCGGCTGGTCAAAAAAGGCATCCCGAACGTCTGTCTGGCGGACGGCCCGGCGGGGCTGCATCTGTTCCCCGAGATGGTCATCACAAAAAGCGGCGGACAGAAATATCTCGAAATGCCGGAAACTTACGACTTTGGAATACTCAAAAAGCTCAAAGGCTTGTTTGTCGGCACCGAAAAAGACGGGACCGTGCACTATCAGTATGCGACGGCATGGCCGATCGAGACGGTGCTTGCGCAGAGCTGGAACACGGCGCTGCTGGAAGAGATCGGCGCGGCGGTCGGCCGGGAAATGCTGGAGTTCGGCGTGACGCTCTGGCTCGCGCCGGGCATGAACATCCACCGAAACCCGCTCTGCGGCAGAAATTTCGAATATTATTCCGAGGACCCGGTTCTGACGGGAAAAATGGCGGCCGCGCTGACGCGCGGCGTACAGCGCCACGGCGGGGTCGGCGTCACGATCAAGCACTTTGCCTGCAACCATCAGGAAAACGACCGGATGAAGGTCTCAAGCGACCTTTCCGAGCGTGCGCTCCGCGAGATCTACCTCAAAGGCTTCCGGATCGCGGTGCGCGAAAGCGATCCGATGGCGCTGATGACGAGCTACAACCGGGTCAACGGGGTCTATACCGCAAACTCGCACGACCTCTGCACGACGGCGCTTCGAAACGAATGGGGATTTCGCGGCGCTGTGATGACGGACTGGAGTTCGACGGGCGACCACAACGGAGAGCACGCGCTCTGCATTCCCGCGGGGAACGACCTGATCATGCCGGGCAACAAAAAGGCGGAAAAAGAGGTGCTTCGTGCGGTTCGCGACGGGCGGGTCACACACGAACAGCTGACCGTCTGTGCGCGGCGTATTTTGACGATGACGATGCGCAGCGGCGTCGCCATGGAGCGCTGAAGGACGAAGGAGGGATTCGTATGCGGGCAACCCATCTGAGAACGGAATATCTGGAAAACCCACTGGCGATCGATATCCGGCCGCCGCGGCTTTTCTGGCGCTGCGCCCCGGAAAACGGGGAGGCGACGCAGCGCGCATATCGCATTGCGGCGCGAAGCGAAACGGGCGAACCCCTCTGGGACAGCGGCAGGGTGGAGTCCGCGCGCACGACGCATATCGCATATGAAGGCGTGCCGCTGAAAAGCCGCTCACGCGTTTTTTGGCGCGTAAAGCTTTGGGACGAAACGGGTGCGGAAGGCGAATGGAGCGAGGAAGCGTGGTTTGAAACCGGGCTGTGCGATCCTTCCGACTGGTCGGCAAAGTGGATTGCCGCGCCGTTCGTTCCTTCAAAAAAGCAGCGGTATCCCGCGGATTATTTTCAAAAAACGATCCGGGTTCAAAAGCCTCTTCAAAGCGCGCGGCTCTATGCGGCCGCCTGCGGGATCTATTTTGCACAGTTCAACGGCGTTCGCGTCGGCGACGACCGGCTGGCGCCCGGATATACGGATTATCCGAAGCGGATGCAATATCAGGCCTATGACGTGACGCATTTGATCCGGCAGGGCGAAAACACGCTGACCTTCGCACTCGGCGACGGGTGGTTTCGCGGGAACATCGGCGCATACAACCTCCGCTGCGTCTACGGGACGCAGACGAAGCTGCTTGGGCAGTTGGAACTGCGTTATGCGGACGGCGACGCGCAGACCGTCGGAACGGACGGAAGTTTTTTCTGGAACAACGACGGGCCGATACGTGAAAACGACCTGAAAGACGGGGAGGTCTTCGACGCGAACCGGCGGCCGGATTTTCGGGAGCACGCGAAGGAAACGACATATAAAACAAAGCTCGTCTGCTCGAACAACGTGCCGGTGCGCGAGCACGAGCGCCTTTTTGCACGGCTGATCCGCACGCCGAACGGGCAGGACGTGCTCGATTTTTCGCAGAATATCGCAGGTTACGTCGCGTGCAGGGTCCCCGCCGCGCCGGGGAAAACGACGACGCTGCGGTTCGGCGAGACGCTGGACAAAGACGGCAACTTCACCCAGAGCAACCTGCAGATTTCGACGCATCCGAAGCATCCCACGCTGCAGCGGGTGGAGATCGCCTGCACGGACGAGCCGTTTTCTTACAAACCCGAGTTTTGCGTGTTCGGGTTTCGCTATGTGCTTGCGGAAGACTGGCCGGGGGCGGTCGACCCCGCGGATTTCACCGCGATCGCGGTATATTCGGATATGGAGCAAACGGGCTCGTTTTCCTGCGACCATCCGCTCGTCGACAGGCTCGTGGAGAACACGCGCTGGAGCATGAAGGGCAATTTTCTCGACGTGCCGACCGACTGCCCGCAGCGCGAGCGCAATCCATGGACGGGCGACGCGCAGGTGTTTTTTGAAACGGGCGCGTATCTGATGGACCTCGCGCCGTTTATGCGCAAATGGCTGATTGACGTTGCCGACGCGCAGAAGCGCAGCGGCTGCGTGCGTTCGCTCGCGCCGCACGGCGCGGAGAGCTGGTTTGTCAAGGGTATGGACGGTTCGGTCGGCTGGGCGGACGCGATCGTCCTGATCCCGTATCGCTACAACCGGCTGTATCGCGATGAGACGCTGCTGCGATCGATGTATCCTGCGATGCGAAAGTATGCCGAATTTATGATCCGCCGCTGCCGCCGGATCAGCCTGCTGGAAAAACCGCGCAGGAACCCGTACCGGCGCTATACCTATTCGGTCGGCCAGCACTGGGGCGAGTGGGCCGAGCCGAAGGAGGATCATTTTGAAGGTTTCCTCGCGCTCGGGCTGCCAAGGCCGGAGGAGGCGACGGCATACCTGGCGTATTCGATGCGATGTATGGCGGACATGGCGCGGCAACTGGGGTTCGACAGAGACGCGGAACGGTATAGCGCATATGCCGACGGCGCAAAAAAGGCATATAACTATTTGTTTGTAAAAAACGACGATATCGTGACCGACCGCCCGGCAAAGCTCGTTCGCCCGCTGGCGCTCGGCCTTTTGGACGAACCGGCCAAAACGAACGTCGCAAGGAGGCTTGCGGGCGTTATGCGGCGGCGCGGCTTCACGGTCGGAACAGGGTTTCTCTCAACGCCGTTTCTGCTCGGCGCGCTGTCCGAAAACGGGTTTGCCGACGTTGCGTTCGATACGCTTTTGCAGGAGGAACCGCCCGGCTGGCTCTATCAGGTGCGGCAGGGCGCGACGACGATATGGGAAAGCTGGGAAGGGCTGCGCGAAAACGGGACCGGCTCGCTGAACCATTATTCCAAGGGCGCCGTCTGCCGGTGGCTGATTCAGACGCTCGGCGGCATTCGCATGGACGAAGCGTATACGTTCCGAATCGAGCCGCTGATCAACCGGCGCATCGGGGACGTGCGCTGCGCCTACGAGAGCCTGTACGGGCGCGTGGCCTGCCGCTGGAAGCTGGAAGGGAACGCCGCGCAGATCGTGGTTACGGTGCCGGCAAACACGACGGCGCGCGTCTGCCTCCCGGACGGGAGCGAACGGACCGTATCCGGCGGCGAACATGCGTATTCCGTCCCGGTGGATTAAACACATAAAAGCATACAAAAAACGGACGTCAGATGACGTCCGTTTTTATGCTGAACAATCGTTACTCGTTCCGGATCGCGGCCAGCGGCGAAAGCTTCATAGCGCGGATGGCGGGATACATGCCCGCTATCATCGCCACGACGATCGAGAAACCGACCGCGCCGAACGCCAGATAGGCCGGAATGATGCTTCGCAGTCCGGAACTCACGAGGATCTGGTTGAGGATGCCCGATATGCCGAAACTCAGCCCGAGCCCCAGCGCGCCGCCGAACAGCCCGATATAGGCGGACTCCGCAAGGAACAGCCCCGCGATGTTGTCGATGCGGCAGCCGAGCACCTTGATGATGCCGATCTCTTTCGTGCGCTCGAAGATGCTCATCATCATGGTGTTCATGATGCCGATGGCCGCAACGAGCAGCGCCACGCCGCCGATCGCGCCGAGCAGGTACTGCACATTTTTCGTGCTCTCCTCGGCCGCCTCGACCGCATCCTGCAGGCTGTAGGTGCCATATCCCATCTCCTCGATCGCGGTTTTCACGCTCTTTACGGTGTCGATGGACGTGCATTTGACCAGCACGGTGTCGTATGTGTTGCTGTCGTAGCTGACGTAATCCTTATTCGCCTTGGCAAGCTTTTCCAGCGCATCGATATCCATCAGGCAATAGTAGGCATAATCGTTGTTGTCCTGACTCATGACGCCGGTGACCTTGATCGTGTAATAACTGCCGAGCGGCGTTGTGTCCGCATCGTCTTCGGAATAATCCACCTCGTCCTGATAGATGTTGCGGTAATCGAACGTCAGCTGCATGCGCGACGAGCTGGTCACCTTCAAATTCCCGCTGCTGTCCACGGCCTGCCGGTAGGTGACGGAGTCGTAGAAATTGCTGAGCGTCCAGGAGCCAAGCACCATTTCATAGGTCGTCGAACCGCCGCTGCCCGGGAGTTCGCCCTCGCTGAGCTCGATACCGAACGCCTCTGCGTCCTCCGCGGTGACGCCGAGGATGGCGGCGTCCGTCACATACCTGCCGCTTTTGAGCATGCCGTAAATGGTCAGAAGCGGCATGACCGTCTGTACGCCCTCGATTTGCTTGAAGGCAGATACCGACTTTTTGTTCAGCTCCGTCTCGCGGGAACTCCCGCCGCCGCTTTCGTTTTCCACATACGACCAGGAGCTTACGCGGATGGTGGTCAGGCTGCTCGTCCCGGCGTAGCTTTCGATGGTCGCCTGCCGGATGCCGATTCCGAGAGATACCATGACCACGATGGAAGCGACGCCGATCACCATGCCGAGCACGGTCAGGAACGCCCGCATTTTTCGCCGCCAGAGGTTTAAAAACGCTGTGGCGAGCAGATCGCTGATATTCATTTGCCCTCCAGTTCGTTCATGCCTTACAGGTCCTCCAGCTCGCGTTCGCGCTTCTTTCTGGAGTGGACGCCGAGGGCAATCAGGCCTGCGGTCACCGCCGCGCCGCCAAGCACCCACCAATACCACGTTGCGCCGCCGGACTGCGCCTCGTCCTCGGTATACGCGGCGTTGGACCCGGACACATAGGACACGGCCGTCGCGCTGTCGTTGACGAACAGGTCCAGAGGAAGCAATTCCTCGGTCTGGTTCCCATAAGCGTCCTCATAGGTCACGAGAAGGTTGCCGGTGACTTCACCGGCGGTCAGCGGGGTTACGGTAAGGTCCGCGCGCATTGTGCCGCCGGCGGCGACGTTGCCGCCGAAGTAGGATTCCTCAAGCGTCAGGTTATCGTTGTCCTCAAGGTCCACAAGGCAGTTGTACAGCGGCGATTTCCCAAGGTTGTACAGCGTTACCCCAATGGAAACGGAGCTGCCGACCCACGGATCGTCGTAGACGACCGGATCGTTGATCCGTACGCGGGCGTGCTGCGTAACCGGAACGTTGATGGAGGCCGTCTGCTCGAACTCCTGCTTGTTCTTCGTGCCTTCGTAATCCATCGTAATGGTCAGCAGCTGGGACTTGGCTTCCGCGTCCGGCGCAATCTGCAGGTCGACGGAGAAGACGTATACCTGTTCTTTGGCGATCGTGCCGATATAGATGGTACTGCTGCCGCCCGGCGCAGGCATGACGGCGCCGCTCTCGTCCGAGAGTTCAAGCGTCAAATTGGTGATGGCCTCGCGCCAGGATGTGTTCGCAATCACCAGCCGCAGCGTGACCGTGTCGCCCGCATAGATAGTGTCGCTTGTGAATTCGTAGGATTCTACGATGACCTTCGGCTTGCTCTTATAGCTCGAGCTGCCGGAACTGGACGAAGATTCGACCGGACGCACGTACAGCGTGACCTCGACCGTGTCGGTGCAGGATGCGCCGTCGTAGGTGTAGTTGACGTTGAACGTCAGCGTTTTATAGCCGGACGTCGCGCTGGCAAGGATCGTGATATCCAGCTTGAAATAAGCGTGTTCGCCGTCGAGCAGTTCGTCGCCGCCCCAGCTTTCCAGCGTGCTGGTCGACGAATCGACCTTTTGGTACGCTTTTGCCGTAAAACTCGTGTCCGTTTCGCTGTCGTTGACGAACGGGAATTCGTCGGGATTGCCGGACACGGGAATTTCGCAGGTCATGTCCGTCGCGGTGCTTTCGCCGACGTTTTCGACCGGAACGTAGATGGAGATGGAATCTCCCGGATGCCCCGCCGCGATAGCGAGATATTCCGTCTCCGTCGTGTCCACGATGCCTTCGCCGTCGAAGGCGACGATGTTTCCGTCGTCCGCGAGCGCGGCGGGCAGCGCGGTTACGATCAGCGCACATGCGACCGCGAGCGCCGCAAAGCGAATCTTGCTGTTTTTACGCATTTTCTTTTACCTCAGTTTCCCGAACGTCCGGCTCGTTCTTCGTTTTTTCCGGATGCTGCAGATTGGTTTGAATGTCGGTGATCCGCCCGTCGAGCAGGCTGATGATCGTGTCGCCGAAACCGGCGATATGCGAATCGTGCGTGACCATGACCAGGGTTTTATGCTGCTCGCGCAGCAGGCCAATGATGATGTTCATGACTTCTTCGGACGTGTTGGAGTCGAGATTTCCCGTCGGCTCGTCCGCAAAGACGATTTCGGGATTGGCCACGAGCGCGCGCGCAATGCCGACGCGCTGCTGCTGGCCGCCGGAAAGCTCGCCCGGCTTATGCATCATATGCGTCTCCAGCCCGACAAGTTTGAGCATTCGGGCCGCGCGTTTTATGCGCGTCGTGCGCGGCACGCCGCGGAACGACAGCGGCAGCGCGACGTTTTCCAGCGCCGTGTAATACGGCATGAGGTTGAACGACTGGAAGATGAAACCGATATGTTTCTGCCGAAAGAGGATCAATTCTCCCTGGGTCATGCGCTCAAGATGCTTGCCGGAGACGACGATTTCGCCCGCCGTGACTTTTTCAAGCCCTGCGAGCACGTTGAGCAGCGTGCTTTTACCCGAGCCGCTGGGGCCGATGACGGAACAGATGTCGCCGGCGTCGATCTTCAGATCCACCCCGCGCAGCGCGTGTACGCCGACGGTGCCGACACGGTAGGTCTTCTTTGCGTTGCGAACGTCAATCAGCGTGGTCTGTTCCATTGCGCCTCCGGAAATTAAAAAAATAGCGTATTACTTGTACTAATACGCTTGTATCTTACGCTGATTGCCGGATGCTGTCAACGCCGTTTGAAAAATTATTGCAAACAACGTTGTACGATTGTGTAACATTTTGGCGAATCGGGTGGATCGACGACGGAACCTGCACAATGCGGGCGTTCGGCCTGCGTTCTTCTTATTGGAAAAGGATGGAAACGGATAATTTCCATAGATTACCGGTTGCGCAGGAAGGCTATATTTGATAGGATAGAGCCAATATCTATTGATATAATAGGAAATCTAACAGGAAATCGGCGTAACGCCGACCAAACGAGGCGATAACTATGCAAAAGAACTTTGGATTCGATACGCTCCAACTGCACGCGGGCTGGCGCGGAGACCCCGCAACCGGCGCGCACGCCGTTCCGCTGTACCAGACGAGCGCATACCTCTTCGACAGCGCGGAAGAGGCGGCGATGCAGTTTACCGGCGAGGTTCCGGGCAGCATCTATACCCGCATTGCGAATCCAACGGTTTCCGTTTTGGAAGAGCGGATCTGCGCGGTCGAAAACGGGCGCGCGACGGTCTGCTTTGCTTCCGGCATGGCGGCGCTGCTCGCGCTCGTGCTCAACCTCTGCGAACCGGGCGACGAGATCGTTACGCTCTCCTCGATTTACGGCGGCAGCTACGCGCTGTTTTTCGACGAAATGGAGCATCGTTACGGCGTTACGGCGCGAAAGGTCGATCCCGAAGACCTGATCGGACTTTCGAAAGCGATCGGCGAGAAAACGCGCCTGGTCTACTTCGAGTCCGTTGCCAACCCCTTGGCGAGCATTCCCGATATCCGTGCGATCACCGGGACCGCGCACGACGCGGGAATCCCCGTCGTATGCGACAACACGTTCGCCACGCCGTATCTCTTCGACGCGGCGGCAAACGGCGTCGACTATACGCTGCACTCCACGACGAAGTATATCAGCGGAAACGGCACCAGCATCGGCGGCAGCGTGACCGACCTCGGCACGTTCAGCGTCGCCGGGTCGCCGAGATTCGTGCAGTTCAACACGCCCGACTCCGCGCACCATGACCGCGTCTACGCCGACCTTGGCATGGACGCGTTTTCCGCGCGCCTGCGGGATTACTTTTTACACGACGCGGGGTTCTGCATGTCCCCGTTCAACGCATACCTGACGATCCTCGGTATGCAGACGCTGTCGCTGCGAATGCGTAAGCACGTCGAAAATGCGGACGCGGTGGCGAAATTCCTTGCAAAATGTCCTGCCGTCGAGCAGGTCAACTATGCCCGCCTGCCGGAGAGCCCGTATTTCGAGCGTGCCAAACAATATATGCCAAAGGGCGTTGGCGGCATCTTTACCTTCCGCATCAAAGGCGGACTGGAAGCCGGGCGGCGGTTCATCAATGCGCTCAAGCTGTTTTCCCTGGTGGCAAACGTCGGCGACGTACGTTCGCTCGTTGTCCATCCCGCCAGCACGACGCATTCGCCGCTCTCCGCGGAAGATCTGGAAAAGTGCGGCATTTCGCCCGATATGATACGGCTCTCGATCGGCATCGAGGACAAGGAAGATTTGATTGCCGACCTGGAGCAGGCGCTGGAAGCATCCCAAACGGTTTGATAGATTTCCCCCAGACGATAAACCTTCGGATCGCCGGCGCAAAAGCAGGCGCGTTTCTCGCGCCGGGAATTGTGAAACGGAAAGAGCAGGTTTCTTACTATGCCTATTAAAATACCAGACGGACTGCCCGCAGGCGAAGCGCTTGCGCAGGAAAACATCTTCGTAATGCCGCAGCAGCGCGCAATGACACAGGACATCCGCCCGCTGCGCATCGCCATCATGAACCTGATGCCGACCAAGCAGACGACCGAAACGCAGCTTTTACGCATGCTTGCCAATACGCCGCTGCAGGTGGAGGTCACGCTTTTGCGCACCGAAACGTATCAGAGCCAGAATACGTCGCCTGTTTACCTGAACTCGTTTTACCGCACGTTTGACGAGGTGAAGGACGAACACTACGACGGACTGGTCATCACGGGCGCGCCCGTCGAGAACTATGATTTTAAGGACGTCCAGTACTGGGACGAGCTGGTGCGGCTGATGGACTGGGCCGACCACAACGTGTTTTCAACGCTCTATATCTGCTGGGCGGCGCAGGCGGGGCTGTACCATTTCTATAATGTGGAAAAGCATCCGCTCAACCGAAAGCTGTTCGGCATCTTTTCGCACGTGGTGCTCGACCGCTCGCATAAGCTCGTGCGCGGGTTCGACGAGCAGTTCATGGCGCCGCACTCGCGGCATACGACGATCTATGTCTCCGACGCGGCGCGTATCCGCGACCTGGACATTATCGCCACCTCACAGGAGGCGGGGCTCTACCTCGCCGCGTCCCACGACGGGCGGCGCGTGTTCGTCACCGGGCACAGCGAGTACGACGCGAAAACGCTGGAGCTGGAGTATCACCGCGACCTGGCGGCGGGCAAGCCGATCCAGATGCCGAAGAACTATTACCCGAACGACGACGATACGCTCCAGCCGGTCATCACGTGGCGTGCGCACGGCGCGCTGCTGTTCGCCAACTGGCTGAACTATTTCGTCTATCAGGAGACACCGTACGACGTTTCCGCCATCACCGGACGGGAAGACGGAAACGAATGATATCCGTCAAAAACAAATTTTCATGACAGGCTGGCCGCTCCCGATTCGGGAGCGGTTTTTAGCGACGAAAGAAGCAATGGTACCCTGTTTATGATAAAATGACTTGATCCAACAAAGGGGATGAGCGAATGCGGAACCTTCCAACGGCATATCTGGCGCGCATGAAAACGCAGCTCGGCGAAAGCGGGTTTGCGGCATATCTGCGCGCAATGGAGGAAAATGTGCGCCGTGCGCTGCGCGTCAACACGCTGAAGACCGATGTGGAAGCGTTTTGCCGGGAGGCGGATTTTTCGCTTGCTCCGACCGAGATCTTGCCGGAAAGTTTCTTTTTTGACGACGACGTTTTCATCGGGAAACATCCGCTGCATGCCGCCGGGCTTTGCTACGTGCAGGAGCCGGCGGCGCAGGTACCCGCGACGCTCTTGGACGCTCGGCCCGGCATGACGGTGCTCGACCTTTGCGCGGCGCCGGGCGGAAAGACGACCCAGCTGGCCGCGCGGATGCAGAACACGGGATTGCTGATTGCCAACGAACCGGTGCGGTCCCGCGCCGAAATCCTCTGCGGAAACGTGGAACGCCTTGGCGTGACGAACGCGCTCGTCACCTGCATGCGGCCGGACGTGCTGGCGGATGCGCTTGGCGCGTGTTTCGACCGTGTTCTGGTGGACTCGCCGTGTTCCGGCGAAGGGATGTTCCGAAAAGACGAGATTGCAGTGCGCGAGTGGTCGCCGGAGCACGTGGCTGCCTGCGCCGCGCGGCAAAACCAGATCCTCGACAGCGTGGCGATGCTACTCAAACCAGGCGGGACGCTCGTGTATTCCACCTGTACGTTTTCACCGGAGGAAAACGAGGATACGGTCTCCGCTTTTTTGGAAAAGCATCCGGCGTTTACCTGCGCGGGCATGCGGCGGATGTATCCGCACACGTCCGTCGGCGAAGGCCAGTTCATGGCGGTTTTGCAGAAGAACGGCGACGATCTGCCGTCTTCGGCACGGCTCGCCGCGCCAAAGACGGAACGTATCCCGGCGTTCGATGCGTTTTATCGGGAAACGTTCGTGGACGAACCGCCCGCTGCAATGGTTCTGTCCGACGGGCGCGTGCTGATCCCGCCGGAACGGATGCCGGTTGAAACGCGCGGGCTGCACATGCTCCGCGCGGGTGTGCTCGCAGGTGAAATCCGCGGCAATCGCTTTGTGCCGGACCATGCGCTCTGCATGACGGCGCCTGCCGCCGCGTTTCAGCGCATCGTGCCGCTTTCTAACGGAACGCTCTCCCGGTTTTTATCCGGCGAAACCGTCCCCTGCGACCGGCGTTTTCCGGATGGTGCGCGGTCACCGCGCTCGGCCATCCCGTCGGCTGGGGCAAGGCGGTAAACGGCGTGCTGAAAAACCACATTCCCAAAGGACTGCGGATACGCTGAGCGTCGCAATTCTGTTTTACCTGTCTTTTTTTCGAGCGGACGCGCCGCGCCGCTTTGCGAGCTGCTTCAGCCGCGGCGTATTGTTGTCCTGCGGATTTTTCACGCAGTGCAGATACAGTTCGTGCTTGAGCGCGCCGAGCGCCGCGCCTTCCGGCAGGCCGGACGCTTTCATGAGCTCCTTGCCGGAGATTTTGAGTTCCTTTTCGGAAAACGGCGTCCCGTCGTTGAGCATCTGATAAAACAACAGCCGCCAGCGCTGCGCAACATAGTCCGTATTATAGCCGCAGCCGCGGATATCCGCCTCGCGCAGTAAAATCTGGTTCATCGTCCGTTCGCGGCCCCATTCGGTAAAGCGAACGCGGAGCGTGTCCGGCCTGGCCTGGTTCTGAATGTCGTACATATGCCCGCCGACCAGCGCGCTTACCTCGCTGATCGTCTTTTTCGGAAAGCGCAGCGCGGTCAGCACCTGCTTTGCAATGCGCTCGCTGTATTCGTCGTGCGCATAAAATTTGTGCGTTTCCTGCCAGCAATCGGGCTTGCCGACGTCGTGCAGAAGCCCTGCCAGCCGAAGCGTTTCGTCCGGCGGCATCGCGGCGCATACGTGAAAGCTGTGCGTCAGTACGTCGTAGCGGTGGTGGTCCGGTCGCTGTGCCATTCCGCGCGCCTCGTTGAAAGCCGGGATCAGCGCGTCCCACAGGTCCAGTTCGTCGATCATCTTCAGCGCGCGCAGGGGCGAGCGCATCTCGTCGTTGCCCAGCGCGGGATAGCGCGCGTCGCAGACGAGAATTTTCATGAGCTCCTGCTGCCGGCGTTCCGGCGCAATGTCGATCAGCTTCGACGCGTTCCGTTTCGCCGATTGCATGGTGCCGTCCTCGACCGCCAGGCCGAGCTCGCACGCAAAGCGCACGAGCCGCAGCACACGCAGCGCATCCGAACGCATGATTTCGTCCGGGTCCGCGCTCGTCGTGCGTAAAATCCGTTTTTCCAGGTCGGCAATTCCGCCGGTCGGATCGATTACCTCGCCCGTGGAAAGATCGGCGTACAGCGCGTTGACCGAAAAATCGCGCCGGTACGCGTCGTCCTCAAGGCTTGTACCGAACGCGACCGAACGCGGGCGGTGCTCGCCGCCTTCGCCGTACGCCTCGCTGCGAAAGGTCGTGTGCTCCACATGCACGTCGCCAAAGTGCAGCTCGACCGTGCCCATCTCCGCCGCCTTCGGGATCACGCGGATGGCATGCTCCGGCATGAGCGCAAGGATCTCGTCCGGCGTCAATCGGGAGCAGACGTCGATGTCCGACGGTGGCAGATCGAGCAGCGCGTTTCGCACCAGCCCGCCAACCGCGTATGCCTTTACGTCCGCCTTTTTAAACGCGTGGGCAAGGGGCCTCAATTGTTTTGGAATTCGTATCTTCATGCTTGTTTTTTCTTTACTTTTTCTATTAGAAAAAGTAACAAAAAGAATTTTTTCTGCTTGTCTCCTTAATTCTACACCAAAAATCCATTTAGGGCTTCTCTTACGATGAAAAAGTGGAGAACGTTTTTATCCCGCTCTCCACATCCCTGAATTCTTTTGCTTCTTTTCTTTTTAAGAAAAGAAAGACGTTCTTTACTTGCTCAGCTCTTCATGGATCGCCTTAGCGGCGGTCTTGCCGGCGCCCATGGCAAGGATGACCGTCGCGGCGCCCGTGACGGTGTCGCCGCCGGCATAGACGTGATCGCGGCTCGTCTTGCCGGTCGCTTCGTCCACGATGATGCCGCCCCACTTCTGCGTGTCCAGCCCGGGCGTCGTGTTCTTGATCAGCGGATTCGGGCTGTTGCCGATGGCGATGACGACCGTGTCGACGTCCACCGGATGCTCGCTCCCCGCTTTTACTACCGGACGTCGCCGTCCGCTCGCGTCGGGCTCGCCAAGCT